>SKEF01001528.1_pt1 | contig 19952 bp, 4 predicted proteins | sample 4826691 | NCBI WGS metagenome assembly SKEF01 (sample SAMN11008816, study PRJNA524170) | human gut metagenome | biome: Human fecal sample; material: Feces; isolation source: fecal sample from pouch patient p23, p27 | host: Homo sapiens | place: Israel: Tel-Aviv | collected 2016-08-24
ATATATAAATGATCTTGTTTGCCAATAAGGAATATTATGTCCAACAGATACTTGCTGCGAAACAAAATGATTTATATATTTTTGAGATAAAATGAATGAATCTTGTATTTTCTGTTTTTGATACATTGTTTGTGCATCGTAAGTCGTAGCAGAATATATTTTTATAGCATTTTCGTCAATACCAGAATATAAACCATTTGTTGCTATATTCCAACCACCGACTGTACCTTTTGTGGCATTAATCAGCCCACTCAGGTTCGCATTACTGGCAATCAAATTACCATTTGAATCCCAACTCAAATTAGGACTTGTAAAGCTACCATCACCCAGATTTAAGAATGATCCCTGCGTACCACCAGAAGAGATGTAGTTATGAGATTTAATGGCATCTGTTGCGATTTTATCAGCTGTGATGGAGCCTGCTAAAATTTGATTACCAGTGATAGTATCAGTTTTAATACTTCCACCATCTATAATGGTTTCCTTGTCGAATATGTAAGTACCAGGTTCATTTGAAATAGAATCAACCTCTTCCAACATGATGCAATCTACCCATACATTAAAAGTTTGGGGCGCACTAGAACTGCTTGGTCTACCCCAGATAAGAGGAACTACAGACCAGTATAATCCAGTTGCATTATCTGCGACTTTTATTGCACAAACAGCTCGTTGCCAATCCGTACTTAGATTAACACCAGTAGAACTTCCTGGTAATTTTCTCGGATCAATGTTAGATAGATAAAGTCCATCTGTTTTAGTGTCTGGAGTATCATGCCCCTGAATATCTATCATGAACAGTCCCGTAGTAGAATCTGATTTTACATAACAAGAAAGTATGTATTGTTTACCTGCTTGTATTTTTACACAGCCGTAATTATTTGCAGAACTTCCTAAGTACAATGGTGTTGTACTTGAGTTTAAATTTGCAGTAGTATAACTGATTTTAAGAGATTTATCTCCATCATAAGATACCGAACTATCAATGCCGACAGAAGTTACACCGTTATCTTTTGCGTAGCATATAGCATCTTCTTGTGAGGCAACATTTTCAAAACTAGAGTAATCTAGATTATATAGATTCTTTCTGCCATCTCCTTTAGCAGTATTCATAAAGCTTACAATACCATCAAGATTAATGTTTGCTGATACAAGATTCATTAATCTATCAGTAATTTCGAAATTACTTGAACTTGTACCGCTTTTGACAATCCAACTGAATTTATCAGCGGTCTGATTAGCAATAGTTTCTACATTCACGATCTTCCCGTTAACATCTTCAGGCGCTAGTGTGAATGGCGTAGCAGAAGTACCACGCTCAATCTTTAGACAAATTTGTGAAATGTCGGAAGGAGCAATTTGTGTTTTTGTGCCATCTCCCCATCGTAAGATGATAGACATATATTTGGCATCACCACAATTAATTGTACTAGGAAATGATTTCCAACCAGTTTCACGAAGTAAACCCTTTTTTGCATCATACAATGTTCCGTAAAAAGATAGAGTTTCCTTTGATGAATTTGTTGTTGTACCACCAGCACTAACAGTTATGTTACCAGATACGGAAAATATGTCTTTAATACGAATTCGATAAGTGGTTGAAGATTTAATCGAAGCATATGTAGAACCAACAGCTTGTCCACCATTAATTCCTCCTTGCTCCCAATTTACAGGCAAGTTACTAATCAAATTTTGACCATTAATTTCATTGTCTTCTGGTGCTTCAGTGTAATCTGTGGCTTTTGTTCCACGCTCAAGTTTAGGGCATGCAAAGTAAACTTTATCGTCTCCAGACATAGAAACTGTTTCTTCGAACCCAATTTCGTTCATATATGTATCAGTTGCCAACATATCTTTTGTAACTGTAAATGTGGCAGAATATCTTGCCCAACTTGTACCAATATTAAAAGCTGCACCTTTGAACCAATAAGCCTGTGCGTTTCCTTTGAATCGGTACGAACACGCAATGCGTTTTCCAGATGTATTATTTGTTTTGGCATATAGAGAGTATGTCAGTGTATCTCCAACTTTAACCAATCCCCTATCAATAACATGTGATTTGAACAACCATGCCAACTTTCCCCATTGATTTTTAACCGACCATACAGGGCATCCATTAAATGTTTCGACTTCATCTGTTAAGAAACCAACGCCATAATAATTATTATGTGCTCTAATAGTTTGAGAATAGAGTAATAAATTTCTACCACCAATTTCAAGCCCATTAAACTCATCTTTAGTTGTATAGGTCTCGCCAATAGTTTTCTTAAACTGTTTTTCACTCTCAATGGTTTTGTTATAGTTGTTCACAAACTCATCAATTCTGTCTGATCCACCAACAGTGGTCATGACTTTCTGCATTGTTGTTGTAACACCTTCGATGTTAGTCGTGTTTTCCACCAGCTGATTCGTAATATGTGATTGTCTAGCAACAGGAGTACCGTAGTAACAATTCATTAATTGGCATTCTGAGATAGCAGATAGAGTAGTGCCTAATTTAAATCCTTCTGTACTAGCGCCTTCATTTACAACAACCTCAATGCAATTCCATCCTTTTACGAATCCTAACGTCAAAGATTCACCTTTGTTATTGTACACATCATTACCGCCAATCAATTTACCATTCAGATAAATATGTGCCCCATCATCGTGTGCAAATGTGATCGCAACACTTTTAGCGGCAGAAAATTTTGCAAATGTAAGAGCATAGCCAATATAATTGTTGTCATAATTCCAAGCAATACTTAAATCCATGTCATTAATCAAAACACTCTGACTAGGCGTAAGATTTGTATTCTTAGCAAATACATCCATTGTACTCTTGCCTTGGTATTCACTTGCAAACAAACTCTTAGGATAAATCTCATATCTCCATTTGTTTAATCCTTCATTCGCTTTGCTAATATCGCCTTTGACCAAGTTTAAATCTTGCTCATAAGTAGTCTTTTCCACTCTTTGCTCAATAGCTTGCTTGTTTTTATCCACCTTTAAACTCACGTTAGATATTTCTGATTTTGTAGATAAAATCGCTGTTTGAAGATCCTCTGGAGCAGTAGAATAACCTGTTGCAGAAGAGCCTTTTTCAAGTTTAAATTCAGAAAACCAAACAGTTCCAGCTGTTAAAAGCTTAAAGATAATGGTTATACTATATGCACTTGTTGCTTGATGTAATTTGATTTCATACTTTTGCCAATTGGTTGTAAGTGTTCTTGTAGTATCCGCACCATAGGCATCATATCCCCATCTAACAATAAAATCAGTCGTAACACTCGCCTTTGCGTAAAATGATAATGTATAATTTTGATTTTTGGAATGAAGATTGTCAGAAGTCCTTTCAGAAATACCCCATGCAAACCATTCGAGGTCATTACTTGAATTCTTATCGCCATTGGCGGCACTAACAGTCTTTAACGTGTTGAACCCATTATGCTTTGTTGAAGTGTCAATTGAAGCAACAAGATTCGTTCCTCTAGTATGTAACCCCCAACTATTCGTTGTTCCAGTAATGGCTTCATCAGTCTTAGCAAAATTACTATTCCAAAGCAAATTCCTACCATCACCAATATCACTCACATCATAAATCTTAGCAATACTACAAGTATCATAAAAACTACTATCATCGGCAACCGCTCTGAAAGTAATCATAGTTACAGCATCACTGTATAAACTACTATCTTTGCTAACAGTCAACACATTATTACTGACCGCCAAGCCTTTCTGTCCACTCACAACATCAGCGAAGCTAACTCCACCATCAATAGAATACTGCCATTTACCAAAGCTGATTTCTCCTTGAATAGTAGGTTTGATTGTAATTGTGTTTGGTGCGAATGTCTTACCACCGTCTGTAGACTTAAAGTATTGAGATGAAGGTGTGATAGTGAGGTTTTTGGCAAGAGTTTCTTCATAAGTTGTACACCAAGGCGAAGCTTTGTCACCTTCTTCAACTTTAGGAGAAGAAATATAGAAAATATCTCCAACTGACATATTATCGTTATAGTAGAAAGAAATAGCAGAAGCTGAAGAAGTAGAAGTAACATCTTTATTTGCCACACCTGTAACTACATACTGTTGCCATTCAGTAGATAATGTAGGGTTTACATATGTTTTATTATCTAAGAACTCAGCATTAATAACACCAGTGCTTTTAATTGAGCTACATTTGCACCATACAGAAACAGTGTAAGTTTTACCTTGTTGGATGTCACCCTCTTTAATATATTTACCTGTTTGAATAAATTTACCACCAGTACCTTGAACAGTATAAGTGATTTTTTCTGCTTGTCCGCTAGGAGTTGTCTTGTCTTCAATTGATTCTACTGTAGCAGTGTAGGTTCCTGCACCACCAAGAACTTGTTTTGACAAATCACCAGAATACTTTAATAAATTCCAATGGAATCCTGCACCGTCTTGACCATCAGACCCATTATCAATAACCCCGTAGCTTGTACAAGTCAGACTATAATTACTTGGAATAGCAGTAATATTTGCAAAGATTAAACAATCAGAACCTTTTGTAGTGTTCTTAACTTTTAATAACACACTGTCTCCAACTTTCAGTCCTGTTGTAGCATCATTTACTCCCCAAACTCCTGAATAACCAGAAGTAGAAAACTTATCTATATTTGTTTGGGTATATTCATACGAAGTTCTAATAATCTTTGTGCTCGTTCCTTTATCTCCATATACACCAATAACCTTAGGTGTACTAATAGGTTCACTCGTACCATCTGAATATTTAGTCTGATAACAGTTCCATAAATACTTTTTATCCGCAGTGAGTTTTTGAGTTGTAATGTCTGTACTCCAACCAGAAGTAGAAGAAGTTACTCCAGAGGCTTGAGATGTTGCTAGGTAGTATTGAACTGTTTCTACAACGCCTTTTCCTTCGATATCTGATTGAGATGGACTCCAAGGAGTGTCGATATCTCCTTCAACTAGTTTGAGATTTTTGATGATAGAATAACCTACTTTACTTAAAGCATTTCTGCCTAGATATAGAATTTCGTTTGTAGGTGTTGTTTTTAAATCGTTCGTAGTTAAAACTACTGAGATGTGTTGCCACGTTTCATTCCCAATTATATTGTTTACAACGACAGTATTAGTGCAAAAATTACTTACATCTCCTTTACATATAGAGTGACTTATAGCTCCTGATCTGTTTGCTTTAATATCGTAACTTAATGTATATTTTGTAGATGGTTTCAGTTGTTTCAACATCTTAATATCTTTAAATGAAACATAAGACCAATTTGATGTAGATATAGCCTCAGTACAAATTAGTTTTACAGCATCGATATTATCTTCTGTAATAAAATCTTCAACAGAATATTTTCCGCCAGAAGACTCTGTTCCCCAATGTTTTTTACCACAATTTGTTTCACTTAACATATTCCAAGCAAAACTATTCCCATCATTACCCTTAACACCTTGAGGTCCTTGTTTCCCACAACTCCAAGAAAACTGTTTCTTAACAGTCTGCCCATCAAGCGTAATAGGAATCTCAATTACTCCTGCATCGGCACCGATAGTAGTACCAGTACTCACACTAAATGTAACTCTTTTACTGTTTTTACTGACAGTAATCCCACTACTAGAAGTGATATTCCCGATTGTGTAATCAGTCCGCTCCTGACTACCACGAATAACAATAATGTCTGTATAGTAACTTTGTGCGGAAGTTACTTTTCTATTTGAATCTGTGGCAAATTGCTGTGCTTCGTTTGTTAACATGACTGTAAATGGTTCTGTCATATTAGCAACAGTAATCTCACCATAGCCTAAAGTTTTACCCATTCAAATATTTCCTCCTTAACGATAATTAGGCGTACATTAAAAAAGACAATAATGTACGCCCTGACATTATTGCCTATTCACTATCATCAACGACTTCACAGCCGAAAATCATTTTCCCATTTACAACAGATGAATCTAAGAAAATTGCTTTTCCAGATGCATAATTAGAAGCTGTGTCTAATTCAACCCCTTTTTTATCTCTTCGAGTCCAATTGTAAGTATATTTTGGAAGATCGTTGCCAGTAGCTGCTGACCAAGCCGTTCCATTATATTTCATTAAAGTAACTGTTTTAGCAGAAGCATCTACCTTATAATAAAAATCCCCGCTCGCAGGCTTTGTAGGAGCAGAAGTAGAGAATGTTGTAGATTTCAATGTATCAATTTCTTTTCCGTTTCTTGTAACGATTACATATAAAGCACCTGCACCCTGTCCATTAATCAATTGATCTCCTAAAGAACTCAGCACATTAATTGAACATGGATCACTCTGGTCAATAACACTAACATACGCAGAATATGTTTTACCGCCATAAACAGCATTACATCTGAACGAAGCAACAGAATCTACCATACTAGGCGTTACTGTTAAGCTTGCAGACGTAGCACTTGCGATATTCTGATAAGCTCCGCTAACATATTTACTCCATTGATATGTAACACCAGAAGTGACAGTGGTTGTACCATTTGTTAATGTCGTTTGTAATAAAACCGTGTTGCTATCATTGATAATATGATTTCCATTAGGTGCATAAGCTTGGAATAATATAGCATTTACGCCATTTGTAGCTTTCGTATTTTTGCTCCAATTAAATTTATGCGTAGATGTTAATCCTGCTGCAACTATAGAAATAGTAATATCTCCACTCATAGCACTTGCCAAAGAAGCACCACTAGCAACAGCTAAGATAATTGATCCTTCGGCAGAAGCAGTTGCATCTGTATTGGATTTTACAGTTATTCCACTTGGTAATGTTCCTACAGTAGCTTTACCTGCGATTCTTGTCGTTCCTTTATAGCAAGAATATGGAATTGTAATATCTTTAGCTGCACTGGCAGTTCCATTAGGGTTGCAAGGAATTACTTCGCTGTAATTTCCAAGAACTGTACTTACAGCAGAAGTACCGTTTGTACCATTTGTACCATTTTTACCATCAGCAATAATTGTTACGGTCTGAGTATCCAATAATGTAGTTGTACCACCAGAAGCATATAATTCTGCTTTGATTGTCTTAATACTCGTACTAGAAGGTGTATAGTCAACACTGGTCTGATCAGAACTTGATGTGTATTTCACTGTATATGTATTTCCATCTGTGCTTTCAGAAATCTTAAATCTTCCAGAATAAGCTGTAGCAGCTGTAGTATTTCCAATTCTCTTATAGGCACTGAACTTAGCCTGTGCTGGACTAAGTACATTAGAAGCATTTAGTTTAAGAATATTACTTTCAGCTGTTACCTGATAAATAGTTGCATCACTACCAGATCTGTCTTTATTTAAAGAAAATCTTTTTGTAATATTTGCCTGACCTGATTTAGTACATACAAATTCAACATAGCCAGAATCAACAGTAATTCCTGTAACAGTATATTTTCTTGTGTCTCCATCCCATGTACCTGTGATACCATTACTTGGAGTAGCTTTGATAGTCCAGTTTGCTGAGTCGTCAACTCCACCTTTGTAGATAGTAATTGTAGTATCAGCACCTGTAAGAGATGAACTATATAATCCGCCATTGGCGTTACAAGGCACAGATTGTGTATCATTACTTAATACACAACTATAAACATCCTTACCTGCCGCTCCGTCCCTTAACTTAACAATCTGATGAATATCATAAACATTATCATCATTTGTAAGTAATTTAATAACTGCCACATCATTTACAAACACTGCATCATTGTGATTTACAGTAAGAGTAGTAGTTGTGCCAGCGCTAGGATAAGCAGCGAATGTCCCATCTGATTTTTTATATTGCCATTGTTTTACAGAAGTATTTGTTAACACAGCAGTTAATGTGATAGAAGAAGCAGAAGTAATTGCTCCATCTCCATTGTATTTAAATGTCGTATCTCCAGTAATGCTACAGTCGGATAATTCAGTAGCTTGTTTCACCAGAGTAAAGGACATCTGACATCTTGTTTCTGCTTTAATTTGTGTGTCTGGATCGGTATAAGCGATACTACAAATATAAGTGATCATTTCTGAACTATTCGGTACTAACATACTTTTGCTAACACTTAACACTCCACTAGATACATTTTCTCCTGTGACAATATTTGTAGATGCTGCTGATCCAACCTTTCTCTGCCAAGTAATGCTTAGCCCAGTCTGAGTTAATGACACCTGTTTATTATCAATAAAAATGACTGGCGTAAGTACCAATTTACTTGCTGACCAGTCAGGGTTATATTTTGTAGTTGTATTGGGATCGTATGATACAAAATTTGGTTGGTTCGATGTCACATATGCTTGTATCTGCTTCCCATCTGTTAGGTCTGTAATTGTAATCTCGCCATAGGCAAGCACTTTTCCCATATAATTTTCCTCCTTAATTTAAAGTAGTTGCCAATGTTTCTCCATCAACAACAAAAGAGCAACCAAAAGTCGCTCCATTCATAATATCTTGTCTATTTACAACAACACTTTTTATACCAGAGTGCTGTTCATTCCAATAAGTATCTCCATCTGTGTCAGACGATTTTCTACACCATTCAAAGTGATTTTCTGACCATTCGCTTGTTACATCTGTACCATTTTTTGTTAATGTGATACTCAATGTAGATGTTCCGTCCACACCAAGCCTTGCTCCTGTAGAAGAAGTAAGAATGATATTATAACCCATCTCATTCATTTGAGAATCAAAATTATCCAATGTACTATTTACACTTTCCTTAAATGTCGTATACTCAGCTCCCCACAAACCGCCTTTGCCATCATAAATCTGTGTGATATCAACTCCGCCTTGTGCGTTCGCTTCAACGATAGGAAAGTTTAGCTTATCTTTAGATATAGATTTATCTCCAAGCATATTATTTACAATCAATCCATCAGCAATCGCATCCTTAGTAATACCTTGACTTGTCATGATCGTTGCACCTTTATCGTCTTTGATAATAATGCTAGGATTTTTGTTTGTATCATAACCAATTTGAATTCCAACATTGCCTTCAGTGTCTAAGAATTGCATGGCAGACCCGTTCATTATAAAATTGCCGTTCTCAGATAAGATTCGCATTGTATCAGAGATTGTAATATCGCCTGCGGCTAAATCACCGATCGTCATTTTCCCTGCGATACCATTAATGATCCATGCAGAGTCAAACTTAGCATTTGCTGAGGAAAGGTTGAATACGATACCTGTTTCTGTAGAAGAAGTGCCAATGATTGCAGAATTAATATTGGCAACGTCTGTATTTAACTTTTTAATATCAGCCGAATTAGCAGCAATATATTCTGAGTTAATATATTTGCTAAATAACTCATTAAACTCAGCCTTGTCACCTGTGATGTTCCCGACATTAATTACTTTATAATTCAGATAATCTCCAAACAGTTTGTTAATTGTTCCTTGATCGCTTAATATATTTTGCACACTATTATTCACTGCATTTCCAAACAAAGAACTGTTCGTCATTCTCTGAAGCATATTAGTCATATACTCAACAGAATCTTTGGAGTCGCCTGTTCCGACAGAAATACTATTTTTCTGCGAAGCAGCAGTATCGTCAAATAGATAAGAAAAATCATCCCTACCTGTTAGACTTGTGATCATGTTAGTATATGTCACACTAATTTCCGAACTTTTTGTGCAAGGATTATATGTAATTGTCAGTAATCTTAACTTAACTGCATAGTCATCACGTACGCCAACTCGAATAAAGTTACCGACCGTAAACTGATTATGCCAACCTTGTTTATTATCTGAGTTTACGTCTGCATATTCATTTAATGAAAGAATGTTATCGAGAGAAGTTTCAATCTGATATTGTGGTTGAGAAGTTTCAGAGATACGTTTTAATCCATCTTGATATAATTCTTCGCAATGCTCGTAAGATGTGATTGCGTCATCAAGAGAAGTAGTAAAGATATTATTGTTCGTATAATCTCCCATACGAACAATGTTCATGACAGCAGTATATTCTTTATCTGTCAATCCAAATTGCGGATCATTGAGTTCAGAATGAGTATTCATATCTGTCATTACATCGTCATATGGTTTCTTCTGAGTTTCAAGTTCGTCGACCTGTGCATTTAACTCTTTTAATTTATGTAAAAGTGAACCTTCTGTATTTTCATCTCCAAGCCAATTTTTGTACTTAATAAAATTCTTATGGAATACATTATAGGTTTTTTCATCCTTTACGCCAGCCTTACTGATTTCTTCATCAGTAAGTTGATTCCATTCTTTTTGATAGGCAGCGAGAATGTCCATAATCTGTTTCTTGTATTCGTCACGTTTACCTTCAAGTTCTTTAATTCCATATAAATCCCAGTTTGATTCAAATTCATCATTATAATCAATCTTCTTATCATCAGATAAATGTAAGTTTTGAATTGCTACCTTAATATTCGGAATAATATAATCTCTTAATTCTTGATATGTATAATATCCTTTATTGCTTTCTTTTAACAAAGCAAGATATTTCTCGTGATCAACTTCGCCAGAAGAAGTAGTCCAAGGTTTATAGACACGATTCTGAATGTCATCTGGTTTATCCCATTTTGTATAATTTCCGTTTGAATCTTTTTCATGATCATCTCTTGTATCTACACTGACTTGGATTGTAGTAAGCATCTGCTCATACATTTTTAGAGTTTTCTCAAGAGTTTCTTGATCCATTGTTTTATATTGAGCAATCTGAATACCATCATTTGGTACACGATAGTAAATTTCATCTATCTTTGCCTGATATTCCGCAGACTTCTTTCCGTTCTCAATATATTTAGCATGGTTATCAATTTGCCACTTTTGCCATATTTTGACCTTATCAATAGTTTCTTGATGAAAGTAGTTTGTAGTCAAATAGTAGTCAAGATTATAAATATAACTTCGACCATAATTGACTCTCGTAATATCTAACTCTTCGTCGCCTTGAATTGTCAGAGCATTATACATTGTATCTGCTTGCGGAGTCATTTTGAGCATATTAAGTGCATTACGCCATCCAATGAAGATATTCGTGTCTTTTCCTATGTTTTCTTTGGCATAGGCACTTACCGTTCTATTGATTGTATCGAAATAAAATACGCATTTTACAACATTGGCAACAGTCGTATTAAGGAACGCATAGGCATTGGTATTATCTGCCTCAAACGAATATTTTTCGTTCTTTATTGCAGGATCGATGTAACCGACACTCCATCCTGGTACTCTGTCTAATACTAAATGCATCAATGATAATTCATGGTTCCTATCGTTGCAAAACGTGATGTATTCTTTCGCATAACCCATATCGTCTACGTTATTTGTAGCCAACATTTCCATAGAGTCTGTTGTACCTTTGTTAAAAGACAAACCTTTCATATCTTTATCTTCAAAAGTTTTCTCATCAGAATACGCTTCACATGCCTTGTATTCATATCTACCATTATCATTTTGCAGAGAAGGTTCTTGAAGCTGAAAATAGTCAAGTCCTTCAAGATAAATCGTCATATGATCTTTTAGTTTCTCATAACCAGCAGATTCAACGTATTCACCATCAATATCTATATATCTGTCTACATTAAATGTAAGATGGTTAAAATCTTTTAATTGCTGTTCATATTCAACGCTTTTAATCTGTACTCCATTTAAAGCGCAAATAACAGTTCTGTCAGGACGACATAAATAAATTTTTGCATTGTGTTTAATCATAACAGATCACCGATCCGTTTCTGTGGCACATCAAACTCAATTTTATAAGTACACGCACCTGTAATACTTACAACATTGTATCCATCATGAAGTTTAAGCCATGAAATATTTCCAACATCAGCCCATCCAATATCTTCAAAATTAGTTAGTCCCGTTACTGTACCGTCTGTCACCATGCAATGCTTACAATCAATACACACTGGTAAAGTAGGTCTGCACAGTACCGACATAGAGTTTTCATCACGCACTTCGATTGTTACCGTTTGACTTGTTTGGGAAGTGATCGTTACCTTTGGATAAATCTCATACTCCGTATCGTCACTATCTACAAAAATGTTTGTTGAGAATTTATTACTTGTTGCAACTTCGCCAGAAATCTCATAGTGTTTCCATATAAATGGGGTGTCACAAACGAAACTGCATTGAACCGCATCAAGCTGACCAAGTTTGCATGTGATCATTTTCCATCCGATGTTCTGGAAGATCCCCTTGTAAATTACAGTTTCTTTATCATCTGCAATTCCTGTCAATGGTTTTACAAGAGTAGGAGAAGTCAGCCACTTATTGATTTTTCTCTGCTCTGAATTTGTGAACCCATGTCCGTTTTCTTTTACGAGGTAAAATTCATATGTGCTCTCATCAGAATACATTGCACCATAATGATTTGTCTCCTGACGTAACATTGTTTTTTCACCTTTAACAATCTCTCGTGAAAATCCTGTGATGTCATTTGTCACATCAAACTGCACGACCATCAGTGGCGTATCTAAGATTGTTTTTGTAGATTGTCCATTATATTCAAATGACAACATATATGTATCTCCTTTCTGTATAAATTTTTGCACAAAAAATAACAGGCAGGAGTGCGTATTTCTACGCACTGCTCAACCTATTTCTTCCTTATTATATAAGGTTTAAACTGGACGTTTGCGACCAAGTGTTTTTGCAACATCACGAGCAACTTGCTGAGAAGTATACTTATATGATTCTTTAATGATTCTTTGTAATTCTTCATCAGATACTCCGTTAGGAATATTAAGATTTCCAATAGCTTCACCAAAGTTAATTGCAATTTCCGTTGTTCCAATTCCATCCATAGTCATTCCGTTCAGTGTATGTCCATTTGCTAAGGCATTTAATACCTTATCTTGTCTTACTTTGTTTGCCAGATTAACAACATCGACAGTAGCAACTTCCTCACCTACTGCGAGAGAAGCGAGACCATCATCTCCGTTCTTATGCACAGATTTAACTAATCCACCTTGTGCGTAGCCTGTGACCTTGCTATCTGTCAGTCCAAGATCGCTTGGTTTGACACCATAATGTCCCAAGATTGTAGTAATCGTACTATCAATTTTTGCACCCTCTGAACTGATTGTTCCAGATAAAGAAGTAAACGTCTCTTCAATTTTATCAACAGAAGAAGATAACTCCTTACAGTATTTCTCATAATCGTCATTCAGCTGTGTGCTTAACTTATCAAGTCCGTCAATCTGAAGATTATAAATATGATCTTTTACTGTATCATCAAGTGCATCTTGCTTTTCTTGGAGTTCTGCTTCAAGACGTGCTTTCTTCGCCTTACTGGCTGCATCGCTCACCCCGTTAAGTGCATTGATCTGTGATTTTAGTATCTGAATATCCTTGTTAGAGGATTTTAATTGCTTGTCATATGTATAGTAGTCATGAGAAGTTTTTATAGCTTCTTTATAAGCATCTATAGTTTTGTTAATCGCATCTAATTTCTGTTTTGCGTTATTTTTCAGAATAGTTGTTACACTATCTTCGGCAGACTTAATACTCTTAACTGCATCCGCAATATCTTGATCGCTCTTTTGAATTGCGTCAGCCCATTCTGTGTCAGAATATTCATCACGATGTTCAGCCATTTTGGCACGTTCTTGCATCAATTGATTCAATTCTTCTTTTTCAGATTTGACATTCGCAATATTTGTTGCAATAGCAGCAGTACCATAATCAGTCAGATTTCCGTCATCATCAAACATTGCGTCTTCATCAATTAGAGAAGATATTGTTGTAAGTGAATTTTGTAAATTCTGAGCCGCTTTAATAGCACGTTCAAAACCACGATAATAAATATCGTCACGCATACTATTTTTAAGTTCTTCGTTAGAAGTTCTTAAATCATCTGCGCTACCTTTACAAGCGTTGATTTCGTTTTGCATCTGCATCCATTCTTGAGAACCATATTTAATAGAACCATCGTTCAATTTGTTATTCAGGTTCTCTTGCATTTTTGTAGCTTCTTCATCAATGATCTGTGCTTGTCTTTCATTGGTATCGATCTGATTCTGGTAATCAGCACTATCAAGGTCTTGACCTTTTGCTTGTTTCAACTTGGCAGCAGAAGAAGCATTGCTACTATTTGTGGCTTCCATATTTGCTTTCGCATCATAATATGCTTTAATATTAGCCTGAGATTGTACGGCGGCATTTGTCTGTTCAGCAGCCCAATCCGCAGCAGCGTCATTTGCATTTTTATTTGCAGTTGCTAAAGCATTTGTAGCATCCGCCTCTTTTTCTTTAGCCTGTGCTAATTTATTAGAAGCGTCTTTTGCTTTTTTGACTTGTTCATTATATGCTTTAAGCTGTTTTAATAAAGTCTTATCTTTGATTCCTTTTAAAGAAACCTCTTTTCCAGACTTGATTGCGTTTTTCTGAGAGTTAGATAATTTCTTAGCCCGTTTGGTCTTAAGAATATTATTACCCTTGGTCTTAACTGCACTATCAGCTTTATTCTTATTAGCTTGTGCATTTTCACGTTCTTTCTGATATTTAGCTTGGTTCTTACTAGCTTCTCTTACAGCAGTCTGACTATTTTCGTACTGTTTTTTCTTATTTTTGACTTGACTGTCCAACACGTCATTCTGATATGTGTAGGCAGGTTGACCTGCATAATTACTCGCAATTGCTTGAGAATCTTGCACATTTTTCAGATATACCTGTGCATCATATAATGCACTGTTAGCATTTGATAGATTTGCACTTGTCTTAGCAGCAGAAGATTTTGCAGACTTTGTACTCTTAACCGCTTTATTATAAGCAGTAGCTTTTTTCTTCGCAGACCCTTTGAGTCCCTTAGTAGAGATTGTCTTACCTGCTTTAATACTCTTGTTAAGAGATGCTTTCTTTTTCTTAGATAATCCAGACTTGCTAACTGCTTTTGTAACAGATTTCGCCTTAGATTTTTGACTCTTTGTCGCTTTTGAAACCTTCTTTTGTGCTGTTTTATTAGCAGAAGAGGCACGACTCTGAGTAGATTTTGCAGAAGAAACATTAGATTGTGCTTCAGACAACTGATCGTTTGACGTTTGAACTAATCGTGCAACACCAGACTCTCCCGTAGATGCAGCAGAAGAACGATTAGATAATGTATCATAGGAGTTTTGTAAGTTTTCAATTGCTTTCTGCGCCTTTTCAGTAGGCATATTCAACCATTGATTGAATAAATCACGCTGAGTGTTTTTTAACTGTTGAGCAGCAGAATTAGCTTGAAGGTACTTCTCATATAAATTCTGATAGGACTCCACAGCAGAACGCATGTTATCATTTTTGATAGTATTGATATTCATACTACCGTTACGCACACGTTCAAAGTATGTCCGTAATCGTTTCTGATTCTTTTTCTTAGAACTGTTCTTTGTCTTAGGAACTGTCTTAATTGCCTTACTTGCAAATGAACTTGCCTCAGATTTATATTTCTTAGCTGCTTGCTGATTTACAGAAATTTCTTTGCCAGTTGATTTATATTGATTCCAAAGTGCGCTTTGCTTAACCTCTGGTTTCACATAATCATTGATCATATTAGCAAAATTTTCTGTAGCAGTTGCAGCACGATCAATAGCGATTGCAATGAAGTCAAATTGTTTACCCATATTGTCAAGTAATGTGGCAAATTTTGACTTTTTCTTTGTACTCTTATCTGTAGCTTTGCTGTCTTTCTTTTTAGAATCCGTATTCTTTTTCGTTGCTTCCGTATTCTTTTTAGTGGATTCTGTATGCTTTTTGGTAGAGGAAGAACCTGATGAATGTTTTCTATATCCAGAAGCAGCACCACCTTGGAACGCACCACTACCAGTAACACGATGTCCAGAAGCAAAAGCAGTGCCATGAGCAAATGCTGACATACCACCTTTGATAGAAGCACGACTGTTTGTAGATCCTTTTGAAAGTAAATCTGCTGTCTGCTGATGATTAAAAACTATATCTCCACGTTTAATGTTTGTAAACTGTGCGCCATTTTCTCCAAGTAAAGTCCAGCGGTTTCCACGGACAAGTAGCTCAGGTCCCAATTCGGATGTAAGTGTTGTTCCAGAATAATCTGCTCCAAGATTGCCACTTGCTAATGCACGAGATGATAATTTTCTTACTGAACCATGCGCAAACGCATTTCCGTTCCAATCATCAAAATCTGTCAGATTTGAAATCGTTCCTTGAGAAAATGCTTTTGACCAAACCATTGATCCATGTGCTAAACCAATACCATGTGCGCCATTTACACCACTTGGTTTGCCACTTTGGCTATAATTTACAGATACATTAACAGATTTATCATGTAAGCCATTGATTGCTGATTTTGCAGCTTCAACGGCTGGTAATCCACTTGTATTGATAGTAACTTTTGGAGTTGGATGCATCTTACCTAATGCATTTAGTTTTCCTTTAATACTACTAATTTTAGATGAAGCACTGTCTTTTACTTTGACAGTAATTTTCTTGTTTTTCAGTTTCTTTAAAGCACTAGCAATCTTTTTAATAACAGAAGACGCATTACCTTTTGCTTTAATAGAAATACTCTTAGATTTTAATTTCTTGAGAGATTTAGAGATAGAAGAAATGGTTTTCTTTGCATTTCCCTTAACCTTAATAGAAATGCTTTTGGATTTCATGCTAGATAAAGATTTCTTGATAGAGTCAATGGTCTTTTTAGCATTACCTTTAACATTTACTTTAACAGTAGTAGTATCTGATTTACTTGAAGTGGTGTCAGACTTGCTTTGTTTGCTAGTTTTACCACTTGAAGCACTTGTTTGTTTAGGGGCGGTATATGCTCCTCGTCCTGTTTGATCAATCGCATTACCTAAGTAATTATTTTTGACCATATTGCTTGTAGATTTTTGAGAAACTTTACCGTTTTTACCAATGCCGTATTGTGTCTTAATTTGCGTTACATGCTCATCTTCAACACTATTCACTGCTTTTTGTGCTTCCTCTGCGCCTTTTTTAGCTCCAGAAGCATCAGCGGTATATGTGGTTTTCTTTTCTTTTGGAACTTTATCTGCCTCAGATTTAGTTTCTTTCACTTTCTTTTTAGCGTCAGAATTATCACCAAGAATTTTAAGTGTCTTAGGATCAAGATAATCTTGAAGCATATCCAATAAATCTTCTCGTTTTTGCTCAATTTGTAAACCAATTTTAATCTTTTCTTCACCAGAGGCAGAGTTATATTGCTTAACAAGATTCTGAATGTCGTTCTGAATGTCATTGGCTTGTGTTTCGATGTTAACAGGGATTTTAATTCCTTTTGTTAATCCTTCTTTACCAACATCTTTACCACCAGTAAGTTTAGCTTGGATTTCAGCAGAAGCTTCTAACTGTGTCTTAACAGCTTTTTGTTTTGCTTCGGTATCTCCATTTAAATCAGCAGCCTTGTACTGGTCTTTTGCTTCTTTGATTTGTGATTGCAGAGAAGAAATATTGACCTCAAAATCAATAACCTTTGTCCACGTATCAGGAATTTCCTTACCAGCTTCTTTTGCTTGATCAATTTGTTGACGCCAAGCCTCAATACGCTGTCCTTCTTCGTCCCCTGCGGTTCCACCATTTTTCTGCCATGTTTCAGCCCAACCATCAAGTTTGTTTTGAGCTTCTTCATACTGTTTTGTAAGAGAGCTGAAATTGACATCAAATCCATATGTTTTCAGATTATTAAGTAAAGCTTCAAATGGTTCCACGCCCATACCAAATTTCTTGGCAGCAGAAGCAGTAGAATCAATATTGATTTTCCATTTCTGAGTTTTCTTATCAAAGTCAGCCAGAGCTTTACCAGAGTCATTTGTTTTTGTTTTCAGATCATCAAAGAAAGTGTATACACCAGAATTATCTTCTGTGAAATATTTCTTCAGATTATCATAATTCTCTTTAAAGTTATTTGCATCCGTTTTGCCAGTTGGTGACATCATTCCTGCAAATGTTTTGAACTGATCCGTACCAACTTTACCTTGATCATACTCTTCTTTAGTTTGCTTCATTCCAGAAACAAGAGTATTATAAGCAGAATCATCATCATCTGTACCAAGTGCTGCTTTATATCCTTCTACAGTATAAGAAGCAGAAGCAGCAGAACTATTTAACATTTTCAGACGTTCTTTTAACTGGTCTACAGAACCAGTAAATATATTTGTCTTATCCGTAACAATATCGAATGCATTTGACAAGTCATTTAAATTCAAAGAATCTGTAAACTTAGAGATATCTTGATTCTTGAATGTGTCATTTAATGTTTCCTGCATTTTGGCAATATCTTTACCAGTAGATGATAAGACGTTATCTTTGTCGTCAAGTTTGATACCGAGAGTTAATGCCAACGTGTCTTTATCAATACCAGTAGATTTTTGTAACGCTGTAAACTGATCATTGACATTTTGTTGCCATTTATTGGCATTCATTTTCCCATTGGCTTGTGTTTTCTGGAAGTCTTTGATTTGGTTTTGTACATCTTTATTCTGAGTAAGCTTTTTAGTAAGATTTTCAACAGTCTTTTCTTGTTTATCAAGATAATCCGTGTCTAACATTTTAGATGGATCAATGTCCATATTTGAAATAAAGTTAGACGCAAATGTTTTTGTTGTTTGATCCAATTTATCATAACCATCAACTGCCTGAGAGATATTAGATAAAGTGTTTTTCCTAAAGCTATCAGAGTATTTCTGTAATTGATCATAATTTGTCTTTGAAGCCGCTAACAATTTCTTAAGATTCTTTGTATCATTCTTTCCGATAAATCCTTCAGAATTAAAAGTATCTGCATTATTAGCAAGCTCTTGGATTTGTTTAGATGTTAATTTACTAACATCAACTTTATCTTTGCCAAGAATTTTTGCAGCCTGTTTTTGAAAATCTGTATTAGAATACAGAGATTGTCTAACAGACGCTTCGTTCATAGAAAGTCCATCTTTAGCAAGATTTTTAGCTGATCTAAAAGTATATGGTAAAGAGCGTTTTAGATTTGTGCCAAGACTTTCGTCAGCGAATGTACTTCCGTACAATGATTTCTGTGCTTTTAATGCCATAGAATCATTCTGGATGTTTACATTCTTTTTACTAGCAACATCTTTCTTACTTTGATCTGCTAATTTTTGATATTTGTCAATCGTATCTTGAATAGCAGTGTTGTTATTGATTAAGGCTTCGCCCTCTGAATTATATCCAGTAACAAGGTCACCATTTAACTTCACTAATTCTTTTTTGATTGCTAAATATCTTTCATATTGACTTGTTGACAATCCAATATTTTCATTCGTATTAGAGTCAACGCCAGAAGATAAAGTATTGAATTCTTCCTGTAATTTCTTAGCCTGCTTAACCTTGTTATTATTTTTATCAATTTTCTTATTGTATTTATCAAGATTTTTCTGACCTGCATTTAATTCATCTTTACGCTGGCTCTGTATATTGGAGTGAATTGCTTTAATTCCTTCAAATGCAGCAAGCACAGCTAGAAGAGGAAGATAGGATTTAAGTGTTGCACCAAGACCAGATAATACGGATTTTATGCTTGATCCTAATGATTTAATGCCAGATTTTGCTTTTTCAACACCGTTTGTTATACCAGTTCTAAATGTTTCTCCAAGTTTAGATGCACTTGAATTTACATTATCAAGGTTGACCTGTCCAAGATCTGAAAGAACTTCTTTGGTAGTTTGAGCCTCTGAAGAAACTTTGGCGAGATCTCCTTGTTTAAATGCTTTTTTAATATCTTTTTTACTTACATCTAAATTGCCACTCTTTCTCGCTTGTTGTACAAGCTTCTTTTTATCTTTATTTGATAAGCCAAATTCATTTAATGTTTCTAAATAATCGTCCAAATTCTTTCCATTAGCGTAACTAAGTAGCTTTTTGTATTGCTCTGGACTATTCTTCTTAACAGATTTTAAAGTTTCACCATTGGCAAACAAATCCTTAAGTTCTTTTATATTTTTAAGTTCATCGCCTAAATTTTTAAATGACAAAAGTGTGCGATATTTATAATATAAGTTGCGTTCTTATATATAATTGTTATAT
>SKEF01001532.1_pt1 | contig 19910 bp, 12 predicted proteins | sample 4826691 | NCBI WGS metagenome assembly SKEF01 (sample SAMN11008816, study PRJNA524170) | human gut metagenome | biome: Human fecal sample; material: Feces; isolation source: fecal sample from pouch patient p23, p27 | host: Homo sapiens | place: Israel: Tel-Aviv | collected 2016-08-24
TTATTATACTACATTTTTTTGTTTTTATCATTTTCAACAACTCCTAAATATAATCTTTTCTTTATCCAATGAAATCATAAAATTGATTTCATTGGATAAAGTTAATTCCTCATTTCCACTTATGTTCCCTGGGAACATAAGTTAAATTATACTTCAATAATATATGCTCTGTCAGTCAATTGCTCTGTCAGTTCTACCTCATTTTCATTTACAAGTTTAACAATTTCTGAACAACTTTCTATATCATATTCACAATCGTGACACGGAATCAAAATCATTTCATGGATAGAAGATGGAAGTATCATAATTTTCTTTGTATTTACCAGATTTGCAAATGCTTTCATAACTTTTTTATTTAACACTGCTGATGCTCCTCTGAATCTAGACTTATTAGAAATTACAAACATTTCGCATTCTTCTGCACTCATTGGAAATCCTGATAATTGTATAATTTCTGTTTCTTTTCTAACATTATTTTCTGCTGTTTCCCATGCTTCGGATTCGTCAACATCCACGTTTTTCAATATATTTTTTGAAATTTTTGCTGAGTAAATTGCATCGTTTAATGCTTCCATTCTCAAAAATAAATATTTTTCGATTCCTTCAAATTCTGTTTTGCATTTTACAATATCTTCTTTGCTTTCCTTTTGAACTCCTACATAAAGTCGTTTTAAAAAATCTTCTCTATTAAAGTGTATTGGTTTGTTTAATTCTTCACTCTCACGTAATGCATCGTTATGAATCTTAAGCATATCTCTTACAATTTCTTTTACTGTTGCACCGCTTTGCTCTGCTTTCGTTATTATATCTTCTACATAAAATACTGGAATCATATATCTGTCAGAATCAATGATACTGATTCCCAAAAATTCTACGCCATTTTTTACAACATTTTCTTCTCTTACTTCATATCCCATTTTATTTAATTCGTTAACAATATCATTTTTTGTCATTTTCTTTTCTCCTTGTAATTACTTGAATTTGTTTGCTTCTTAACTTTCAGAACCGAAAAATTTATTTTCAAGATCTGATCTTTTTCTGCACGGGGAGCGTATTTTGTTTTTCGGAAACAATCGTTTCATATTTTTCACCTCACTTTATAGCAAATGGATTTCTTAATTTATTTTCTGAGTCTTCACTTATCTTTCGGGTTTGCGTGCATCTGTCAATAGCAGGATTTATACCTGTTACAAGGGTTTAAGTGGTAAGCGGAGCAAGCATCGCTTGTGAGCATTAAGGAACGTCCCTTGTAACAGGTATAAATCCTGCTATGATGCACATCAGCAAACCGATAAGTGAAGACTCTGGAAGTAAATTAAGAAATCCATTTGCTATAAGGTGAGATGGAAAATATGAAACGATTGGTTGGAGAAAAAAGGGGTTCCCTTGGGGAACCGTTCGAGAAGGGAATTCGGATATTTTCACTTATGTTCCCTGGGAACATAAGTTGCCTTTTTTACTTTGATTCCCCGGGAAGCAAAGTATCTATTATAAATTTTGACAACGCAAAAAGACAGTCACTAATTCTAGCAACTGTCTTTTCTTTTATTCCATTATATTTCTAAATCATCATCTAATTCCATCTGCTCTTTGCTGTTCTCATAATTCAAGTCCATATTTAATGCTTTCATTGTTTCTCTTGTAACTGTTATTATATGAATTCTTTCCTGCAGTTCATCTAAAACACAATTTTTAACAACATCCAGAAACATTTTTGGATTTCCTCGAACCTGCCACTCTTCTAAAGATTTCTTATAATCCTGCTTGGCATCATGCTTTAATGCAATTGGTGGATATCCTTCTTTTTCCAGCATATAATTTAAAATCAGTCTTCCTGTTCTCCCATTTCCATCCTGAAATGGATGTATATTTTCAAACATTGCATGGAATGCTGCAGCCTTTGCAATAGGATGTGCATCTGAATTTTCATATGCATATAACAGGGTCGGCATTAACTCTCTAATTTGTATTGGATCAACTGGTTCTGTTAAAGATCCCTGAATATATACTGGTGCAATTCGATAAGTTCCTCTAATTCTTGGCTGACAATCTAAAGTAGTTCTTTCATGTATATCTTTTATAAAATTTTCTGTAAACTTTCTGTCATTTTCCAATTCTTTTTCGATATATGCACATCCATCTGCACATCCTCTAGCTGAAAATATTTCTCTTAATCGTTGATTATTATTTGGAGTAAATTCTCCTTCCAATACAAGCTCCGTATCTCCTAATGACAACGTACTCCCTTCTATTGCATTTGACTCATAGGTAAATCTAACTAAAAATGCGTCATCATAGCTTTTTAAACCATCTTTTTCATATTCATTAAATGGTTTCATACCTTCAAACTTTTTCTTTAATTCATCTAATTCTTTATAATCATCTATCGAAATATCCTGATGAAAAGCTTTATAAATTTTTTCGTGCATTTTTTACCCTCCATTCATATTTCATTTTTCCATAGTATTATGTTTGTGTCAAGTTGAATCAGTTTGACTTTGATTTCCGAGGAATCAAAGTTTATAGCAACTATCTCTTGATCAAATTACCTTTTTTTCTGCCTTATTATATAACATTCATAAATTAAAATCACTCCGATCACCATCATCTTCAGACTATAAGTAATATTTAATGTATCATTCTCCATTCCACCAACAGCTCCCATGATCAAAACCACTCCTGCAATAATTCCAATTACGTATCTCATAAAATTTTCTCCTTCCAAACTTTTTAATTTTAATGTTTTAAACTACAACCGATCATAAAATTTGCTTTCAAGATCTGAAGCTTTTTTTGAGGGGTGCGTTTAAATTTTTTCGGAAACATTTATTTTTGTGTTTTTCCTCCTTTCGTAAATTTGCTTTCTGAGTCTTTGCTTATCTCGGGTTTGCGTGCATTTTCAATATCAATTTTCTTTATAGCTGCAAGGGTTCAAGTGGTAAGCGGAGCTTTGCGAGCATTAAGGAACGTCCCTTGCAACTATAAAGAAAATTGGTATAATGCACATCTGCAAATACGAATAAGCAAAGATTCTGAAAACAAATTTCGAAGGTGGATACCAAAAACTTTCGGTTGGAGAAAAAAGGGGTTCCCTTGGGGAACCGCTCGAAAAAGGGATTTTATTTTACTTATGTTCCCCGGGAATATAAGTTACATTTTTACATAAAAAAAGCAGCTATCCGCTAAGGATAGCTACCTACTCTTTATAGTCATCTATATCTCCAATTCTTCATCTATCTCTTTTGATTCTGGAGATAAGTCATCATATTGTTCTGGTTGATATCTGACATTTTCATATTCATTAGATGGAACATACAATCGTTTACACTCAAGAATTCCATCGATTTGCTGATCAACTAATTTATTTAATTTCTGCAGACGTTCTTCTGGAAGATCAAATTCGTCATTTCTCTGGAATTCAAACCCTCTCAAATTTTTCAGGTCATTTCGTATTTCAGGAGTTAATAATGCATGAGCGATCTCATTGAAATCTTCTCCAATCTGTGTTGGTCTTGATGCTAAATATACATCCAGATTTTCAAAATCTTCCTGTTCTGCATATGGTAACAAAGCTTGATTATGATCAAACATTGGAGCCATTCTTTTTATCTGCATTGTATCATTATCTACCATAAATCCATAATTGCCCATATGACGATCCGTATTCAAAATCAAAGCATCTAATACAATCATTCGTCGAAAATCATCTTCACATCCATGCTGTTCAAATTTTTCTAATATTTCTTTTACTGAAACAATTTTTCCAAAAAATTTTGTAATTGGAACATACCCTTCCTGCTCCGATGTAAACAACCTACATTTCGATGCTATTTTATTATGATATTTCTCAACACTATATTCTACTGCATCTCTGCATATTATCCTGGCAATCTGAGATGAATACATTTCTGAATAAGGCTCTAATCCAGCATTTCTTGCTCCCTCGCTTCCTCTCTTTAACAGATAGATTCCATCATCTTCTTTTACCCAACATTTTGCAAAACTACCTGACGTACCAAATTCCGGTGAAGTGGTCGTAAACTCTTTTCCATAAAGCCCACCTTCAAATGCTATCTTCGCAATCGTTTCATCAAATTGATTTTCATACAGAGAAACATTTTTCCACTGTAATTTACTATCTACAGTTTTAATCCAAAATGTATCATTTAATGAAAGGGCATGTGTCACTCTGATAAATCCATCCAGATTATAACAACCACACATTCTTAACAAGTCTGCAATATACTGGCGATGTTTTGGAGCCTGTCTCTGACTGATCCACTGTCCTATTCCATCATATCCATATGGTCGTATTTCTTCATAGGATTCTTCTTCTTTAAAACTCACACCAAGAGGGGAATTATCGCAAGTAAATCTTAATATCCGATCATCTTTATTCATTAGATAAAATTCATTTTCTAAAAACATGTCTATTTTCCTCTCTAATTCCTGTCTTTATTACTTATCTATGTGCTTTTATTATATCATCGTAATTCCCACATATAAACCACTTCTTACTTTTAAGGATATACTTAAAAGTCTTCTTATAACTGTTTATGTGGAATCGATCTAAAATTTCTACAACTCCCTTATAATAAACACAATAATTTTCTCTATTACACTGGTCAATTTCTGTTCTTGCTCCAGCAATTGTCATTTCTCTTAATCTAAATTCTTTTATCTTACCATTATTATCTAAAATCTGTAATCTTCCATTTGGAATTTCACCTGTTATATTTACACGTTTTGTTTTTTTCAATTCTTTTTCATCTAACATGTCATCACCTCATATTAAGATTATACAAGAACGTATGTTCTATGTAAAGAGGGTAATATTGCTGTTTTTATTTCTACAGTTATTCTTTTTCTCATCCTACATATTTACTATGTCACTTTTAAATTTTACAAAATAAAGGAGTATTAAATATGTTTAAAAAAATTAGTACCACAATTATTAACCTGCTTTTTAAATGCTTACTAAAATGGGGCATTTTGCATCTAGCAAAAATATTGTTTGCAATTTTATTTCCTCTTTACCTTGCCTCACTTATAAAAAACGTTTACTTCCTGTTTGCGTTTTTATCGCACTTTTATGTGTCTATTTAAGTTTTCTATTAATCTTTTTATAAGATACGAACTAGAAGATGCAAAAAATTCTATCTATCATTCAAAAACTAACATTCTGCAAAAATGGCTCAAATACACTAGATATGGTATTTGAACCATTTTTGCAGAATATTAGTTTGATTTGCTCGATCGTCCATTTTTGCTAATAAATCTGTTTTTATTATTATATTAAATTCTTCAAATATGGTTTAACGGTCTTTGTTATTTGAATTGTTAGCCCTTCTTCTGGATCATATGTAACCATTTCAAATATTGAAACAATTTTAAATCCTGTTTATTTTATTATATTTTATCATGAGTACTCTGAAAAACCTAAAAAATATAAGAACTTTTTTATCATTGAAAAAAATAACTCATTCAATATTGCAGTTACTTGTAATCGCAAGCAAAATAAATATAATATAATGCATTTAGGCAAAATGAAATGAATAGTCTGTAAGGACCAAAAACGAAAAACCAGAGATTATACACTCTGGTTTTTCGTTTAATTATTTTTTTATAATTACATTGCTAACAAATTTTTTCTTACCAACACTGATTGTAATCTTTACTTTTCCTGGTTTGATCGCTGTGATCTTTCCGGTTGAAGATACTTTGGCAATCTTTTTGTTGGAAGATTTGTATTTTGCTTTACCGACATATGTGATCGGTTCAATCATCGGTTTTAACTGGTATGTCTGCTTTTTGTTTAGCGTTATGTTCTTTTGCACGTTCTTGATCGCTGTTGCTGTGATGGCTTTTTTCTGGATTGTGACTGTGATCGTCTTTTTAAGTCCGCTTGCTAGTGTGATCGTGATCTTAGTTTTTCCTGTTTTATTGGCTGCTTTGATCTTGCATGTGCCTGTTTTGTTGCCTGTGATTGTAATTAGCTTTTTATTGCTGCTTGTAAAAGACTTGATATAGTCTCCTTTAGCTAAACCTGTGATCTTGAACTTGCTTGTGGACTGCTTCTTTTTAAACTTTAATGATGCTGCATTGGTGCGAATCGTTGGAGTAAGATTATTTCCGTTGGTTCTATATTCCTCTTTTCCACACTTGCTGCACGTGCGTTTTTGCTGTTCAGGATTGAAGACAGTTGCTGACTGCGTTGTGATCCATGCTCCATAAGTATGTCCTGTGGCTTTGATGGATTGTGCCTTTGTTTCCTTGCATGTATCACATATATATGTTCTTGATCCGTCTGATTCACATGTCGCTGGTATTTCTTTGATGGTCCAGTTATGATCTGTTTTAGGGATCGTTTGACCGTCTTTCAACTTTTTATTACATGTGATGCAGTATGTATCCCCAGTATAACCTTCGGATTCGCATGTAGCAGTCCTTTTATTGCGGATTTCCGTATTAATATGACCTGTTGGTGCTACAGATTCTTCTTTTGTCTTTCCACACGTCTTACATGTATATTCTTTGATACCCTCTGATTCGCACGTAGAGGCTGTTTTAAGAGTGCCATCGTTCCAGGTATGTCCTGTTGGACTTATTGTTTTTCCTGCTTTTATGATCTGCTTACAGTCCTCACAGTAGGTATCTCCGCTGTAGCCTTCCTCTTCGCAGGCAGCTTCTTTTTTCCTGATCAGTTTGGTATGCTGATGTCCTGTGGCTTTGATGGTCTCTGTGTAAGATTCGTTGCAGTCTTCATCGGTACAGTGATAGATCTTTTCGCCTGATTCGGTACACGTTGGTTCCTTTATAACAGTTCCATCATCCCAGTGATGTCCTTTTAACATCGGGATCGTCTCTGTTCTGGTCTTATGACATGTTTTACATGTATAGGTCTTAATCCCTGTTGCTGTCTGTGTTGGCTCTTTTGTGATCTCTCCGTCATCCCATGTGTGTCCCGTTGCGGCAATGTCATGTCCTAACTGGATGATCAGGCGGCAGTCTTCACAATACAGATCTCCGGAATAACCTTTTTCCTCGCACGTAGCTTTTTTCTGATCGATGATCTTTGTATGTTGATGCCCTGTCGGGTCGATCACATCAATCTCATATTCATTACAACGTTTACAGATACGTTTTTTCGTTCCGTATTTTGTGCAGGTTGGTTCTTTGGTAACCTTCCATTCCCCGTAGTCGTGTCCTAATGGATCACTGATCTGTGTTTCTTTTGTTTCTCCGCATACGCTGCATTTTTCTACTTCCATCCCGCCTTTTTCACAAGTTGCAGGGATGTTGTCCTGTTTTACCCAGGTATGTTCTTTCTTGGCGATCGTTTCTCCAGAGCTTAGTTTTTTATTACATACGCTGCAGTAGGTGTCTCCGGTATAGCCTGTGCTAGAGCAGGTCGCTTCTTTCTTGTTTCTGATCTCTGGTTTATGGCCAGTTGCAGTGATCGTGTGGTTTTCACCGTATCCGCATGTCTTACAAATGTATCTTGCGATCCCGTTGGAGGTGCAGGTCGCTGCACTTAATATTTTATTAATCTGCCAGTCATGTCCTGTTGCTTTGACTGGTTCGGTCTTGGTCTGATTGCAGACAGTGCAGGTGTATTGCTGTTCTCCGACGGTTGTACAAGTTGGAGCTTTTGTAATCTCTCCGACTTGCCATTTATGACCGCCTAGAGATGGTTTGGTTTCTATTTCTTTTGCATCTTTACAGCGGGTGCAAAGGTAGGTTGTGATTTCTGGATGGGTGCAATCTTGCTTTTGAGTGACTGTTCCATTGGAATAGTCATAGTTGTGTCCCTTTGCTGGTTTATTAAAGTCCCTATATTCATAAATACATCCTGGATTTTTACAATAATATCCTGTGTACCCCATCGTTTCACAAGATGGTGCTCCATCACCCGCTAAAACCAAATTATGATTTCCTTTGCATACAGAATGTTCTTTGCTCCAGTCATCTTTAGAAATATTGGAATATGTATTTTCAATATCATTATTTTTCGGTGTAACACGAAGATTAAACATTGTATCTTGACCTAAAAGGAATTCATCAACTGCTTCTCCATTCTTATCCAACGATACACTGGTACAATCTGTATAATAGAATGTTCCATTGATCTGTACCAGGTTCCAAGCGTGCTGTAATCCGCTTCCTTTTGTTGGTCCTTCTTCAAATAATGTCAGTAATCCTGCAAAACTTGCCATGTAGTGATATAGATTTGCAAATCCATCGCATACTGCATAACCATCTAAGATTGCTCCTGTCATATTATGATAATTAGTTCGTCCAGAAGTCTCTGGATCATCTCTGTCATATTTTACATTTTTTCCAATCCATTCTCGTATTTTTTTGCACTTTTCATAATCAGATTTTCCGTCTAAATTCAGACTATCCATTACTTCATTTAGCTTTGTTATTGTCTCAGAATATCTCTCTTTTGATATATTGTAGTAAAGATTAGAATAATAAAATATTCCTTTATACGATTTTGTCTTTTCATCGTATGAAATATCACCATGATCATCGTTTTCAAGATTTCCTCTGGCATATAGAACCTGTCTTAATCCCTGTCCTTCCTCTGGATTTCCAGTTTCTTTATATGTTTCATTCCGCACATCATCATTAAACTGATTCGCTGCGTGTGCATCAATCTCATCTATCTTTTGATCAGATTTAATCTCTACTGGAATCTTGATGCTATATTTTTCGACCTTCCGTTCTACCATGATCTTTCTAGATATCTCAGCAATTCCCTTGATTGCATCCTTATAGTTATCATAGACCTGCGATGTATCTGACGTACAGATATAATCCGTCGATCCTGATGCATAGGTCCGTAACCGATATTCAAAACCCTCTGCAGATGACTTAATTACCGCTTCTTCTGCGTGAACTCTAATCGTACTATTCCAGGTAAAAACACTAGTTATACTCAAAATCACACTCAGAAATAAAGCAATCCTTTGTTTCCATTTTTTCATAAAAATTAAACTCCTTTTCTCTTTCTTTTATATTCCCGTATACTTATATTTTATCACAGGTACTGTAGAAATCCTAAGAAATACAAGGATTTTTTTAAGTTTTTCTTGTTAAAATCGTTGTATTTCTTAGGATTTCTGTTATATTAAAAAGGATTCAAAACTACAACTGTTGTAAATAATAAAGATCCCAGATAGTCCGATAATCTTTTGGGATCTTTATTATAATTTCAATATTAAGAAAAAAGATATAATATACTTAACTAGGAAGTCGTCAGACGGCCATGCTCTCCGTTCCGAGCTTTGCGGAAGGAGGGTGATATTATGAGTACATATGAAGAATTTATGATTATCATAAATATAGCATTATTAATTATTGCCATTCTGAATTATACGAATAAAAAATAGTCGTCCTGTCCCCTAGAAAGAATAGAACGACTATTTAAGTAATATGTTCGCCGGGGCGGATGGGTTTGCTCCATCGTGCCGACTTCCTTGTTAAGTATATTATAATCAAAATCATTTGATTTTTCAATACTTTTTCTACTACTCAAATAAGTTTTGACAATATTTAAAATAATAAAAAGAGTCCAGACACATCACTAAATCGTGTATCTGGACTCTTTTCGTTATTCTTTCATAGAATTAATCAGGTCATTAATCAGTTTCGTGTTTTCTTCCACTTTCTTTGGATCGATCCCTGCCATCTCAAACACATTAACATGTGTTGAGTTAGGGCTTGTGTCTAACTTTATTATTTCTCCACCAAGCTCAAAGAACTTTTCAACTGGGATTCCTCGACTGATTACTGATTTTACAATTTCTTTATTAATCTCTTCATCTTGGTTTTTCTTCACATCTTTTTCCTTTTCTTTCTGTAATATACAAACAATCCTCCTACAATCAGAATGATTCCTCCTGCAAGTGGAAAATAATCAGTCCATCCGCCTGTCGTTGGCAGCTTCATTGAAGAATCGTTTGTTACATCATATGTCAGATGATAGAAATAATAGTTGTCTCCCTGTTTGATTGCTTTGCTCGTATCGACATTCTGCTTATCGACCTCTGCCTGTGACATGGTCAGTGGCAGAGTGACCGTGATAGGTTCTTTTAATAAGGTCTTTCCACCAGTAGTCTTGGTCTCTGTGATCGTATACGTATCAGGGATTAGTCCGTCAAAGGTTACTTCTCCGGCAGCATCTGTTTTCGCTTTCGCTACTTCTGCTCCATCGGAAGATGTAATGACAAATTCTACGTCTTTCAGTATTTTTCCATTGGAATCTTTCTTCTTAAGCTTGATTGATCCCTGGATCATCTGGTTCGTAAATGTCGCTGCACCTGTTAACTGTGCTTTGGCAGTCGATCCATTTGGCCCGATATCAAACGTAACCGTTCCTTTGTCCTGATCGATCGTTGAATTGCTGCTGTCACTTTCGATATTTTTCAGTTTGAAATACTTGATCATACCACCCTCATTACAAGTGTATGTACCATATTCCAGATCATCAAATGTCACAGACAACCTGATTGGATCACCCGGATGGTCTTTCATCTGTTTCTCGACTTCTTCCTTGGTAAACTTAACATCCTGTTCATAAGTGTGTTTCTTACCATAAACATCCGTTCCAAACAGTGTAAACGTAAAGGTTGGATTGCCAACGTCCATGTTCAGATTACCAGGATCTAAGGCTTTCGTGATCGTGATACTTCCATTTGGTCCTGTGCGATCATGGGTATTCGTAATCACTGTCAGGTCTGAATCGCTTGCATCCGTATCATACGTCGGTTTGTATCCGATCTCGGATTCTCCTGTGATCAGTCCTTCTTTCACTTCTTCCCATGTATAGTTGACTTTCTTGCCATCCACTTTTACAGGAAGGATCTTGCTGCTTGCCTGCCAGCGGTTTTCTGCACTTAATGTCAGTGTTTCTTCCACTTTTCCATCGGCTAACAGATTCACTTTCACAGATTTTGGCCGGATACCATCTTTATTATTTTGATCATTCCATACTTTTTTGACTTTCTTTTGTGTGGTGTCTGGTGTATGGGTATTTGTGATAATGATGTTCTTTGTTGTAGTACCGTTATCATCTGTCGTTTCGTTAGTTTCGTAAGAATCAACATATCCAGTCTTTGTATCACCTGTCAAATTATCAAAGACTTCTTCTTTGATTTCATAATCATATGCCTGCCCTGCTTTATCATATTTATCCAAACCATGATAAGTTGTAGTATTTGACCAATTATTTGATTCATCTAATACAACAGGTCTTAAGTAAGCTTCTCCATTCTGATACAATTGGGCTGTAATAGATACTGGTCTTAAATCATCTCCATTATCACCATCTTCCCATACCTTCTGTACGTTAATATCGACAAATTCTGGTTTATCATACTGATTCGTAAATGATAGCACATAGGTATCTTTATCCCACGTTGCTCCAAGATTGGTATATTTATCTGAAACATTTACTTCGCTGAAATCCCATTTCTTATAATCATCCTTCTTGATATCCGTAAACGTCATCCAGTTGTTTTCTTTCGTCAGCGTATACGTCTTGACTTCACCCGTCGTCTTATGTGTCGCCTTGATCGTGATCGACGTTGGCCGGATCTTGGCTGCATCGTTATGATCATCCCAGATCTTCTTTAATGCGATGTATTCTGATTTCTGATTCACAAAGGTATCGGAATCATGAATGTATGTACTTGTGTCATTATCTGTATTGTTCTCGGCTTTCACATCATGGATCAGGTTCTCTTTCGTATTATTGATCACTTTTCCTTTCAGTGTCAGCTTCTTGTCACTTCCTTCGTATCCCGCTGGTGCGGATGTTTCCACAACTTCATACATCTCACAGCCTGTTCCGTCTTTTGCGTAGATATCCGTTGGCAGTCCGATAAATTCCAGATATTCAAACTGATCGTCCTGTGAGATGGCTGTTGCGATCGTATCACCTTTCTTGAAGATCGTGTTGCCTTTACCATTTACGATATCTGTTTTCGCCTTTAAGGCAAATTCTGCTCCGGCAATCTTCTTTCCGTCCTGATCGGTCTTGATCAGATGGATGCTGTATTTCTGCAGAACGTCACTTGCTTCCACGGATACATTGACTTTCTTGGCAGTCTTTAATGCGACATCTTCTTCGTCCGGATCGATCACATCCACGGTTGTCTGGATTGTCTGGAACTTCGCATATTTCCCTGTGCTCTTGAAGTTGATGTTCAGTTTCAGCTTTCCGCCTTTTTCTGCAACAGTTGGTGTAAATTCCACATCATCATCGGTCACATCCACATCTTCTGCACCATCATCGTCGTATTCAATTCTCCAGCTGAAATCTTTTGCCTTGAACTTATCACCTTTTAAGAAGCTGTTCTTTGGCATTGCTTTGATCTTGACCGGCTGTTCTTCCTTAAATGTATCTTCCTCGATCTTTAAGATCTGATCCATCGTATAGGTCGTTTTTAACTGGCTGTCCCCATAGAACATCTGGCTCATATCCTCGACATTGGATGTATTAAAGGAGGATAAGTCGAGCGTCTTGATCGAATCCATTCCATAGAACATCTGGCTCATGTCCACGACAGATGCGGTATCGATGTTCTTAAAGTCGATCTTCGTGATCTCTGAACAATCCCTGAACATCTTTGCGGATACTGCGTTCATATAGATCACCTGTCCGGCTCTCTGACTGGAGATATAGTAATCTGTCCCGTCGTTCCATAAGACAACGCTGCCATCCTTATTCTGTGAGACATCCGTTGTACTTGTTCCTTCGGGTGCTGTTACCCAGGTAAAGGTAACCGTCTCCGCTTCTTTGATCTTCTCATTTAGTTTTTCTCCTTTTTCCAGGACATAAACGCCACTGCTTGGATCATTTCCATCGTTTCCAAACGGATCTTCCTTATCTGGTACCTTATCACTGTCTCCCATGTCATTGACATTTCCTGCCGTCGTATCCCAGTTAAGTTCGACTTCATGTTTTTCCTGATCCACGACATACCCTGCAGGGGCTTTGATCTCTTTTACATAATATTTTCCAAGATAAAAATTTCTGGTCTCAGTTCCATCATCTCCTGTTCTTGTAAAATAGATCTCATCGTCTTTTGTCGTTGTCTTCTGATCAATGAGAGTATCTTTCTTCCAGACAATGCTGCCATCATCTTTCTTGATATCCTCATCGGCATACAGACCATAGACTGCCCCTGTGACCTTGTCATTTTCATAGACAAAGCTCTGTGCTTCCTTGTCATAATCAGATAAGACTTCTCCTTTTTTACTCAGACTGATCTGTCCCGGAACCGGACTGTCCGTCTGCTCAAACTTGTATGTTCCATTTCCGGCATTATCGTATGTGATCTTGACACTCGTTGATTCCGCACTCAGTTCAAAGGCCTTTTCTTCTGCATCATCCATGTTGTATCCTGCAGGTGCTACCGTTTCTTTGATCGTATACTTTCCGTATGGAAGATAGCATGATGCTTTTCCATCCCCATCAGTTCCTGTTGTCAGTGTTGCTACCACGTCATGATCTTCATCATAAATCTCATAGACAGCGTCATTTAGCAGTTTCTTTGTCTCTTTGGAACGCTTGGTCAGTTCGATCTCGATCATCTTTTCATCATCATTATACGGTCCGAACGTTACCGTCTTGTGAACGTCTGATTTGATCAGAACGACATCTTCATCTTCCATCATCTCATGTTTCGGATTGCCGTAAGTCTGATGCAGGGTATAAACACCGATTGCCAGCGGAATGGATGTTGCTTCTCCTTTTTCGTTGGTTGTCAGTGTATCGACCACATCTCCGTGTGGATCGATGATCTGAAATCTCGCCCCGACCTCTGGCACATATTTGTTTTTATTGACTGACATCTGCTTTTTAATCGAAATCTTTGCTGACTTCGTGTAATCGTCTTTCAGACTGAATTCGTAAACTTTGATTCCATCTTCGTCTTCTGCTTTCATCTCGGAAGAATACTGTGGTGCTGCAAGATCATATCCTTCCTCACCTCTTGTCTGCAGAACGATAAATCCAGTATCTTTGGTAAAATCTTTTAATAACATGGCTGCGTTTCCGTCTGCATCTGTGACAAGTGTTCCAAGGATCGCTTTTTTATTACTCTTTTGTAGTTTTTCGATATAATCCAGTCGGTCCTGTGAAGTTGCAAGTGTCTGGTCCTTGAAATCCTTTACCAGTGATTCATCCAGCAGAACAAACTCCGCTCCCTGTTCCGGTTTTGATCTTCCATTTTTTACCATCGATTTTCTGATCCGGACTTTCCGGCCATTGTATGGATTATCCAGTTCAAACTTCTTAAATGTTTTATCACCGTCCTTGATCGTTACATCAAAGTCATCGGCAAGCTTATAATTATCTGTTCCTTTTGTCTGATGGACCGTGTATGTACCAGGATCGAGCTTTCCAGACTGAGCTGCCCCGTTTTCATCTGTGGTCAGTGTTTCCACAACCTTCTTCGTTGCTTTGTTGATAATCTGAAATTCTGCTTTATATTCTTCTTTTTTTGTATAAATGCCAGTTTCCTTATCACTGATCCTTGTGACCTTTGTCACCGCAATGGCCGCATATTGTTCTGGATCGTTCGATTCAATCTGATACGTCGCTTTCGATCCATCAATCGTTACCCATTTATCAGGTACCATCTCATATCCATCGGTTGTCTTTGTCTGATGGATTCGATAGGCTCCGTATGGAAGCATTGATGTCTGTGCGATTCCTTTATCATCGGTCGTGATTGTCTCTTTCAGGTTGTTCTTTGAATCATAAACTTCAAAGACTGCCTGTGCTTCTGGAACATTTTTCCCGCCGAATGTCTTCAGGACTTTGATCGTTCCTTCGTACTCTTCCTCCGGCAGATACTGTGTTGTATTCTGGTCGATCGTGACATAAACATCCTGACTGGATGTCTTATACCCTAATGGAGCGTACTTTTCATGCAGACGGTAATATCCTGGATACAGATCTGTTATCTTTCCATAACCGTTCGCATCGGTCACAAGCTGTGTGACATAGGATCCTGCCGCATAAACAACACTCTTATTATCAGATCCTGTGATATCACGGGCTGCATACAGTTCATAGACTGCATCCTTAAGACTTGCTTCCACTCCATGGTCACCTTTCGGATTCTGTACCTTTCCCTGTTTGATAATCTCAAGATCCACTTTTCGGAATTCATTCGTGTAATTAAATGTAAAGGATCTGACTCCACCCTGTTCAATCTTACTCTGATCCGTCTGATCTGGAAGTAAATGTCCAAATGCAGATTTCGTTTCTCTTGTCATCCAGGTATGAACGGACGCACTCTTCATCGCTGCGATCTTATTCTGTGCATCCTTTACGGCTTCCTGCATTGCAACGGAATAAGCTTTTGCCTTGGAATCATACCACCCATTTTTGGTGGCTTCTTTTTTCTGTGCCTTGGAAAGATCATTCCAGTTTGTTACATATGTTTTATTTTTGGAAGATCCTTTACTGCTTAAGGTACGCTGCACTGTATACGAAGCTTCTCCGTTTTCGTCCGTCTGCACTGTCCCTTTCAGCGTTCCATCCATATAGATCTGAAAACTCGCTCTAGCAAGTCCTTCCCTTGTCTCTGCATCCTTTTTTCGGATTTTAATCTTAACATTATCCGGACTTTCCATCGTTTTTGTTGCATTTGTCTTTGCTTTTTTGATCGGTGGCGGTGTATGACGGAATCCAAACAAGACCTGATGCGAATCTAATTTCTTCTTTTTCACACATTTCTTGACCGTGTAATAATAGATTGTTCCCTCCGGATCCTGATCACTGATCGTTTCACAGAACTTCTTTGCATCGTTCTGTGAATATCCTTTCTGGACATTCTTTCCAGCTTGATACACGGTATTCTGTTTGTTTGCTCCATGTCCGCAAGCCCAGATATATGCCTGTGTCAGTGCCAGTGCCTTTGTATTCTTGTTACTCTTCATAAAATACCACTGCAGAGCCTTTGCGATCCCTTTTTTCTCATAAGTCGCTGCATTGACTGTTTTGTACTTTAAGGTATCGCCAGAACACATTGTCTTTCCTGAATTTAAGCAGAACACTCTGTGTCCGCCTGCCGTCATTGCCCATAAGCCTTCGGATGCAGCACGTCCGATCGCAGGGATCTTATTACGGCTCATTGCCTGACTCATCGCAAGTGTCGTCTCTCCTGTGTCTGCTTGAACTTTCTTTGTCTTTAAGAAAAGACTTCCTCCTGAATTACTGAAATAAGTTGTCATTACAATCAGGAGGGCAAGCATACTGACACCGATCTTTCTTAAGATCATCTCTATGTATTTCTTCATCTCTTCCTCCTTTATTTATAACGGTCCGTAAAATATCCTGGTTGATTGTTCTTATCGATACGTCCATACTCGGAATCAATATGATCCCGGCTGAATCCTGTTTTATTTCCACCTTCAATCTCGACATCCCCCTGGAACATCGCATCATCACGGATCAGGTTGTGCAGATCGAACGATCCGTCACTCTTCTTCCAGATGGCATACAGTTCATAGGTCTGTCCTGCATCACAGAGTGTATTGACCGTCTGTCCGTCCGTATATTTCGGTTTGATGGCATCTGGATCTTCACTCCATCCGATAAAGGTATAGCCTGCACGCTGAAAGGTATTAGCTGGAAGCCGATCGTCTTTTCCATATGCAAGATTTTCTAATTTTTTACTTCCAGAAGCCCCATTTCCGTCGAAACTGACTTCATAGGTACTCTTTTCCCAGACTGCATACAACTGCAGTTTATCGGCTCTCTTCCATGTGATTGTCTGACCTGGTGAATAAGTGGCTGTCGTTGCATTTCGATCTTCACTCCATCCAACAAAAGCATAGCCTTTTTTTGTGTAACCATTGTCTGCAAAGGTGAAGTTCTGATCGTATGTTGCTGTACCATCACCTGTCCATCCGGAATCTTCTCTGTTTCCATCATAGCTGACAGTATAAGTATTTGCTGTCCATTGTGCAATTTCTGTGTAATTACCACTACATACAAGCCAGTCAGTACTAGATTCCCATCCCGTTCCCTGATCAATCCATTTATCAAATGTGTAACCTCGTCTTGAAACAGTAGGGAAAGTAAAGTTATCTCCATCATTGAAAGACCGTTCACTTTCTCCAACACTTCCACCATTTCCATTGTAATAAACTTTATATTGGTTTCTTCCCCACAGATAAAGTGTTGCATGACAATCATGGTAACGATAATATTTTTTTGCAGATTTATCATAATAAGTTGCTACCGCAGTATCATATGCACTCATCCGAATTGTAGTTTCAACCCAATGATTTTCTTTGGAATGACCTGCTGTATTTGATACTTGGTGTGCCTTTGATGTCGCAGAAGGTGTATCAAAATAGTTTCCACTGTAATAATAATGTGCTGGTGCCCAATATCCTATTTTTAAATTAAACCACGAATAATTTCCTGAAGCATTCCGATTCGTTGATGGTGAAGTATCCAAAATTTTCATACCATACGGATTGTCATTCGTTTGCTTTACATTAATGTAAAGAGGACGACTTTTATTATTAAATGTATTTCCTGAATAAGTTTTATCTGTTGTAACAGTAAAATAAATAGTTGATGTTCCCCATGGTCCATTTATTGAAACACCCGTCCAATAACCATTTCCTGGATAAGAAGTACCACTTGACACTTTATCCGTACCATGCTGTGCTTTGACTATTTGACTATAAGCAACAGCTACAACAAATAAAACCACGATTGCACTTACCCACAATTTTTTAGTTTTTTTTCCGTAGTTTATAAGTTTGTGTTTCATATAACTCCTTTCTTTATTATTCTTTCTTCACAATTAATTTCTTGCCATCATTGATAAACAAAATCGTTCCGTCTTGATCTGTTCGATACAAATTTTTATTACTGATATATTTTTTGATTCTTTTCATTGCTTCTGGACGAGGATGATTGTATGGATTATTTTTTCCACAAGAAATGACTGCATACTTAGCATTAACTTTTTTCAGGAAAGCTACGCTACTGGATGTATAAGAGCCATGATGCGGAATCTGTAACACAGTTGATCTCACATTGAACTTTTTAATAAGCTCTGACTCATTGGAACTATAAATATCTCCAGTAAATAAATAGCTATATTTCGCATAAACTAAACGAATTACAATACTTGTTTGATTTACTTTTTTGTAGTTTTTACCAGGGGATAACACAGTACCTTTTGCATTACTTCCAAAATCAATTTTATCTCCCGTTTTTACACGTAATGTTTTAATATGATATTTAGAAATTGCTGAATTTAATTCTTTTACATCTTTTGTAGATTTATTTTTCTTATATCCATATTTTGATTGAATTACAGTTCCAACCTTTCTGGTTTTTATTAGTCTATCCACGTTCCCAACATGGTCTGGATCGTTATGTGTCAAAACAATCTGATCAATAGAATTGATTTGATTGTTTGATAAAAAAGAATCTAATTTGTCATAGTACTTTTCATCTCCCGTATCTATCAAAGTATTTTTACTCTCTGATTGTACCAAAATAGAACTTCCTTGTCCGACATCAATAAAATACACTTTCAATGTCGGTGTTTTCTTTGCTTCTGTTCGATGTTGGCAAAGTATACTAAGTATCAGTACTAAACTTACAACTAATACAAATGCTAATTTAACATTATTTTTTTTACTTTTTTGAAACATTTAGATATCACCTCTTTTTCTTTGGCATAATTATTCCAATCCCGAAAAAAATTAAAAGCATAAGTCCAACATACCGAACAATCTTTTCTCTTCGGATGTCCAATTCGGAAGATTGAAAGTGCATGTCTTTGATCGTGCTGTTCTTTTTCTCCGCGATTTTTTGTCCGTGATCTCTGATACAGTACACAACATACCTGTATTTTCCATGACTTCGGTACGGGTGACAGGTAAGAAGTGTTATCATGTCTTTCCTTTTTCGGATCTTGATCTGATCGGAATCATCCGGCTGTATGATCTTGATCTCTTCGACCCGATAAGTAAGCTTCTCCCATGGATTCTTTATGATCACACGATCTCCGATTTTTAATCTCTCGATCTCACGAAAATACGGGATCCCTTCGTACCCACGATGTGCAGCGATAACACAATTACTGTTTTTTGTACCAAGCGGCAGGGATGTCTCTCCCATGATTGCAGCACCTTTCCTCATATTTTCTAAAGTTGCTCCAAGGTATAATGGAAGTTTTACATCCATCTTTTTTATCCTGATATATCCAAAGTTACTTTTACTATCTTTCAACTCGATCGGTGATGTACGATAGCTCCATACATCCTTTAAATTTTTCTGCCCTTCCGTATAAATTTTTTGATTATACTGTATAGCTTCTTTATATAAAGGATCTTTTTCTTTCGGAATTTTCTTTTCCTTTTCAAAGACTTTTATTTCCTGATCGGCTTTCTCTTGCTGCTGATAAGCAGAAAAAACAGGAGAGAGAAATAAAAAAGTTCCAATGCCTATTAAGATGATGCCTAATATATTCATCAGATTTCTTTTCATTTCGTCTCTCCTTCTTTTTGTCGTATTTTTTCTGACTTTTTTCTTCTAAGCTTTTGATATACTTTTCCTGATAAGACCAGTGCTATAACGATTGCAAGTCCAATTGCGATCGCTCGTTTATAAGTTCCCATCCATTGGGAACCCTTATTTCTTGGTCGTATCGATGATCGTTGCTTCTTTACATATTTGGTTCTGACACCCCGTACCAGTAAACGATGGTCATTGACTCCATATGGGGTACATGTTACGAGAGTAACATAATCTTTTCCATCTATGATTTGAAGTTTTTCTGTATCCTCCGGCTTAACAACTGATATCTGATCAACTTTATAAGCTAGTGTGCGATCTAATACATGTATAAAGA
>SKEF01001550.1_pt1 | contig 19694 bp, 19 predicted proteins | sample 4826691 | NCBI WGS metagenome assembly SKEF01 (sample SAMN11008816, study PRJNA524170) | human gut metagenome | biome: Human fecal sample; material: Feces; isolation source: fecal sample from pouch patient p23, p27 | host: Homo sapiens | place: Israel: Tel-Aviv | collected 2016-08-24
CGAAAAACGGTGTGCTCATGCGCCACTTTGACCGTCAGACCCTTTACACCCGGCTGGTGGATGAGATGATACCCAAGGAGACCGCCAGCGAGAAGAGCGCTGCTGAGGGCTGGAAGGCCCGGGGCAAGCGCCTGCTGAACTGGGTGAACAACAAGGAGGAGGATGAGCAGCAATGAGCACTGAGCAGAACAACGGCAAGCCTGCCGTACCCCCCAAGCGCAATCTGCTGAACGACCGCCGCATCCGGCTCCTGCTTTCTTTGCTGGGTGCAGTCATCGCGTGGATGGCTGTCACCATCGTCGTGCAGCCCGGCACCACCACCACCATCTATAATGTTCCGGTGGACTTCAGCTATGATTCGGCTGCCTACACTTCCCGGGGCCTGAGCATCGTCAATGCGGAGGAAAAAACGGTCAACCTGAAGCTTTCCGGCGACGGCTACACCATCGGCAGCCTGTCGGCCAACGACTTTGTCGTCTACCCCGACTGGTCCAGCGTCCGCGACAGCGGCGAAAAGAGCCTGCGCCTTCAGGTGCGGAGCCAGAGCACCCTGCTCACCGGTGTGTCCGTCTCCATCGACGGTGACAACACCGTGGACGTGGTGTTCGATGTGGTGGAAGAAAAGACCCTGCCCATCCAGGTGACGACGAATTACCTGAAGATAGCAGACGGCTATATCCTCTACGGCACCGACATCTCGAAGGAGACGGTGACTCTCTCCGGACCCAGCACCGAGCTGAGCAAGGTAGAGACCTGCACCGCCGAGGTGACATACAGCGGCGAGCTGACCAGCCCCGTCACTCTGGACACCGGCCTGCGTTTTTACACCCGCAGCGGCGGAGAGGTGAAATTTGAGTATACTACTCTGGAAACGGACAGCGTCGAGGTCACGCTGCAGGTGTATAAGCTGGCCACCCTGCCGGTGGAAGTCAGCTTTATCAACGCGCCCCGCGACTTTGACCCCTCGGTGCTGGTCTACTCCCTGAGCAAGAAGACCCTCAATGTGGCCGGCCCGGAGTCCCAGATCGACCGTCTGTCCACCCTGTCGGTGGGTACCATCGACCTTTCCACCTTTGCGCTGGATAAGGTGTACGAAATGCCCATCGAGCTGCCCAGCGGCATCCGCCTGCTGGACAACATCTCCACCATCACGGTCAGCTTCGACAGCTCCCGTCTGGAAACCAAGACCATGAACCTGCCCGCCAGCTGTGTGCAGGTCATCAACCTGCCCTCCACCTACACCCTGACCGTGGAGACGGAGCGGCTGATGAACGTCACCCTCTGCGGCCCGGCCGGTTCGCTGGAAGCACTGAATCCGGAACAGGTGGTCATTGAGATCGACGCCGACGACTTCTATGTCGCCATCGGCCAGCAGAACATCGCCTGCCGCCTCTATGTGCCGGCCAACGACAAAATTTTTGCGCTGGGCAGCTATGTGGTGCAGTGCAAGATAGAAAGTAACTGAGTATATGATCCTGATCCATGATATTCGCCTGCCCCTCTCCGCCGGGGAGCCGCAGGCCTACGAAAAAGCCCTCCGCCTCGCCCGCATCCCCCGGGGAAAGGTGAGCCATCTGGGCATCGCCCGGCTCTCGGTGGACGCCCGCCACGGCCAGCCCAAGCTGGTGTACACCGTGGCCGTGACCCTGAAAGAGGAGAGGGAAGAGGCCGCCTGTGCGGGTGCTTCCCGCAGCGTTACCGTCCGGGGCAAGACCGATCTCTCGGTGCAGAACGGCACTCTGCCGCTGACGCACCGGCCTGTGGTCTGCGGCCTCGGCCCGGCGGGCCTCTTTGCGGCGCTGCTGCTGGCCCGTCAGGGCTATCGGCCCATCGTGCTGGAACGCGGCCCGGCGCTGGACGAGCGCGTCAAGGCCGTGGAGCATTTCTCCACCACCGGTGAGCTGGATGAAAACGCCAACATCCAGTTCGGCGAGGGCGGCGCCGGAACCTTCTCGGACGGCAAGCTCACCACCCGCATCGGCGACGAGCTCTGCGGCTTCGTGACCGAAGTGTTCCTCGAGCACGGCGCGCCGAAGGAAATTGCCTGGCAGCAGAAGCCCCATGTCGGCACCGACCTGCTGCGGGGCGTCATCACTTCGATTCGAAAAGAGATCGAGTCGCTGGGCGGCGAGGTCCACTTCAACACAGCCCTCACCGGCTTCGAGCGGCGGGACGGCCAGCTCGTCGGCATCCAGACCACGGACGGTGCGTTCCCCTGTGAGGCGCTGGTGTTCGCGGTGGGCCACTCGGCCCGCGACACCTTCGGGATGCTGATGGACAGCGGCCTCGTGCTGGAGTGCAAGCCCTTCAGCGTCGGCTTCCGGGCAGAGCATCTCCAATCGGAAATCGAAAAGAGCCTCTACCACGAGGCGGCGGGCCATCCGGCCCTGCCGCGCGGCGAATATCAGCTTTCGCAGCACGTTGAAAAACGGTGCGTTTATACGTTCTGTATGTGTCCGGGCGGCCAGGTGGTGGCTTCGGCCAGCGAAAAGGGCCGCGTCGTGACCAACGGCATGAGCTACCACGCCCGCAGCGGCAGGAATGCCAACGCGGCCGTGGTGGTCAGCGTGGGCGGCGAAGACTTCGGCAACGACCCCCGGAAGGCCATCGCCTTCCAGCGGGAGCTGGAAGCCCGGGCCTATGCGGCAGGCCGTCCCGGCGGAGAGTATGCTGCCCCGGCGGAGAACATCCAGAGCTTTTTGGAGGGCAGGGGCCGGCTGAACATTGGCCGCGTCCAGCCCACCTATGACCGGGGCGTCGTCGCTGCGGACCTCGGCGCGTTGCTGCCGACCGAACTGGCCGACACCCTGCGGGCCGGTCTGCGGGCTTACGAGCGGAAAATTGCGGGTTACACCGCCCCCGAGGCCATTCTGACCGGCCTCGAGACCCGTACCAGCAGCCCGGTGCGGCTGAAACGGGAAGAAAATTTTGAATGCGCCCAGCTGGCAGGATTGTATCCCTGCGGCGAGGGTGCCGGATATGCGGGCGGCATCATGAGTGCCGCCGTCGATGGCCTGCGGGTGGCCCGCGCCATCATCAGCCGGTACAGCCCGGCAGAAGGGTGAGAAGTTGAATGACTGATCGTGAAAACGATTTTGACCGTACGGCGCAGGACAGCGAAGGCCGTAAGGTGCAGCAGGAGCTGGAACGCCAGCTCCGTGAGCTGGGCGACACCATGTCCGACTCCTTCCGCCACGGCTTTGAGGGCCGGGGCGAGGAGATCGGCGACCGTGTGTGGGATGTGGGCCGCGCCGCGGTGAACGCCGCCGGTTATGGCATCTCGGAGGCAGGCCGGGCCTTTCAGGCCGGAAAACAGGAGTACCAGAAGCGGGCCGAGGAGGCCAGAAGCAGCGCCAGCGGGATGACCGACTGGGCGCGTAATTTCTTTGCGAAGAAGCCGGAACCGACGGCCATCGAGAATATCCGAACCAGCGCCAAAAAGCGCCACAGCGCGGGCGTCGCCATGCTGGCGACCGGCATCACATTCGCCGTCATCTTCGGCATCACAGCCATCGCCTGCTTCGGCACGGCGGGGGCGTTCACGTCCGGCGGCGTGATCGCCGAGGATGATATGACGTTCCTCGGTGCCATCGGCGATCTCGCACTGGGTGCGATCGCGGTGACGGGGTGGTGCTCTGCCGCTGTGACCGCTGTGTTCTGCTGGCTGACCGCGGCGGGCGCGTCCCGGATGAAGGCCGCCAAGACCCTGGAGCTCTACGCCGATACCGCCGAGGGCTTCGACTGGCACAAGGGCCTGTCCCTCTCCATGCTGGCCGACCTGACGCATAAAAAGAAGACCAAGGCTCTCAAGATGCTGCGGAAATTCATCCACAAGGGCTGGCTCAGTGCCTGGCTGGACGAGAAAAACGACAAGCTCTACCTGACGGCAGAGGACTACCGCGCTGCACAGGAAAATCAGCCCCAGCCCGAACCGGAAAAAGCGCCGGAACAGGCCGGAGAAGTCCCCTTGAACCTCGAGACGACCCGCCGCTTTGCGCAGGTGCTCGAGAAGGAGCAGGGGCTCATGGAGGATGAGCGGGCTGTGGAGGAGCTGCAGCATATGCAGAAGACCACCGAGTCCATCTGTGCCTGGCTGGAAGCCCACCCCGAGAGCCTGCCCAAGGCCCGCCGCTTTGCGGAGTACTATATCCCCACCACCCTCAAGCTCCTGCACACCTACAACGACGTGCAGAGCCAGCAGGGCGAGAACGCGGAGGCCATCCGCCGGGATATTGCGGGCATCCTGCACACCCTGAATCAGGCTTATGATAACCTCTACGATAAGCTTTTGTCGGACGTGGCGCTGGACGTTTCCAGCGAGATCGCTGCGCTGCAGGGGATGCTGGCGAACGATGGTCTGGCCGGGGAGGGATTGCGATGACCTACCGGGCCTGGAACACCAAGACCGTTGACCGCGCCGCCCTGAAAGAGCTGACGGCGGCCATCGCCCAGCAGAACACCGAAGAGCTGGAATACCAGAACATGGACGAGGAGTGGAGCGAGGAAAAGTACCGCTCTGTCCTCGCGGCCCAGCAGAAAGAAGCCGGCCTGCTGGCCGGCATCCTCGCTGCCCGGGGCATCACCGACCCCGCCGAGGCGCTGACCCTTCTGGCGGGCGAAGAAGAGCTGAGCGACCCCATGCTCCTGACCGACATGGACAAAGCCTGTGAGCGCATCCTGCGGGCCATCGACGAGGGGGAGACCATCGTCGTCTTCGGCGACTACGACGTGGACGGTGTGACCGCCACGGCCCTGCTCTATCAGCACCTGAAAGGGATGGGCGCCGCCGTCAAGTGCATGCTGCCCAGCCGGGAGGGCGACGGCTACGGCCTCTCGAAGAACGCGATCCAGTCGATTTACGATAAGGGCTGCCGCCTCATCGTCACAGTGGACAACGGCATCTCTGCCGTAGAGGAAGCCGCATTCGCGGCCAGCCTCGGCATCGACCTCATCATCACAGACCACCATCTGCCCCACGACACCCTGCCCCAGGCAGCGGCCATCGTGGACCCCCGCCGTGCCGACGACCACAGCCCCTTCAAGGGCCTGTGCGGCGCGGGCGTGGCCTTCAAGCTCTGCGCCGCGCTGGATGGCTGCCCGCCGGAAGAGATGCTGGAATACTGCGGCGACCTCGCCGCTGTTGGCACCGTGGCCGACGTCATGCCCCTGACAGGGGAGAACCGCACCATCGTCAAAGCAGGTCTGCGCCAGCTGCAAAATACGGACAGACCCGGCTTCTGCGCCCTCTTGGAAGAGGTGGGCCTTGCAGGCAAGCCGGTGACGGCAGAGAACATCAGCTACGCCATCGCGCCCCGCATCAATGCGGCGGGCCGGATGGACAGCGCTGTCACCGCTTTGCAGCTGGTGCTCTGTGAGGACGAAGACCGGGCGGTCGAACTGGCCCATAAGCTGAGCGACATCAACATCCAGCGGCAGGAGACGGAGATGGAGATCGTCAAAGCCGCGCAGGAGCTGCTGGACGCTGAGCCGGAACGCCTCGAAGACCGGGTCATCCTGCTCTGGGGCAGAGACTGGCACCCTGGTGTCATCGGCATCGTGGCCTCCCGCCTTGTGGAAAAGACCGGACGCCCGGTCATCGTGGTGTCGGTGGATGAGCACGGCGAGGGCAAGGGCAGCGGCCGCAGCGTGCAGGGCTTCAACCTGCACGAGTGCATCGCCTCCTGCGCCGACATCCTGCTCCGCTTCGGCGGCCACGCCATGGCAGCGGGCCTCTCGGTGCGGGAAGAGGATCTGCAGACGCTCCGCCAGCGGCTCAACGACTGGGCGGCCCGGGAGTGTCCCGTGCTGCGCACCCCGCCGCTGGAATGCGATCTGTCCGTCCACCTCGACCGCCTGACGGTGGAGAGCGTCCGCCGCCTCGACCAGCTGGCACCCTACGGTGCCGACAACCCCAGCCCGGTCTTCGTGCTGGAAATGGCTGTCGTGGAGGGAGTCTACGCCGTCTCGGAGGGCAAGCACTGCCGCCTGCGTCTGCGGCAGGGCAATTCCAGCATCTACGCCGTCTGGTTCGGGATGCACCCGGAACAGGTGCCTTACTCGACGGGTGATGTCGTGGACGCAGCCATCAGCCTTTCGGTCTACGATTCGCCCCGGGGCGCACAGCTGTCGGGCCGCATCATCGAGCTGCACCCGGCGGGCCTCGGCAACACAGCTGCAGAGCAGGCCGCGCTGGTGCAGGCGCTGCGCCGGGGTACGCCCCTGACGCCGGAGCAGAAGGAGAGCATCGCCCCGGAGCGCAGCCATATCATCACCGTTTATCGGGAGCTGCAGGCGCGGCACTGGCACGCCGAAGACCTGCAGCCCCTGTTTGCAAAACTCGGCGAGGAGAACACCGGTCGGACGCTGGTGGCCATCGCCGCGCTGGAACAGGTCGGCCTCATCACAGCGGCTGACCGGGGCGGGGCAAAGTTCTGGGAACTCGTGCCTGCCACCGGAAAGAAGAACCTTGCCGATGCGCCCATCCTGAAATGTCTGGAGGAACGATAAAGATGCCTGAGGGAAAGAAACCTGTCGTCCCTGCGCCCGCAGCACCGGCTGCGGCGAAAGAGGACAGCTACTCTGCAAAGACCCATCTCCACCAGCCCGTGCCGGTGACGGAGATGGCTACCGTGGCCGCAACGGCCCTGCCGGCCAACGCCCCTGAGGGGACCCTTCCCTCGGAGGTGCGGCCCGAGATCGTGACCTGGGAGAAGCTGGTGGAGGCCATCAAAGCCAGCGGCAAAGCCTACAATATGGCCATGATAGAAAAGGCTTACGACCTGGCCAACGACGCCCACAAGGGGGTCTGCCGCCGCAGCGGTGAGCCCTATATCTGCCACCCGCTGGCCGTGGCCCGCCTCGTGCTGGACCTCGGCATGGACAGCGAGAGCATCGCCGCCGCCCTGCTCCATGATGTGGTGGAGGACACCCCCACCACGCTGACCGACCTGACCGCCGCTTTCGGCGAAGAGGTGGCCGCGCTGGTGGACGGCGTCACCAAGTTGACCAAGATCCAATTTTCCAATATCGAAGAGCTGCAGGCCGAGAACCTGCGCAAGATGCTGCTGGCCATGAGCCGTGACGTCCGCGTCATGATCATCAAGCTCTGTGACCGCCTGCACAATATGCGCACCGGCGACGCATGGCCGGAGCAGAAGCGCCGCGACAAGGCCCGTGAGACCATGGAGGTCTACGCTCCCATCGCCAACCGTCTGGGCATCCTGAACGTCAAGGAGGAGCTGGAAGACCGCAGCCTCCACTACCTCGACCCCGTGGGCTACGAGGAGATCAACAAGATGCTCAGCGAGCGCGCGGGCGACGAGTTTCTGGCCAGCGTGTCGGGCGTCATCAAGAGCCGCCTCGAGGAGAGCGGCATCGAGGGCGCGACCATCAAGCGGAGAGTCAAGAGCATCTACGGCATCTACCGCAAGACCATCATGCAGAACAAGTCCTTTGATGAAATTTACGACATCTACGCGGTGCGCATTATCCTGGACACCTTGGCTGAGTGCTACAGCACCCTGGGTCTCATCCACGATATGTACCACCCGCTGCCCAACCGCTTCAAGGACTATATCTCCACCCCCAAGCCCAACGGCTACCAGAGCCTCCATACCACCGTCATCGGCCACGAGGGCATCCCCTTTGAGGTGCAGATACGCACCCGCACCATGGACGAGCAGGCCGAGTACGGCGTTGCCGCCCACTGGAAGTATAAGGAGGGCCTCGAGGGCCATGATAAGCTGGACGAGCGTTTGGCCTGGGTCAGCCAGCTGCTGGAAAACCAGCGCGTCAGCGAGGATTCTGGCAACCTGCTCCACGATTTGAAGAGCGACCTGCTGCCGGAGGAGGTCTTTGCCTTCACCCCGAAGGGCGACGTCATCAACCTGCCTGCGGGCGCAAACTGCATCGACTTTGCCTACGCCATCCACTCTGCCGTCGGCAACCGGATGGTGGGCTGTAAGGTCAACAACCGCATCGTCCCCATCGACCATGTCGTGGCGACGGGCGAGATCATTGAAGTCATCCTCGGCCCGGCGGACAAAGGCCCCAGCCGCGACTGGCTCAAGATCGTGCGCACCAGCGAGGCCAAGAGCAAGATACGCAACTGGTTCAAGAAGATGCGCCGCGAAGAGAACATCCAGCAGGGCCGCGACGCGCTGGCCAAAGAGCTGCGCCGGGAGATGATCTTCATCCCCGACGACCAGCTGGATGAGTTCGTGGGCAGCTGCAGCCGTCGTCTGCGCCAGAACAACGCGGAGGAAATTTACGCTGCCATCGGCTACGGCGGCATGACCATCGCCAACTGCCTGCCCAAGCTCAAAGAGGAGTGGCAGAAGCTCAAGGCCGCCGAGGCTGCTGAGAACAAGTCGATGGAGGACCTGCCGAAGGTCGATTTGAGCCGCGTCCACGCCACCGACGGCGTGGTGGTGGAGGGCTTCGATAACACCCCCATCAAGTTTGCCAAGTGCTGCTCGCCCCTGCCCGGCGACCCCATCGTGGGCTTCATCACCCGGGGCTTCGGCGTCTCCATCCACAAGCAGAGCTGCGCCAACGCGGTGTCCAGCATGAAAGACCCCTCCAACGCCCCCCGCTGGGTCAAGGCTTACTGGGCCGACAGCGTCAAGGACAGCTACAAGGCCGGTCTGGAGATCATCGCCCTCAACCGCAACGAGCTGCTGTCCGATGTGCTGGCTGCGCTGGCTGACATCCGCGTCCCCATCTACGCCATGAATGCCCGTCAGGTGGAGAACAACTGTGCCGTCATCAGCCTGACCATCGGCATCAACAATACAGAGCACCTCAACCGGGTCGTGGCCCGTCTGTCCAAAGTCAAGGATGTGCTCAAGGTAACAAGGAGCTAATATGCGTGCAGTCATTCAGGCCGTATCCTCGGCCAGCGTCCGGGTCAACGGCGGCGAGCCGCGCCCCATCGGCCCCGGCCTCGTCATCCTGCTGGGCGTCAAGGACACCGATACCCTCGACATCGTGCCGAAGCTGGCTGAAAAATGCGCGGGCCTGCGCATTTTCAAGGACGAAAACGACAAGCTGAACCTCAGCGCAAAGGATCTCGGGTACTCTGCACTGGTGGTGAGTCAGTTCACCCTCTACGGCGACACGAAGAAGGGCTTCCGTCCCAGCTTCATCAAGGCGGCAAGACCGCCGCTGGCTGTGGACGCCTACGAGCTGTTCCTCGCCGAGATGAACAAGCAGGGCCTCAAGGATGTCCAGCACGGCGAGTTCGGCGCAGATATGCAGGTGTCGCTGGTCAACGAAGGCCCCTGCACCATCGTCATCGACACCGACGAGTGGCATAAAGGAGAAAAATAAACCATGAAGGCATTTCATCTGGTCGGCCCTGCGCCGTTTTACACCAACAGCTTCCTGCTCATCTCGGACGCAGGCAACGCGGTGGTCATCGACCCCGCCGCCGAGGTGCAGGAGTACGATAAGATCTTGAAGGAGCACGGCGGCAGGCTGAGCCTCATCCTCTGCACCCACGGCCACTACGACCATGTGGGCAGTGCGGGGGTCCTGAGCCGCGAGTGGGGCGCAAAGCTCTACTGTGAGCCCGCCGACTGTCGGGGGACCCAGCTGCTGCCCCTCAAGGGCTCGGACAGCGGCTACGAAGAGGGCGAGGTCATCCCCCTCGACGAGCTGCGCTTCACTGTCTGGCACACCCCCGGCCACACCGAGGGCAGCGTGGTGCTGCTGTGCGGGAGCTATCTCTTCGTGGGCGACACGGTCTTTCAGGGCAGCATCGGCCGCACCGACCTCGAGGGCGGCGACAGCCGGAAGATGGACGAGAGCCTGCGCAAGTTCGCGGCCCTGCCCGTCCCGGCCGAGGCACAGGTGCTGCCCGGCCACGGCGATTTTTCTACCTTCGGGCAGGAGGCCGCCACCAACTTCTATATCAAAAATGCGCTGAGAAACGCATAAAAAGGCGGGATTTCACATGAATATCTATATCACGGGCCTCGGCTCGGGCTACGAGGTGGAGCACCTCGTCCGCCTGTTCTACCCAATGGCCCCGCTCACCCTCACCCCGCCCGAGGACGGCGCAGACTGCGTCTGGGCCGAGAAGCGGTCTGACAAGCTCTGGGCCATGGTGCGGCAGGGCGGCAAGAGCCGGACCGCCGAAGCACCTCTGCCCATTCCCGTGGAAGAGGGCGGCGAGACGCCGGAATTTGCGCTGGCCAGCCTGACCTATGACCTGCTGCGCAGCTGGACGGGTGTCCGCCCGCCCTGGGGCAAGATGACCGGCGTCCGCCCGGTGCGCCTCGTCCACGACAAGCGGGCCGCAGGCTGGACGGAAGAGGAAATCGACGATTTCTTCCTCAAGCGCTTCGACTGCTCGCCCGAAAAATACGGCATGGCCAAGGCTATCGCGGACTTGCAGGAGCCTATCCTGAAAGTAGGCAGTGCGCCCAAGACTTACAGCCTCTATATCGGCATCCCGTTCTGCCCCTCCCGGTGCAGCTATTGCAGCTTCGTCAGCTGCAACCTCGACCGTGACCGCAAGCTGGTGCAGCCCTATGTGGACTGCCTGTGCAAAGAGGTCGAGGCTATCCGGGACGAGGCTGACAAGGCCGGGCTGAAGCTCTGCAGCATCTATATCGGCGGCGGCACCCCCACCAGCCTCTCGGCAGCGCAGCTGCGCCAGCTCATGGGGACGGTGCGGGACTGCTTCGACCTTTCCACCATCGTGGAATACACGGTGGAAGCCGGACGCCCCGACTGCACCGACGCCGAAAAGCTGGCCGTCATCAAGGAATACGGCGCGGCCCGTATCTCCATCAATCCGCAGACCTTCTCGGATGAAGTATTGGAGAACATTGGCCGCAAGCATTCGGCTCAGGACATCCTCGACTGCTATGCCGAGGCCCGGGCCGCAGGCCACGGCGACATCAACATGGACCTCATCGCGGGTCTGCCCGGCGACACGGTGGAAGGGTTCGAGAAGAGCCTGCGTCAGGCTATCACCCTGGACCCTGAGAACATCACAGTCCACACCCTGACCCTCAAGCGGGCCTCCCGCATCGTCATCGAGGACCAGAAGGAAAACGACTACGCCGACGTGGCCGCCATGCTGGAAAAGTGCCATCTGCTGGCCGAGGCGGGCTATCGGCCCTACTACCTCTATCGTCAGAAAAATACCCTCCAAAACCTGGAAAACGTGGGCTGGTGCAAGCCGGGCCACGAGGGGTATTATAATATCTATATCATGGAAGAAGTCCAGACCATCCTCTCGGCCGGCGCAGGCGGCAGCACCAAGCTGGTGGCCGACGGCGGCAAGCGGATGCAGCGCATCTTTAATTTCAAGTATCCGACAGAATACATCCAGCGTTTCGACGAAGTGCTGGAGCGGAAAAAAGGAGTGGCTGTTTTTTATGATCACGATTTGGGTACCGAAACGTTTGGTTGAGATAGACCTGTACAACGTCGCCGCCCAGAGCCCGGCGGCACTGGCGGAGATGAGTGAGAAGAGCTACCGCCAGCGGGTGGCCTATGCCGCCCAGAAGATCAGGGACTCCCGCGCCAAGATCGTCATGCTCACCGGCCCGTCGGCCAGCGGCAAGACGACTTCGGCTCATAAGGTGGCCGAGGCTCTGGAAGCCTCCGGCACCCCGGCCCATGTCATCAGTCTGGATAACTTCTTCAAGGGCGCTCAGTATTACCCCCGCCTGCCCGACGGTACGCTGGACTACGAGAACCCCGACACGCTGGATATGTCCCTCATCCGCCAGTGCCTCAGCGACTTGAGCACCACCGGAAAGACCGTGCTGCCCATCTACGACTTCACCGCCGAGTCCCGCTCCTCCGAGACGGAGACGCTGGACCTCAAGGGCGGCGTCTGCATCGTGGAGGGCATCCACGCCCTGAACCCCGAGCTGACGGGCCTCGTGAACGGCGACGACGTCTACCGCATTTACGCCGGCCTGCGGGAGGAATACTGCATCGATGGCCGCCGTGTCATCAACACTCAGGACATCCGCCTCTGCCGCCGCACCCTGCGGGATGCCGCAGCCCGGGGCCGCAGCCCCGCCAAGACCCTCGCCATGTGGGACAGAGTCCTCGACGGCGAGACCCGGTATATCAAGGGCTTCAAGACTACGGCAGACTTTTTGCTGGACACCTCCTTCACCTACGAGCTGGGCCTCATCGCAAAGCTGCTGCGCCCGGTGAGCCAGCGCTTCACGCTGGAAGGCCACAACGCGGAGCTCTGGGACGAGACGGCCCGCCGCTTCGAGCATGTGGCCCCGGTGGAGCTGGAGCTTCTGCCCGCCGACAGCATGCTGCGCGAGTTCTACGCAGGTGAAGTTTGAGAAGCCGTTTTCCTAAGCATTGCACACCGCCCGAAACGGTCTTTTTGCCCGCATACTGCGTTGCTTTCCCTTGCAATCCGTCAGGATTGCTGCGAAAAATCGCCTTGTCTGCGGGCAAAAATCCTCGCCGTTCGGCGCACCCTGCTTACGAAAACAGCTTCTAAACGACATCAGAACGCGGAAAGTGTGCAAATTGCGAAAAAAATGTTTCCAAATCCGCACGATTCTGTAAAACTTGGGTGGGATTCGTTGCATTCCCCCCGGGAGTGCGCTATAATGAAAATAATCTCCGGCGGCACAGGGACAGCCTGAGCAGAAAACGCAGAGGAGTGCTGCCCACCCCGGGCATAGACAAGTGAGGTGTCTTTTATGGACTTCAATAAGATCAAGGAAATGGGCCTCGAGTATGCCGAGAAAGGCAGGAATGCCGCGCTGGACCTGGCCGAAAAGGGCCGCACCCAGGCAAAGATCATGAACGCGCAGAGCAAGCTGTACAAGGCGCAGCGCCAGCTGGGCGCACTGGTGTATAGTCTGGCCAAGGGCAACGAGGAGAACCAACCCCTTGTAGACAAATACATCGAGATGATCGCCAACATCGAGCAGGAACTCTCCGACCTGAAAGCCTCTCTCGAGCCGGATACCGTCATTGAGACGACTTTCGAGGAGACGGAAGAGGCCGCCGATGGGACGGCTGACGCAGCCGCAGAGCCCGCCGAGGAAAAGCCCGAGGACGACGAGGCCAAGACCTGCCCCCAGTGCGGCGCACCCGTCTCGGACGACGCGCTGTTCTGCAACAAGTGCGGCGCACAGCTGTAAGCAAAAAGCCCACGCAGGGCGGTGTCCCCCGGGGGATGCCGCCTTTTGTTGTGAATGAAATGAAAATTTTGCCGCAAAAAGCCGGAAAATGCGCTTGTACCCTTGCATTTCGGCAGATTCTGCGGTACAATTTGAATCTGTTCGCAGATGTTTTCGGAATGCGGAAAGGAGACGCCCCATGCAGGACTGGACGCCGCGGGAACACTATACGGCGGAAGACCTCGTGGAGATCATCCGCATCCTGAGAGACGGGGAGAACGGCTGTCCGTGGGACAAAGTCCAGACCCACGCTTCCATCCGGAAAAACTTTCTGGAAGAAACGTGCGAGGCGCTGGAAGCCATCGACGCTGACGACCCTGTCATGATGCAGGAAGAGCTGGGCGACGTCCTGATGCAGGTGGTGTTCCACACCGTCATCGAGGAGGAGCGGGGCCGTTTCGACATGGAAAAGGTCTGCCGCGAGGTGTGCGAGAAGCTGGTCTTCCGCCACCCGAACATCTTTGCTTCCTCGGCGGCGGAAAATGCTGGTATAAACAGCTGGGATGCGCTCAAAAATAAGGAAAAGGGCCGCACGACCCTGGCCGATGAGCTGGACACCGTCCCGGTCACCCTGCCCGCCCTGATGCGCGCCCAGAAGCTCCAGAAGCGGGCCGCGCGGTTCGGCTGCGGGCCGGAGGATGCCGCCGGTGCGGCCAGGGCTCTGGACAGCGCCAGGGCCGCGTGGGACGCACAGCAGACGGCAGAGAACGCCGGTGAGCTGCTGCTGGCCGCCGCCGATGCCATGCGTCTGGCCGGTGTGGACGCCGAAGAGGCCCTGACCTTCGCGGCCAGGCGCTTTACCCAGAGGCTGGAAGCGGACGAAACGTAAACGGGTACCAGACGGTCAGACCGTCTGCTCGAATAGAAAATGTTGAGAATATTGTGGAGGCTTTTATTATGACCAAGACCGATCTGATCGCACAGGTTGCGGCAAACACTGAGATGAGCAAGAAGAGCGCCGAGATGGCTGTCAACGCTGCATTCGAGGCACTGGGCAAGGCTATGGCCGAGGGTGAGAAGATCTCCATCTCCGGCTTCGGCACCTTCGAAGTGCGTGAGCGCGCTGAGCGTCAGGGCATCAACCCCCGCACCCGCGAGGCCATCACCATCGCTGCTTCCAAGAGCATCGTGTTCAAGCCGGGCAAGGCTCTGAAGGACACCCTGTAAGAGAAAACCCACCGCCGCCGGAACCTTTAGGCCCGGCGGCTTTTTTAATAGAGGAACAACCTCTCCGTCACGCCTACGGCGTGCCACCTCCCCTAATAGGGGAGGCTTTGGCATATCGTAAAGCTTTGCCTCTTCGCCAGAGGCTCCCCTACCAGGGGAGCTGTCGAGCGACAGCGAGACTGAGAGGTTGATAAAAGGAGTTTAGAAATGCGTTTAGACAAATATCTGAAAGTTTCGCGGCTCATCAAGCGCCGCACGGTAGCAAACGAGGTGGCCGACGCGGGCCGCATCCTCATCAACGGCAAGACCGCCAAGGCCAGCCAGGCCGTTAAGGCCGGCGACATCATCGAGGTCACCTTCGGCAACCGGCCCATCAAGGTGAAGGTCCTCTCCGACGTGGAGCCCCGCACCAAGGACGTGGCCCGCGAGATGTACGAGATCATCGAGCAGGACAACGTGCTGGCAGCCGCCCACGACGCCCCGAAAGCCGAATAAATCCGGCATGACCCCGCCCCGCCCTGCATAAGATGGCAGAAAAGGGGAGGGGAATGTTATGAAACAACAGGACGCAAAGCCGGAGCAGGCTCTGCCTCATGACATCATCCTGGAGGGGCGGAACAAGCTGACCGTCACCGGTGTGCGGCGGGTCATCCGCTGCGACGCCGAGGGGGCGGCACTGCTCACCTCGAAAGGGACGCTGGAACTCACCGGGGCCGAGCTGAGCGTCACCAGCCTCGACCTCGACAAAGGCGAAGTCAAGCTTACAGGCCGGGTGGACACGCTGGAATACACCGCAGAGCATACGCCGGGCGGCTTTCTGCGCCGTCTCGTCCGGTGATGGGCCCGGCGCTTTCGCCCGGGGCGGTGGGGCAGGAGATGGCGGCCTGTGCGGTGCTGGGCGGTGTGCTGGGCGCGGCGCGGGCCGTTCTGCCCACCCGGGGCAGGGCCGCGTTCCTGCCGGATATGCTTTTTGTGGGAGTGGCGCTGATGGCTTTGCAGAGCTACGCCGTCTCCCAGAGTCAGGCCGGGCAGCTGCGGGGCTATATGGCGCTGGCGGCGTTCTGCGCCGCCGGGGCGGTGCAGGCAGCGCTGCGGCCTCTGTTCGCCGCTGCCGAAGCCTTTGCGGGGAAACTGCTGCTGGGGCCGGTGCGGCTCGCCGCCCGGTGCATCGCCCCGTGGAAAGCCGCCCGCGCCGCCGCCAAAGTACGGCGGAACGAAAAAAGACTTGCAAAAAAACAGAAAAAGAGCTTGCCAACACCACGGCGTATGTTGTATAATTCAAACGTATCAAAGTGAGAGTACAGGCGCATTGGGCCTGCTGTCCGAAAACGGGAGGCACTGTGTTATGGCAAATCCGAGCCGGAAAAAGCGGAAGAGAAAGGCGTCCGTCGTGGGCGCTGTGCTGAAACTGCTCTTCCTTCTGCTTTTGCTGAGTATGCTGGCGGCGTACATCGCAAATCAGGTGGCGCTCAGCTCCAAGAAAGCGGAGCTGGACACCCTGCAGGAGCAGATCGACCAGCAGAAGACCCAGAACGAGGAGATGCAGCGCATCCTCAGCGGCGACTCGGACGATGTGACCGAGTGGGTCGCGCGGGACTCTTACAATTATGCGGCGGCCAACGAGCGCATCTTCGTGGATGTGACGGGCAACTGATGCCGCGCCCCGAGCGGCTTGCGGCCGGCGGGAAACACATTAGTCAACAAGGAGTATTGAGTTTTGGCGATTGAGGTAGGGAATATTTTTGAAGGCCGTGTCACCGGCGTAAAACCGTTTGGCGCATTCGTTGCGCTGCCGGAGGGCCGCGTGGGTATGGTCCACATTTCTGAGGTGTCCAACGAGTATGTGCAGGACATTGCAGCCGTGCTGCATGACGGCGACACCGTGAAGGTGCAGGTCATCAATGTAGCACCGGACGGCAAGATCGCGCTGTCCATCAAGCGGCTGCTGCCGCCGGCACCCCGCGCTCCGCGTGAGGGCCGCGGCCCCCGCCCCAACAACAACGGCCCGCGGGAAGGCGGCTTCCGCCGCAACGGTCAGGGCGGCCGTCCCCAGGGCGGACGCGGCCCGGCACGGGACGCAGCGCCCCGCGTCTGGCAGCCCAAGGCCCCGGCCAAGAGCGACAACCTGAGCTTTGAGGACATGATGAGCCGCTTCAAGAGCCAGAGCGAAGAGAAGATGGCCGACCTCGACCACGAGACCAACAACCGCCGGGGCGGCGGCTACGCACCCCGGGGACGCCGCGGCAGCCGCTGAGCCGTCCGCACAAGACGAAGAAGCTTTGGGCCTGCCCCCAGCGGGGCGGGCCTGTTTTTTGGTGCGGCACGCCGCACCCGACAGGAAAGGAAACCAGAATGCCTGCAAAATTTGAACTCATCGCCCCCTGCTTTTTCGGGTGCGAGTCCACGGCCAACTTTGAGCTGCGCCGCATCGGCGCCGAGGACATCCGGGTCAGCGACGGCCGTCTGACCTTCAAGGGCAGCGCGGATATGATCGCCGCCGCCAACCTCAACCTCCGCACCGTGGAGCGCGTGATGCTGCTCCTGAACACCTACACAGCCACCACCTTCGACGAGCTGTTCGACGGCGTCTACTCCATCCACTGGGAAGAGCTGCTGCCTGCCGACGCGGCTTTCCCGGTCACCGGCTCTTCGCTGAACAGCCAGCTGTCCAGCGTGCCGGCCTGCCAGAGCATCATCAAGAAGGCTGTGGTCAAGCGCCTGATGCAGGGCCACCGCACCACCAGCCTGCCCGAGACCGGCGCGGAGTATAAGATCCGCTTCATGCTCCGCAAGAATGTCTGCGAGATCATGCTGGATACCACCGGCGACGGCCTGCACAAGCGCGGCTACCGCCGCAATTCCATGGAGGCCCCCATCCGTGAGACGCTGGCCGCTACCATCGCCGATCTGGGCCGCGTCCGCCGCGACAGCCTCGTGGAAGACCCCTTCTGCGGCAGCGGCACCCTCCTCATCGAGGCCGCTCAGAAGGCCATGAACATCGCCCCCGGCCTCAAGCGCCGCTTTGCCGCCGAGCGCTACAGCTTCGTGCCTGCCGCCATCTGGGCCGAGCAGCGCCAGAAGGCTCTGGCCGACTCCAAGCTGGACGTGGGCTTTGAGGCCTTCGGCTACGACATCGACCCCGCCGCCGTGGCTCTGGCCAACGCCAACGCCAAGCTGGCCGGCGTGGAAAAGCGCTGCCACTTCGAGGTGGCCGACGTGGCCGATTTTGCCGCCAAAAGCGAGGCCATCGTCCTGACCAACCCCCCGTACGGCGAGCGCATGAGCACCATCGAGGGTGCCGCCAAGCTGGCCCGCACCCTTGGCCAGCAGATGGAGGCCCACCCCTGCGCCGGTGTCTACGCCATCACTGCCGATATGGATTTTGAACACCACTACGGCAAGCGGGCCAACAAGCGCCGCAAGATGTACAACGGCATGATCCCCTGCCAGCTGTATATGTACTACAACGCCCCCAAGTTCGAGAACCGCCCCGCAAAGCCCATGCCCAAGAGCGGCTTTGACGGCAAGCGCACCCAGCCCGGCCACACGGGCCGTTTCGAAAAGAAATAAGATGAACCCAAAGGCCGCACTGAAATCGATTCCAGTGCGGTCTTTTCTATAAGAATTTACAAAAGAACGGTTGAACGCTGACGAAAAATAGATTATACTAGTCTATAGCTGTGGGGAAGCGGTCTTCCCCTGCAAGAAAGGCTGCGCCCGGCGCGGCCCGCGAAAGGAATGAACAGAATGAAGGGACGTATGCGGCCCTATCTGCCGGAGCTGACCATCCGGGATTACAACACCTATCAGTGGTATCAGCGCGGCGTCCGCCGCCAGCTCTACACCACCTATGGGTTGTATTCCTGCTATGGTCTGCGCTACAACGGCGTCCTGTTCGCGGTACTGGCCGACAGCCTGGCGGGCCGTCCGGCCACCTGTAAGCGGATGCGGGAGCCGGGTACGCTGCTCTGGCGGCAGATGATGTGTCAGACCCAGGGCATCCGGCTGGCCGCACAGGTGGAAGTCCTGCTGAGCTGGCACCGCATCCAGGATGCCCAGTGGGCCGACCTGCCCTTCTATAAAAAAGTACGGCGGGTGGTGGACACCGTCCTGCTGCGGCAAGCCTACCGGAAGGCCGCCGCCGAGAACCCGGCACTGGAGCGCATCTTCGTACAGGAGCGGGACCAGGCCAACGTCCAGATGACCCTGAACGCCAAGAACTATCTGCTGGCCGCAGAGCCGAAGGGCAACCTCTACGGCGCGCTCTACTCGGTGCTGGCCACCGATGACCCCAATCAGCGCAAAAGTATGCACTACATCGGCAGCTGCATCGGCCGGGCCGCTTATCTGCTGGACAAAGCGGAGAGCTTTTCCCGGGACAAAGATAAGGGCCGCTACAACGTCTTCCTCCTCAACGGCATCAACGACAGGAACGCCGCCCGGGAAAACGCCCGGCGGCAGGCCCTCGCTGCGGTCAACGACCTCGTCCGCGCCTACGGGATGCTGGACGTCAAGCTGAACCGCACCCTGCTGGACAACATCATGATCCTGGGCCTCCGCCACGCCATCGAGCCGCTGGACGCTGAGAGCCAGCCGGTACAATGGGAGCTGCCATGAAGGGACGCAAAAGTAAAAGCTGGGCCATGGCCTACTGCGGCATGGCCGCAGCGCTCAGCGTGGTCCTGATGCTGCTGGGGGCTGTGTTTCCCATTGCGATGTTCATCGCTCCGGCGGTGGCCAGCTTCCTCATCGCCACAGTCTGCGTGGAGTGCGGGAAGACCATGGCTCTGACGGCCTATGGCGCGGTGAGCCTGTTGAGTCTGCTCTTCGTGCCGGACAAGGAAGTGGCCCTCACCTTTGTGTTCCTGCTGGGGTACTATCCGTTGGCAAAGCCTTATTTCGAGCGGATACGTCCGGCCCTGCTGCGGGCTGTCTGCAAGCTGCTGCTCTGCAACGGCGGGATCCTGGCGATGTACGGGCTGGTGCTGCTGCTGGTCCCGGCGGGCAGCATCGCCGAAGAGCTGCGCACTACGGCGATGGCCGTCTCGCTGGTGACGCTGGCCATGGGCAATGCAGCCTTCCTGCTCTATGACCGGGCGCTCCACAATATGCTGATGCTCTATAAAGTGGTCTGGCAGCCGAGGCTCCACAAAATGCTGGGCGTCCATTGACGGATATGGGACTTTGTGATACAATACCGCTGACCTTTTCCGTCGGCGTCTGACAGCTCCGAAAGGAGCTGTTTTTGTTTTCAGGAAGGCGGCGGAAAGAGCAGAAAGAGGGGATAGACCACTTCAGTTGACGAAAAAGCGCCGGGCCACGCGGGTGACAGCCGTGAGGGTGACG
>SKEF01001605.1_pt1 | contig 19284 bp, 14 predicted proteins | sample 4826691 | NCBI WGS metagenome assembly SKEF01 (sample SAMN11008816, study PRJNA524170) | human gut metagenome | biome: Human fecal sample; material: Feces; isolation source: fecal sample from pouch patient p23, p27 | host: Homo sapiens | place: Israel: Tel-Aviv | collected 2016-08-24
GGGCTGTACTGCCTGCCCGGCATCTCCACCCGCTACCGGGACCGGGAAGCCAGCATCCCCGCCGTGTCGGACGCACTGGCGGCGCTGGCCGGAGGTAAAGTGGGCAACTATCTGGCCTTTTTCCCCAGCTACGCCTACCTCCGCCGGGTCTGCGAAGACTTCACGGCCCGGTATCCGGGCATCGCTACGCTGGCACAGGAGAGCGGCCTGGACGACGCGGCACGGGCGGCATTTTTGCAAAAATTCACCCCGGACCCTGCGCAGACGCTGCTGGGGTTCGGGGTGATGGGCGGCATCTTCGGAGAGGGCGTCGATCTGGTCGGCGACCGGCTCATCGGGTGTGCCATCGTGGGGGTGGGCCTGCCTCAGGTGAACCCCCGGCAGGAGATCCTGCGCCGCTACTATGACGAGGCGGGCGGCACCGGTTTCGACTACGCCTACCGCTTTCCGGGCATGAACAAGGTGCTGCAGGCGGCGGGCCGGGTCATCCGCACGCAGGAAGACAGGGGCGTGGTGCTTCTGCTGGACGACCGCTTTGCCCGCGCCGAATACACCCGCCTGTTCCCCCGCCACTGGCACCAGCTCCAATACCTGCGCAGCACCACAGAGCTGGAGCAGCAGCTTGCCGCCTTCTGGGCGCAGAACCAATAGAAAAAGCCTGTCAGCGCAAAAACCGACAGGCTTTTCTCATGCTCCGGACATTTTCCGGCTCTTACTTCTTTCTGGGCAGGGATCTGCGCAGTTCATCCCAGGCAGTCATCTCCACCAATGTGGTGGCGCGCAGGGCGGCAAACGCTTCATCCAGATACTGCATCTCGCTCACCGCACGCATGGCGTGATCCGAAATGCACCACTTCCCAACGACCGTCTGCGCCATCCAGTAGACCATCCGCTCGGTCTTTCTCCGCTGTTTGGTGCCCTCGCGGTAGCGGTCGGTGTTCTCCGCATCGTTCACGGGTACACCTGCCGCTTTCAGCATCTCACAGCACTCCCAGGCGGCATCCACGATCATCCTGCGCTGTTCCACTGTGGTGCGGGAAAGTTCCCCATCCACCGCATAGCAGGCATAGGCGCAGGGCAGGATAAAGGCGATGTGGCTCTTGAGCCACTCGTCCATATCGCTGTAATAGGTCAGCTTGTAGTGGGTGCCTTCAAAAGCAGCCTGCAGCCGCAGTCGGAACGCGCCGGACAGGGGAGCGGTTGCTCCGCCGACGGTCATTCCCATCCCCATGTGCACACTGACCAGCCGGTCATGCTCCCGGCGGCCTGCATTGTTCTGGAAACCAAAGGCGATCTTATCCACCGGGCGCTGCATGGCCTGCAGCATCTCCTGCGCATAGGGATCATTGCCCACAAAGATGAAGTACTGGCTCCGATTCGCCTTGAGGGTGGGCAGCACATCGACCAGCTGCCCGGCCTGCACCGTGACAAACACAAGGTCATACACATCCTCGGGGGCCAGCACATCTGTCGTCTGCATCCGATCCACCGTTGTTTTCCGCTGGAGCATGTGGCGGATGGTCAGGCCCTTCTGGTCGATGACTGCCTTCCACTCGCCCCTGGCCAGCAGGGTGACCACATTTTTCTTGTTCTGTGCCAGACTGTGGGCCAGCTGACAGCCCTGAACGCCTGCGCCGTACACCAAGATCCTCATAACGAGATCCCTCCTGTTTTGCATGATCAGCCCGGCCAGAAACACCGGGCTGTTACTTTTTCAGGAACGAGAAGAAGCCCTTTTTTTCATAGGGCCGGGTCTGCACGCCGGTCACAGTGTAGCCCGTTTCGGCAATGGCAGCCTTCAGCGCCTCCACATCCACCGGCTGCTCCGAGATGATGACCGTCTCGCCCCTGGTGTGGGAAGAAGTCACCTTGTTCACCCGAGCGGCCTTGCGCACCACATCATTGATGTGGCTCTCGCACATACCGCACATCATACCATCGACCCTCAGGATCGTTTCTACCATTGTTGTCCCCTCCATACTGTATCTGCGGGCACCCCTGTCAAACTGCACAAGTCCAGCCCGCTGTTTTCGTCATTTTGTTAGTTTTAGCTAACTCATTGCGGAAACAAAAAGGCTCCTGCCCCGCACAGCACTGCTCTGCGGAACTTTGCCGATTTGTTTTCAGTTTTATCATACCATACCGGTGGGCAAATTTCAAGCTGCCCGCAAAACCGGCCGGGGGACTTTATCAAAGGGTCAGTTCATGGAAAACAGCGCTGCTTTCCAGCTCTTTCCATTGCATCGTGTTTCCTTCCAGGGTCATGTAGCTGTGGGGGCTGTTCTCTTTGGGGATGCTCACAGAACCCGGATTCAGGTAAAGATTTCCCTGCCCGAACTCTGTCCAGGCCGGAACATGGGTATGCCCGTGCAGCAGCACATCTCCCGGGGCCAGCGGCGGCAGATTTTTCACATGATAGATATGCCCGTGGGTCGCATAAATGAGCCGCTGCCCCACCGGAAGCACCGCATAATCGGCCAGCACGGGGAATTCCAGCACCATCTGATCCACCTCGGCATCACAGTTGCCCCGCACGCAGAGCAGCTTCTCCTTTTTCCCGTTCAGCAGGGGGATGACCTCCTTGGGGGCGTACTCTCGGGGCAGGTCGTTGCGGGGGCCGTGGTAGAGCAGGTCGCCCAACAGGAACAGCCGGTCGGCTCCCTCCCGCTCAAAGGCCTCCAGCATTTTGCGGCAGTAGTAAGCCGACCCGTGCAGGTCCGACGCGATCATCCATTTCATGGCAGATCCTCCTTTTGTGCGTTCTGTTCTTATTTTACCGCCGCCGCGCCCCATGTCAAGGGCAAGGGCCCGCTGTAAAAAGTCGTACTTTTATTTTAAAAAGTCCTTGACAAGTATCCCTGTGATGTGGTATCTTTGAAGCAATAAAATATCGTGTGGATTTTTACAGCATTCTGCAACTTTTCGCCACACAATGGTACAAAAGCCATTGTGTGGCTTTTGCTTTGCCTTCAAATCCAAATCTGACCCTCAGGAGCAATGAAAATGAACGATACTTTTATGAAAACCAGACCGGTGTTCCCGCTGCTGCTCTCCATGGCCCTGCCCAACGTCATCTCGATGCTGGTGAACAGCCTGTACAACATCGTGGACAGCCTCTTTGTGGCCCAGATCAGCGAGCAGGCCATGACGGCGCTTTCGCTGGTGTTTCCCATCCAGAACTTTGTCAATGCAGTGGCCATCGGCTTTGGCATCGGCATCAATGCCCAGATCGCGCTCTACCTCGGCGCAGGCGACCACGAGAACGCCAACCGGGCCGCCACCCATGGCATGATGTTCTCCCTGCTGCACGGCGTGCTGGGCATGGTCCTCTGCATTGCCATTATGCCCGGCTTCCTGCGCCGCTTCACTACCGATCCCGCTCTGGTGGACATGGGTGTGACCTACTCCACCATCGTGTTCCTGTTCTCGCTGGTCAACATGGCAGACCTCGCCTTTGAGAAGATCTTCCAGTCCGTGGGCCGGATGAACGTTGCCATGGTGGCGCTGATCACCGGCTGCGTGACCAACATCGCCCTCGACCCTGTCCTCATCTTCGGCCTTGGGCCGGTGCCCGCCCTGGGCATTGCCGGTGCGGCCCTTGCCACCGGCATCGGGCAGGCCGTTTCCCTTGTGGTCTACCTCTATGTCTACTGCACCACCGAAGTCGCCGTCCGCTTCTCCCGCCGCTGCCTGCGGTTCGATGCCGCCCTTGACGGCAAGCTCTATGCCATCGGTGTACCGGCCATCCTGAATCTGGCCCTGCCCAGCCTGCTGGTCACCTTCCTGAACGGCCTGCTGGCGGTCTACTCCCAGAGCTATGTGACGGTGCTGGGCATCTACTACAAACTCCAGACCTTCCTTTACCTGCCGGCCAACGGCATCGTGCAGGGGATGCGCCCGCTGGTGGGCTACAACTACGGTGCCCGGGAGCATGGCCGTGTGTCCAGGCTCTACAACCTGACACTGGGCCTGAGCGCTGGGATCATGGCCATTGGCACCCTGCTCTGCCTGACCATTGCAGGCCCGCTGATGGGTCTGTTCACCTCTAACCCCGAGACCATCGCCATCGGCCAGACCGCCCTGCGGATCATCTGCCTGGGGTTCATCGTCTCGGCAGTGTCTACCACCTCCTCCGGCGCGCTGGAGGGTCTGGGCAAGGGCGTGCCCTCGCTGGTCATCTCCCTCTGCCGCTACATCATCTTCATCATGCCCATTGCGTGGGTGCTGTGCGGCCGCATGGGCCCGACCGGTGTCTGGCACGCCTTCTGGATCACAGAGGCCCTCTCTGCCGTGATCGCCTACGCGGTATATCACAAGGCAGTCCATCAGAAATAACCCTCTCTAACAAAAATTCCCGCTCGATGGAGCGGGAATTTTTTGTTATCATCTCTTCTTTTGTGGAAGTCCGCTCTCAGATCAGGCCCAGAGTTTTGAGCTCCCTTGCCACGCCGTCCTCCGTCACAGCCGGGCAGATGCGGTCGCAGAGCTTTTTCAGGTTGTCGGAGCCATTGGCCATGCAGACGCTGATGCCTACCACATCAGTCATCTGCAGGTCATTGTCGCTGTCGCCAAAGCCGATGGTATCGGCCAGCGAACACCCCAGCTCATCACAGATGGCCTTGATGCCGGTGCCCTTGTTGAACTTGCGGTTGATGAGCTCCCCGTTGACGATGGCCGACGGGGTATCCCCCAGCCGGGACTCGCAGAAGATGAACTGATCCTCATACAACTGCTTCGCCTCGGCAAGGCAGGCCTCGTTGGGGGCGATGAACACCACCTTGTAAACCGGCTCTCCGTGGTATTCCTCAATGGGCCGGATGGTCATGCCATACTCCATCGTTTTGCGCCAGCGCTCGGCCTCGCTGTTCAGCTGCCCCGGCTTGCGGGGGAACAAATGGGCGAACCGCTCGATCATCCTGATGCCGCCGTAAGTATCGTCCCGGGCTTCCAGTGTGCACTCGGCACCGGCACGCCCCAGCACCTCCCGCAGGCCCTCGACCTGCGCAGGCTCCATGGGAAGATCCACGAGAATTTTCCCATCACAGCCTACATAGCCGCCTGCAGAGCAGACAAAGCCATCGAAACCGTAGGCAAGCAGCGGCTTCGTCATGCGCAGGTTGCGCCCGGTGCACAGAAACACCTTGTGGCCGTTGGCCCGGGCCTGCCGGATGGCCTCCACGGCACTGGCCGGAACGGTCATCTCACCGGGAGGCAGCAAAGTACCGTCAATATCCAGAAAAATCAGTTTTTGCTTCATAGTTCCCTCACTCTTTCACTGCCAGTTCATGGTAAAGCCGCGAATCAGCAGACCCACGGCCAGGATCGCCAGCAGTACCAGCAGAACGGTGCGGTTGGCCTGTTTCTGCTTCTGCCTGGCCCGGGCACGGCCGTTCCGGCTGCTGCCCTGCTTCCGGTTCTGGGATCTGCCGCCGGAGCTGCGGCCGCTCGTGTTCTGCTTTGTGCTGCTGCGGCGGGAAGCACTGCCGGAAGTCCCCTCTTTTTTCCTGCCCGCAGTGCTCTGGCCGGACTTTGCCGCGCGAGGGGCTTTCTCTTCCGGGGCCGCCGACGCAATGGGCTTTTTGGCCCCGCAGCGGCTCAGATAATCCTCAGCCAGCCGGTAATACTGGCCCAGCTCGCTGGTGCGCAGGGGCGCGCCTGCATAGCCCTCTTCCAGTGCTTCCACGGCCTCGTTGAAGAGGATCGCCGCCTGCGCAGCCGCCGTGCGGTCGGAGGCATGGGCCGCTTCATTGCGGGCGGTGCGCACCGCGTTGCAGGCCCGGCGGGCAGCAGCGGGGTGCTCCGTATTTCCCAGCAGATCCAGCGGACGGGCAGCATCTTTTTCAGGGTCCAGCAGTACCCGCATACACAGGGTGGTATCCAGCTGCTGCCAGCTGTTTCGGCCCGCCAGATCGGGCAGACGGTCATAATATTCGGGGCTCTCCTGCTGGCGGGTACGGATGTGATCCAGCAGGGCTCCCAGGCTGTGCTCCCCGGGCTTGTTCTCCCAGTGCCAGCGCAGTAGCTTGCGGCTGATCTCATCGCAGGTAGTTTTGATCTCAAAAGCGGTTTGCAGTGCTTCGTCAGGCATAACGTTTCTCCTTCGTACAACCAAAAAACGGAGGAAGCGCAGCCTCCTCCGTCATTCATTTACATCATAAACTGATAATAGACGAAGCCCCACAGCGCAATGCCTGCGCAGACGATGGCGGTGATGGGCGGGACCCAGCGGACGAGGGTCTCAGCAATGCCGTCACGGCTCTCTTCCGCATCGTCCTCCTCATCGTACTGCTCCACCTCGGGTTCCGGCTGGCGGGCCGGGGCGGCACGGCGGGCAGCAGCAGGCATCACACGGGTGCCCTCGTCATCCACAGCCGCTGCACCGCTGCCGGGGAACGCCGCGCGGGTGGCGGCATCCAGCACCCGGGTAGGCTCTGCTTCCGGAGCAGGGGTGTGTTCCACCGGCGGTGCAAAGCTGGTCGGAGCGCTGACAGGCTCTGCCGGGCGGGCCGTCGGGATGACCCGAGTGGGTTCTGCCTGCGCCGGCGCGCTGGCCACGATGCGGGTCGGCTCTTCCTGCGGAGCGGCGCTCACCACGCGAGTGGCCTCCGCCGCCGGGGCCTGCTCTGCAGGGGCGGCCTTCTGGCCGGGCTGCAGCAGGGTGTTCAGGGCGTTCTGCAGCAGGATGCGGTCACAGCCGCACTCGGTGCAGTAGACCGTGTCCTCTTCCTTCGGGTGGAAGGAACCGCAGGCACAGTACCAGCCGTTCTCGAACACCTGCGGCATATACTTGAGGCCGGTGCGGTTCATCCGGCTTTCCAGTGCCTTTTCCAGCTCCGGACTCAGGCGGCGCGGGGCCGGCAGGCGGACGCGCTTGATGGCATCCAGATGCACGACCTTTTTGCCGCTGTATACGTTCTTCAGGACCACATCCACGCTGGTGATGGCCTTCTGGGTCACGAACACGGCATCGTCCATGCCAAAGCTCTCACCGGGCTTGACCTCGATCTCACGGTATTCAAAGGCATCCTCACACAGGATGATGCCGTCCACGCCCTTGCACTTGAAGTGGATCTCCAGTGCAGTCAGGGTGACCTTGGAGATGTTCTTGAAGGTCAGGCAGACTGCGTTCTCGCCGCTGAGTTCGCCCTTGAGCAGTTCCACACAGACGAACTGCACCGGGCTGCCCGGGGTATAATAGTTGGCCCGGGTGCGTGCGACCGGGTTAAAATTTTCCTCCACGACACTCGCTCCCTTCGATCATTCGTTTTCCTGCGGGGCATCCTGCGCCGGGTCGGGCATTTCCTCGCCCAGCACGGCCTGCTCCGCCTGTTCAGCGGGCTCTGCGCTCTCGGCAGGCTCTGCGGTCTCCACAGGGGCCGCCGGTGCGGCGGGTTCCTGTGCAGGCTCGTCACCGTCACGCGGGGGCAGCTTGCCGCCGGCCATCACGGTGTTGAACTCCTTCTCGTTGAGCTTTTCGCGTTCCATCAGAGCCTGTGCCAGCGCATGGAGCTGGTCGATGTGCTCCGTCAGGGTGCGGCGGCAGGTCTCGTAAGCCTCATCGATGATATCCCGCATCTCGCCGTCGATCTCGGCAGCGGTGCTCTCGCTGTAACCCTTGCCCTGGGTGAAATCACGGCCCAGGAAGGTCTCCTCCTGCGAGGTGCCGTAGACCACAGGGCCCAGGCGCTCGGAGAAGCCGTACTTGGTGATCATCTGGCGGGCAATGTTGGTTGCCTGCTGCAGGTCGTTGGAGGCACCGGTGGAGATATCCTCCAGGATCAGCTGCTCGGCCACACGGCCGCCCAGGCTGGAAACGATATCCTCAAACATCTCGCCCTTGGTCACATAGCTGCGATCCTTTTCAGGCAGATACATGGTGTAGCCGCCAGCCTGGCCCCGGGGGATGATGGTGATCTCATGCACACGGGGATGGTGCTTGCAATAGAAGCCTGCCACGGCGTGGCCCGCCTCATGGTAGGCGGTCAGCTTCTTTTCCTCGGCAGTCACAACGCGGCTCTTCTTCTCAGGGCCTGCCATGACCTTCATGGAAGCTTCCTCGATGTCCTCCATGGTGATGGCCTTGCGGCTGCGGCGGGCAGCCAGCAGAGCGGCCTCATTGACCAGGTTCTCCAGGTCAGCACCCGCAAAACCTGCGGTGCGCTGTGCGATGACCCTGAGGGAGACATCGGGAGCCAGAGGCTTATTCTTGGTGTGGACCTTGAGGATCTCCTCGCGGCCCTTGACATCGGGCAGGCCTACATAGACCTGACGGTCAAAGCGGCCCGGACGGAGCAGTGCCTTATCCAGAATGTCGGCACGGTTGGTGGCTGCCATCACGATGACACCATCGTTGGCCTCAAAGCCGTCCATCTCGACCAGCAGCTGGTTCAGGGTCTGCTCCCGCTCGTCGTGGCCGCCGCCCAGACCTGCGCCGCGCTGACGGCCCACGGCATCGATCTCATCGATGAAGATGATGCAGGGCATGGTCTTTTTGGCCTTATCAAACAGGTCACGCACACGGGACGCGCCGACACCGACATACATTTCCACGAAGTCGGAACCGGAAATGGAGTAGAAGGGCACCCCCGCCTCACCGGCGCAGGCACGGGCCAGCAGGGTCTTACCGGTACCCGGAGGGCCCACCAGCAGAACGCCGTGGGGGATGCGGGCACCCAGCGTGTTGAACTTGTCGGGGCTCTTGAGGAACTCCACGACCTCCTTCAGCTCTTCCTTTTCCTCGTCCTCACCGGCAACGTCGGCAAAGGTCGCGGTCTTTTTGTTCTCATGCTCGTCCTTCACCTTGGCCTTGCCCACGTTCATAATACCGCCGCCGCCAGCGCCGCCGCGCATCATGGAGAAGAGCAGGAAGCCGGTGCAGCCCAGCATTCCCAGGTAGAACAGGATCTCCATCCAGGGGATGGACTCCTTCAGGGTGGTGTAATCGTACTCCATGGGCGCGGTCGGGTTGGCTGCGTCGTAGGAATCGATATACTGCTGGACATTCTCGATGAACACATAGGCGTAGGGCAGCTTGTAGCGCACCGTCACCGTGCCGTCATCGTTTCTGGTCGCCCCCACGGAAGAGGTGGAGGAGGAGAACATATTGCTCAGCAGACCGCCGGAGGCCTGTGTGGCAGCGGTGGCACCTGTGGTTTCGGGCAGCTCCTGCTTGCCCTCCTTCAGCGTCAGGGTGATGATGCTGGTGTTGCGGTCCAGCGTAAAGGCTGTGACCTGATTGTTCTCAAAGTAGTGCACCACAGTCGAGTAGCTCATGGTGGAGCCGCCGGTACTGCTGTCGCTGGTGCCCAGCACCGACCAGATCATCAGAACACCGGCCAGTGCCAGCGCCAGGATCAGGGGATTAGAGCGAGGTCGTTTCGGTTGCAAAAGGGATCAACTCCAGTTCTAATTCGTTTTTATTATGCGTAGATTTCCGGTTTCAGCACACCCACATAGGGCAGGTTGCGGTATTTCTCATCGTAGTCCAGACCATAGCCCACCACAAACTCGTCCGGCACCTGGAAGCCCTCGTAATCGGGCTGGATGTCGGCCTTGCGGCGGCTGGGCTTGTCCAGAATGGTGCAGATCTTCACGGAATTCGGGTTGCGCATCTTGAGCATGGGCACCAGCTTGGAAAGGGTGACACCGGTATCCAGAATGTCCTCCACGATCAGCACGTCCTTGCCGGACAGGTCGCCGTCCAGATCCTTGATGATCTTGACCAGACCGCTGGTGGTGGTATTGCTGCCGCCGTAGCTGGACACGACCATAAAATCAATGCTGCAGGGGATGGTCACGGCCCGCATCAGGTCGGCCATGAAAACCACCGAACCCTTGAGGATGGAGACAAGGACAAGGTTTCTGCCCTCGTAATCCCTGCTGATCTGTGCACCCAGCTCGGCAACCTTGGCTTTCAATGCTTCCTCACTGACCAGGATGTTCTTGATATCGTCATTCATGCTCATGGGTTGTTCCTCCATTTTCCAATTCCAACTGCAAGACCTGTTCGGTCTCCTCGTCCGGGGCCAGCCCCTCGGCAAAGCCCTCCCCACAGACCCACAGGATCTCGCTGCCCGCCGCCAGCAGCGGCAGGCCCTCTCGTATTCCGGCAGGAATGCCTGCCTCATTCATCCATTTGCGCAGGGGCTTGCTCAGCCCCCGCCCCGCAGGCCGGAACCGGTCTCCCGGTTGACGGGTGCGCAGCGTAAGGGCAGAATATAACAAGGTTATTCTAGCATAATCCGCCCGATTTTTTAAGTCTTTTTTATGAACACCCTGTGTTTTTTCTCGAAAACCGCTTACAAAAAGCCGTGTTTTCAGGGTTTGGCCCCCGGGCAGAGCAAATTCTGCCCCATCGGCAGGGGCAAACGGCAGCGAAAACGCAAGGGCCGCAGCAGCTTCCGGGCGGCCCTTTTCCTGCCAGAGCATCCCGCTGCCTGCGCAAAAGCGGACCGTATCGGTCAATTGCACCGCCCCGCTCCCCTGCTCCACCAGCTCTGCCAGCAGACGGATGTATTTTTCCTCGGCATCCCGCACCGGGGCAACAAGGCTGTGGAGCGCTGCTTCCAAAATGAGTGGGTCAGCGCCCTGCAGCGGCTCCAGCCGCCACACTGCCTTGGTTTCCGGGGCCTTGCGGGCAGTCTGGGCTGCATCCAGACGTGCGATGGAAAGCAGCTGTTCTGCCTGCCTGGCAAAGTAGGCATCCGCGCGGGCCGCCTTTTCACAGAAGCGGGCCAGATTTTCCTCTGCCGCAGCGTTGACGCTGCGCAAGGCCGGAACGGCCCCATGGCGCAGGCGGTTGCGGGCGTAAGCATCGGACTCGTTCGTCTCGTCCGTCACCCAGCCCTGCTCAAAGGCGGCGCAGAGCGCTTCGGTCTCGGCCCGGGTCAGGCCCAACAGCGGGCGGCAGTAGCCGGGCCGCCTGGGCCGGATGCCCCCTGCCCCGTGCAGCCCGGTGCCCCGGGCCAGCCGGAACAGCAGGGTCTCGGCCTGGTCAGTAGCAGTATGGGCCGTTGCAATGCAGTCTATCCCGCCTGCCAGCAGTTGGGCAAAGCAGGCATAGCGGAGTCTGCGGGCCCAGTCCTCCCCGGCATGGGGCGGTACAGCCATTCCCACATCTGCCGGGCGGAAAACTGTCAGCGGCACCCCCAGCCGGGCACACTCGGCCCGGACAAAGGCTTCGTCCCGGTCCGCAGTTTCACCCCGCAGGCCGTGGTTGACGTGGCAGGCCGTAAGGGGATACCCAAAAGCTTCCCGCAGTTCCAGCAGCACCCGCAGCAGCGCCATGCTGTCGGCTCCGCCCGAAACGGCGGCGCACAGGTGCAGAGCCCGGCCCGGCTCCGCAGGCGCAAACAGCTGCTCCTGCCGGGCAAACCGTTCTACTTTTGCGATCAATTTTGATGTTTCGTCGTTCATCAGCGTTTGAAGTCCACATCCATAAAGCGGGTGTGTGCGCCATCCCAGCCCAGCGGCACCGTGCTGGTCTCGCCGTGGCGGTTCTTTGCCACGATGCACTCCGCGGTATCCGCATCCACCTCGGCCCCATCGGGGTTCTGGCTGGCATAGTAGGAATCACGGTAAAGGAAAAGGACGCAGTCGGCATCCTGCTCGATGGAACCGGAGTCACGCAGGTCCGACAGCTGGGGCCGGTGAGAAGAGTTGTTGCCCTGCTTCTCCACCGCACGGGACAGCTGAGAAAGTGCGATAATGGGCACATTCATTTCCTTTGCCATGATCTTCAGGTTTCGGGTGATGGAGCTGATCTCCTGCACACGGTTCTCGCTGCGCTGGCCGGTGGTCATCAGCTGCAGGTAGTCGATAACGATCAGGCCCACATTGGGGCGGGTGGGATCCTGATTGACCCGGCGGATCTTCGCCTTCATCTCGGTGATGGTGATGCCTGAGGTGTCGTCCATATAGATGGGGGCATCGTGGAGCTTTTCCGTTGCCAGTGCCAGATACTCCCAGTCCTCACTGCGGAGGGCACCGGTGCGGAAAGCCTGGCTGTCGATGCCAGCTTCCGCCGAAAGGATGCGGTTGGTCAGCTGCTCCTTGGTCATTTCCAGGCTGAAAATGGCCACCGGCACCTTTTGCTGCATGGCAACACGGGTGGCAATGTTCAGCGCAAAACTGGTCTTGCCCATACCGGGGCGGGCGGCCAGAATGATGAGGTCGCCGCGGCCCAGGCCGGTCAGAACAGTATCCAGCAGACGGAAGCCGGTGGGGATGCCCTTGTACTTGTCGGCATCCGGGCCGCTGATCTTCTGCAGGTTGGTCAACGTCTCCACCATGCTGGAGGAAAGCGGGGTCAACGCGCTGGAATCCCGCCCGGAGCGGATCTCGTAGATGCGCTGCTCGGCGTTTTCCAGCAGCAGGTCAGCGTCCGGCTCATCGCCCGCGTCCTGCAGAATGTCCTTGGCAACGCCCATCAGCTGGCGCACCAGATACTTTTCCTGCACAATCTGGGCGTAAGCCTTCACATTGGAGATGCTGGGCACCGTCTCGGCCAGACCGGTCAGGTAGACCTTTGCCTCGTCCGCACTGGGGAACACGCCATCGGAGATGACGGCATCCAGCAGGGTGACAAAGTCGATGGTCTGGTCCGCCGTAAACAGGCGCAGCATCTCGGAGTAGATCTGGGCGTTCTGCCGGGTGTAGAACATTTCCGGCCGGATGATCTCCACCAGATCGGTCAATGTCTCGGGCTTGAGCAGCACCGCGCCCAGCACGCTCTGCTCGGCCTGCATATTGTAGGGCAGATTGATGCCCACACTCTCCAGATTCAGTTCATTGGAATAATGTCGTTGTTCGTTGGGCATGGTTCATCCCCCTCCATACTGGGCCAGTTTCCCAAAACGCCAAAAACGCCCCCTGAAGGCAGGGGGCGCAGATGGCGTTTCAATCAGGCCTGTTCTACTTCCACCATGATCTTGAAGGAAGCCACGACACCGACATACAGGCGCACCTTTGCGTTGAACACACCGGCATCCTTGATGTCCTTGGTCTCCAGCTCGATCTTCTTTTTATCAATGGGAGAACCGGCCAGCTGGGCCAGAGCCTCGGCAACTTCCTTGCCGGTGACCTTGCCGTGCAGGCGGCCGGATGCGCCGCCCTTGGCCTTGATGGTCACGGTCTTGCCCTCGATCTTTGCAGCCACAGCCTGTGCGGCGGCCACAGTTTCAGCCTCGTGGAAATCCGCAGCGGCCTCCTTGCCGCGTGCGATATTCACCGCAGAAGCATCGGCCACAGCGGCCAGCTTGCGCGGGAACAGAAAGTTGCGGGCGTAGCCGTCGGAGACCTCATGGATCTCATCCTTCTTGCCAATACCCTTTACGTCCTGCTTCAGAATCACTTTCATGGTGTTATCCCTCACTTCTCACCGGGGAACCGGTGGATTTCTATGGCTAGTATACAGCAATTGCGCGTTTCCGTCAACGGTCGGGGGCTGCCGCATCTCCGGGAGCTTTCTCCCGCAAGTGAAACGGGCCATTCCATCGCCCGCCCTATTGCCGCTGCGCGGCAACAGGGTCCCACCCCAGCGGACACTTGCCGGAGAAACTCCCCTCGTGCGGCGATCAGCAGTTCACGCCAACTCTTTCCCCGCCGCATCCAATGCTGCTTCGATCACCTTATCCATATCATAATACTTGTACTCGCCCAACCGGCCGCCAAAAATGACCTTTGTCTCGGCATCGGCAAGCGCTTTGTATTTTGCGTAAAGCGCGCCATTCTTTTCATCGTTGACGGGGTAATAGGGCTCATCGCCCGGCTTCCACTCGGCGCTGTACTCCCGGCTGATCACCGTTTTGGGCTGGGCGCCAAACTCAAAGTGCTTATGCTCGATGATGCGGGTGTACGGGGTCTCGGCATCGGTATAGTTCACCACCGCGTTGCCCTGATAGTTGTCGGTATCCAGCACCTCAGTCTCAAAGCGGACGCTGCGGTACTGCAGGGCCCCCAGCCGGTAGCCAAAGTAGGCATCCACCGGGCCGGTGTAAACCACCTTGTCGGCCAGTGCGTTCAGGTTCTCCCGGTCGGCCAGATAATCCACATTCAGCCGCACCTCGATGCCCTCCAGCATCTTTTCCACCATAGCGGTATAGCCGCCATCGGGGATGCCCTGATACAGCGCGTTGAAATAGTTGTTGTCGTAGGTAAAGCGGACCGGCAGGCGTTTGATGATGAAAGCCGGCAGTTCGGTGCAGGGGCGGCCCCACTGCTTGCCGGTGTAGCCTTTGATGAGCTTTTCGTAAATGTCCGTACCCACCAGACTGATGGCCTGCTCCTCAAGATTTTTCGGTTCGGTGATGCCCGCTTCCCGCTTCTGCTCCTCGATCTTTGCCTTGGCCTCGGCGGGGGTCACCACACCCCACATCTTATTGAAGGTGTTCATATTGAAGGGCAGATTGTAGATCTCGCCGTGATAGTTGGCAACGGGGCTGTTGGTGTAGCGGTTGAACTCCGCAAACTGGTTCACATACTGCCACACTGCCTTGCTGCTGGTGTGGAAGATGTGGGCACCATAGCGGTGGACCTGAATGCCCTCCACTTCCTCGGTGTAGATATTCCCGGCAATGTGGCTGCGCTTATCAATCACAAGGCATATTTTGCCCGCCTTTTTTGCTTCCTGGGCGAACACCGCACCGTAAAGGCCTGCGCCTACGATGAGATAATCGTAATGGTTCATCCCTGCTTCTCCTTTTTTCTGGATTCAGGTTCATTTTTGGAGAGCGGCTTCTTCTGGCTCTCACGGTACTGGTCGATGGCGGTCTGGATGCGTGCCCGGGCTGCCTCGGGGGTAATATGCTTGAGCTGGGCCGCCGCCATGGTCTGGTGGCCGCCGCCGCCCAGACTTTCCATAATGACCTGAACATTGACCGCCCCCAGACTGCGGGCGGAAATATTCACACCGCTCCCCACCTGCACGGCCACAAAGCTGGCCTCCACATTCTGGATGGTCAGCAGGTCGTTGGCAGCCTGCGCAATGGCAACACGGGCCTCGGGGGGCACCTCGCCGCTCACCGAGATGGCACAGTTGCGGTACATCTGGGCAGCCTCCACAAGGTCTGCCTTGGCGTTGTACTCCACCATGGTCACATCAAAGAGCTGGCGCACCCGCTCCGTCTCCGCACCGTAACGGCGCAGAGCGGCGGCAGCTTCAAACGTGCGCACGCCGGTGTGCAGGGTGAAGTCCCGGGTATCCAGCATAATGCCCGAGAGCAGGCCCTCTGCCTCCACCCGGCTGGGCTTGTCGTCCCGGTCGCCCACATACTGCAAAAGCTCCGTGACCAGCTCACTGGCCGAGGAGGAATAGGGCTCGTGGCAGACAAGGTCTGCATGCTCGATGAAGCCCACGCCCTTGCGGTGATGGTCGATGACAGCCACCTTGCCGCACCTTTCCAGGATCTCCTTACTTTCCACAAGGCCCAGCTGGTATGTATCCACCACCACGCAGAGCGTTTTCTTGGAGATAATGGGCAAAGCCCCCTTGGGGTCGATGAAATCATCCGCCTGCCCGGCCCGGCACAGGGCATCGATCAGGCTGCCCGCCAGTGTGGCATCCCGCCTGACGGCGATCACCGCCGGGACATCGCAGATCTTGCAGATGCGCAGCACGCCCTCGGCAGCGCCGATGGCATCCAGATCGCTCATCCGGTGGCCCATGATCACCACATGGTCCGCCTCCTTGACGAGCTTGACCAGCTGGTCGGCCACGATGCGGCTGCGCACCTTGCTGCGCTTTTCCACGCCGTGGCTCACGCCGCCGTAAAAGGTAAAGCCGTCCGGGGTCATCTCAGCGGCCTGATCGCCGCCGCGGCCCTGCGCCATATCCAGCGCCTGCACGGCCATATCCTGGGCTTCCCGCAGGGTCTTGGCTCCGCGCCCGATGCCAATGGAGATGGACAGGTTCACGCTGGGGTCCAGAGCACGGATCTTATCCAGCACATCGTAGCCGCGCTGGGCGTACTGCTCCAGATGGCGCTCTTCCACCACGGCGATATAGCGGCCGCTGGCAACGCGGCGTAGAAAGCCTGTGCCCCGGCCGATCATATCCTCCAGCACCCGGTTGATGCCCTCCAGCAGGCGGGCGCGCTCACTGTCCAGCATATCGCTGAACACATCGTCGTAGCCGTCCACCAGGAACACCATGTACCCCGGGCGGCTGGCCTTGTACTCCGTTTCGATCCTGCGCAGGGCGGTCTCCTCATTGAACACGAGCAGCGTCATGCTCTCGCTGCCGCCCGGCACGGTACTGCTGTGCACATTCCACACACCATCGGCCAGATTGAGCTGCTGCCCCTCCGGGGTGCGCGCCTGTGCGGTGTCCAGGCCGGGCAGCAGCTTCTGTGCCCTGCCTGCAAGCCGGTCCTCGCCGCCCAGCAGCGCCGTGCGGAAGCGGCTGTTATACCACAGCACCGTCTCGCCAGAAAGCAGAGCCGCCGGCTGAGAGAGGGATTCCAGGCTGTATTGGGTCCTGGAATTTTCAAAGCTGCCGCCAGCCACCCACTTGGCGGTCCAGCGCCGCAGCTGATACCGGAAAACGCAGATGCCGATGCCCCACAGCACCACCAGCACTGCCAGCGCAGGCCAGCCCGCGGGCCGCTGCACCAGAAGCGCCAGTGTCAGCAGTGCACACAGCACTGCCAGCGCGGCGATCAGCATTTCCAACGTCCATCTCGGTTTTTGTTTCATGGAATCTTCTGCCTCCTGGTCTGCCTGCCCCGGCGGGGCGGCTTCCGGCTTATACCTCCATCAGAATGGGGAGGATCATCGGGCTGCGCTTGGTGCGGCGGTAGATATAGCTGCTCAGCGCCTCACGCACCCGGGTCTTGACGCTGTTCCAGTCGCGCACATGCTCTTCCACGCAGCGATCCAGCGCGTTTTCCACAATGCTCTGGGCCCCGTCCATCAGGCTCTCGTTCTCGCGCACATAGACAAAGCCGCGGCTCACAAGGTCAGGCCCCGCCAGCACCTTGCCGGTCTTGCTGTCCACGGTAGCCACAATGATGACCAGACCGTCCTCAGAGAGATGCTTGCGGTCACGCAGGACCACATTGCCCACATCGCCCACGCCCAAGCCGTCCACCATCACGGCACCGGCGGTAACAGGCTCGCCCAGCTTGATCTCGTCCCGGCTCAGGATAACGTTGGAGCCGTTCTCGGCAATGAGGATGTTGCTGGTGGGAATGCCCAGAGACGCGGCGGTCAGGGCATGCTTTTTCAGCTGCTTGTACTCGCCGTGCACGGGCAGGAAATACTTGGGTCTGGTCAGGGTGAGCATCAGCTTCTGCTCCTCCTGGCAGGCGTGGCCGGAAACATGGACATCATACATGCTCTCGTAGATGACCTCCGCGCCCAGCAGGAGCAGACCGTTGACGATCTTGGTCACGCTCTTCTCGTTGCCGGGAATGGGGTTGGCGGAGATGATGATGAAGTCGCCGGGGCCCACCCGCACCTGACGGTGGCTGCAGGAGGCCATGCGGGAAAGGGCGCTCAGGGGCTCGCCCTGGCTGCCGGTGGTGATCAGCACCACCTGCTCCGGCGGGTACTGGTTCAGCTCATCCACACTGATAAGGGTGCCCTCGGGGATGTGCATATAACCCAGCTCCTGCGCCATGGCAGTGTTATTGACCATGCTGCGGCCGCTGAACGCCACCTTGCGGCCATCCTCCACGGCCAGATCAATGATCTGCTGGACGCGGTAGATGTTGGACGCAAAGGTCGCAATGATGATACGCTTGTTCCGGGCACGGGCAAACAGGTTGCGGACACCGGCGGCCACCTTCTGCTCCGTGGCGGTAAAGCCCGGGCGCTCGGCGTTGGTGGAATCGCTCAGCAGGGCCAGCACACCCTTCTGACCATACTCCGAAAGGGTGGTCAGGTCGGTCACGCCGCAGGCCAGCGGGGTATAATCGATCTTGAAGTCGCCGGTCTGGATGATCGTTCCGGCGGGGCTGTCAATGGCAAAGGCCACGGAATCGGGGATGGAGTGGTTGACATGGATGGGCTCCACGGTAAAGCAGCCCAGCTTGATCTTCTGTTTGGGGGTGATCTCCACGAACTTGGTCTTGCCCGCCAGGCCAAACTCCTCCAGCTTGTTCCGGATGAGGCCGCAGGTCAGCCGGGTGCCGTAGATGGGCAGATCAAACTTCTGCAGCAGGTAGGGAATGCTGCCGATGTGGTCCTCGTGGCCGTGGGTGATGAGCAGGCCCTTGATCTTGTCCTTATTCTGCACCACAAAGGTAAAGTCGGGGATGACCATGTCCACGCCGTACATCTCACTGTCCGGGAATACAAGGCCGCAGTCCACAATGATCATATCCCCGTTGCACTCATACACGGTCATGTTCTTGCCCACTTCGCCCAGACCGCCCAGCGGGTAGATGTGGATGGGCACAGCGGCCTCCTTGGGCTGCTGAGTACGGCGGGGCCGCCGGTTATAATAAGGGCGGCGGGTGCGGGTACGCTTTTCCCCGCCGGATTCACTGTTTCTGTTCGGATTGTTCTGAGCCTGAGCCGGGTTCTGTTCTTTGACCTGTGCCATGCGGTACCTCCAAAATCAATTACAAAACGCAGGCACACCCCTTTGCGAGCGGCCTGTCTGCTGTGAAGGAGCAGCAAACGCACCGCCGCTCCCATCGAAACCATCGTATAGAATTTTTCGCTTCCATGCCTGTTTTCGGCACTGGGATGGCCGGAACGGAGTAATTTCTGCCCTGTCAGTCCATCTGTTCGATGCGACCGCGGCACTGCCCTGTTCCGGCCGGACACACCGCACCGGTGCGCCCCTATACGCATTTTGTTACAAACAGTATAGTATTTCTTGTCCACTTTGTCAATTCAAAGCTTTGCCGGAAAAGCCGGGGATGATACGTTTTCCTCTTGACAGAACCGGAAAAATAGCTCTAAATAGAGGTATCCAAAAATTCAAGTTCCGGGAGAAACAGATGAAACAAGTCGAAGTTTACACCGATGGCGCGTGCAGCGGCAACCCCGGCCCGGGCGGCTGGGGTGCAGTGTTACGCTACCGCTTCAACGGCAAGGTCTACGAAAAGGAGCTCAGCGGCGGCGATGCTTCCACCACCAACAACCGGATGGAGCTGACCGCCTTTATCGAGGCCCTGCGCCAGCTCAAGGAGCCCTGTGAGGTGCGGCTGTGCTCTGACAGCCAGTACGTCATCAACGGGCTGGAAAAGGGCTGGGCCAGGGGCTGGAAGCGCCGGGGCTGGAAAAAGTCCGACGGCTCCCCTGCCCTGCACCCCGACCTGTGGGAACAGGCATTGG
>SKEF01001607.1_pt1 | contig 19284 bp, 17 predicted proteins | sample 4826691 | NCBI WGS metagenome assembly SKEF01 (sample SAMN11008816, study PRJNA524170) | human gut metagenome | biome: Human fecal sample; material: Feces; isolation source: fecal sample from pouch patient p23, p27 | host: Homo sapiens | place: Israel: Tel-Aviv | collected 2016-08-24
TCGATAATACACAAAGTATTATCTGCGCTTTTGGCTTAGCAGCTGCCGCACCTCGCTCGCCGTATCGGCACTTAGAATTATGCGGTATTGCCTAAAATTACTTTCTTTGGCTCCCCTTGAGGGGAGCTCCCGCCGCAGCGGGTGAGGGGTGGCTGGGTGCCGCACGATTTACGCGGAGTCTCCCGCCCACCCCTCCGGCCCTGCGGGGCCACCGCCCCTCAAGGGGAGGCTTTTTCAGAAAACCAAAGGAGTTCCCTTACCACATGAAGAAATTCTTAGCACTGCTTCTGACGCTGGCGCTGCTGGCAGGGCTGACCGCCTGCAAGGATACGGAGGCTGCCAGCACCGCGCAGGAGCAGCACACTGTAACCGCCCCGACGAACGACGCGACCTTTGTCTACCAGCCCGATGACCCGGCGGCCACACTGCCCGGCGGAGAGTCCGTCGTGCTGGTGACCGGCCCCGGCGGCACGGAATCCGGCGAGGATGCCATGCTGTGGCAGGGCATACAGACGTTCGCCAACACGTACGGCTATACCGCCGACGCCCAGACTGCCGCGGGCAACACCGCAGACGAGGCCGAGGCCGCCCTGCGCGCTGCCGCCGAGAGCGGCGCAAAGCTCGTGGTCTGCCGCGGCGACACCATGGGTGCGGCGCTCTACCGTATGCAGGAAAACTACCCTGACGTCCACTACCTGCTGTTTGACAGCGAGCCCCACAGTGACGACTATAGCGCTTACAATACGGCCAGCCTTGTCCATTGCGTCCTCTTTCAGGAGGAACAGGCCGGGTATCTGGCCGGGTACGCCGCTGTGACCGATGGCTACACCACGCTCGGCTTCATCGGTGCGCGGGAGGTACCGGGCATTGTGCGGTACTGCACCGGCTTTCTGCAGGGCGCGGAGGCCGCTGCAGAGCTGCAGGGCGAGTATGTCACCCTGCAGACCTGGTTCACCGATACCTATGAGAATAACGACGCCATTACCCAGCGGATGATCGACTGGTATAATAACGGTACGTCGCTTATTATGGTCAGCGGCGGCAACCTGTACGAGGCTGCGTCCGGCGCCGTCAACCAGACCGGCGGCAAGGCAATCACGACGGATTACGACAACACAGAGTTGGGGGACCGCGTGCTGGGCAGCGCCATCAAGTGCTACAACGCTGCCGTGCAGCGTCAGCTGTACACCTTCTTTGCGGCGGGCACCTGGAATGGCCAGACCGGCGGCCAGACCGAGAAGGTCGGCTTCACGAACGGCGAAGTCGCGCTGGAGGCCGGGGCACCCTGGCGGTTTGACAGCTTCACGCAGGATGACTACCGCACGCTGTATGAGGATCTGCGCACCAGCGTCCTGAAGGTGGATGCCTACTCGGATCTGGATACGCTGCCGGAAACCCCGAACGTCACGGTGAACCGCCTGCCGTAACCCCCACTTGGCCCCCTCTGTGAGAGGGCTCCGCCCCTGCGGGGCACCTTCCTCGCCGAGAAAGGCAGAAGGCTGCGCTTTGTTATGCTTTTGTAATGTTTTTTACGCCGTTTTGTCATTGAATTAACAACGCAAATGCGGTATACTGAAAGCAAAGCGGCAGGGAACCGCCCTGCTGCGCAATTGAAAACAACCTAAGGAGATCAAAACCATGAAAAAGTTTCTCGCTTTTGTAATGGCTGCCAGCATGGCGCTCTCTCTGGCTGCCTGCGGCGGTTCTTCCGCCAGCACCGCCACGAGCACCACGACGGAGGCTACCTCTGAGGCTGCCGCTTCCACCTCCGGCAGCAAGACCGATGTCGCCTTTGTTACCGACGTCGGCAACATCGATGACCAGTCCTTCAACCAGTACACCTGGCAGGGCGTGCAGGATTTCTGCTCTGCAAACAGCCTGAACGCCAACTACTACCGTCCCACCGAGGACTCCGATGCCGCCCGTCTGGAGCAGATGGACAACGCTGTCAACGACGGTGCTAAGTCCATCGTCGTCGCTGGCTACCTGTTCGGCAATGCCATCGCCGAGGCTCAGGAGAAGTACCCTGACGTGCAGTTCCTGGCTCTGGACGTTTCCGCCAGCGACCTGGGCGACAAGGCTCCCACCGCCAACACCGCTCTGATCACCTATAAAGAGGAGCAGGCCGGCTACCTGGCCGGTTATGCCGCTGTCTATGACGGCTACAAGGAGCTGGGCTTCCTGGGCGGCATGGCTGTTCCCGCAGTTATCCGCTACGGCTACGGCTTCGTGCAGGGCGCTGACGCCGCTGCCAAGGAGATCGGCGCTACGGATGTCAACATCAAGTACTGGTACTCCGGCGGCTTCGCAGCTACCGATGAGGTCAAGAACAAGATGGACGGCTGGTACTCCGAGGGTACCGAGGTCGTCTTTGCCTGCGGCGGTCCCGTCTGCCAGAGCTGCGACGCTGCTGCGCAGGCCAACGGCGGCAAGATGATCGGCGTTGACGTTGACCAGTCCGGCCAGTTCGACACGGTCATCACCTCCGCTACGAAGGGTCTGGCCCAGTCCGTGAACGAGGCTCTGACCGATTCCATGAACAACGGCTGGAAGTTCAGCGAGACCTACTCCGGCAAGGAGACCAAGCTCGGCGCTGCCGAGAACTGCGTCGGCCTGCCGATGAGCACCTCCAAGTTCACCAAGTTCACCCAGGAGCAGTACGATTCCATGTACGCCTCCATCGTGGACGGCACCCTGGCCATCGACGACAGCTTTGACGCCGATGTCAAGCCCGCTGTCACCACCATCACGGTTGACTACCAGAGCTGATAAGGCTTTAAAAGCATGACTTTTAACCGCCCTGCGCACCCCGCGCAGGGCGGTTTTTGTTCTGCTTCGCCAAATTTCGGCTACTTTTTGTGCGGATTCTATTGTACATGGCGCAATTTTTCTGTATAATATAGTATAAGAATTTGTGTACAAGCCCGTACACATTGAAAGGGAGTGCAACGATTGGCAGATAATTATGTCATCGAAATGCTGCACATTACCAAGGAGTTCCCCGGCATCAAAGCCAACGACGACATCACCCTGCAGCTGCGCAAGGGTGAGATCCACGCCCTGCTGGGCGAAAACGGCGCCGGTAAATCCACCTTGATGAGTGTGCTGTTCGGTCTGTATCAGCCGGAGCAGGGTACGATACGGAAAAACGGACAGGAGGTCAAGATCAACAACCCGAACGATGCCAACGCACTGGGCATCGGCATGGTGCACCAGCATTTCAAGCTGGTGGAGTGCTTCACGGTGCTCGACAACATCATCCTGGGTGTTGAGGACACAAAGCACGGCTTTTTGCAGAAGGACGAGGCCCGCAAAAAGGTCATGGCCCTGAGCGAAAAGTACGGTCTGAAGGTCGACCCGGACGCGCTGGTCAGCGACATCTCCGTCGGCATGCAGCAGCGTGTCGAGATCCTGAAAATGCTCTACCGCGACAATGAAATTTTGATTTTCGACGAGCCTACGGCGGTTCTGACCCCGCAGGAAATCGACGAGCTCATGGACATCATGCGCGGCTTCAAGGCCGAGGGCAAGAGCATCCTGTTCATCACCCACAAGCTCAACGAGATCATGGCAGTCTCTGACCGCTGCTCTGTCCTGCGCAAGGGCAGGTATATCGGCACCGTTGACATCAAGGACACCACGAAAGAGGAACTGTCCAAGATGATGGTTGGCCGCGACGTGCAGTTTGCCGTTGATAAGAAGCCCTGCAAGGTCGGCAAGCCGATCCTGGAGGTCGAGAACCTCGTCGTGCCGAGCAAGGTCCACAAGAACAATGCCGTCCGCGGTGTCAGCTTCAACGTCCGCGCGGGCGAGATCGTCTGCGTTGCCGGTATCGACGGCAACGGCCAGAGCGAGCTGATCTACGGTATTACGGGCCTCGAAAAGCCCACGTCCGGCACCATCAGACTCGAGGGCAGGGACATCACGAATGCCCCCATCCGCGAGCGCAGCAAGGCCGGTATGAGCCACATCCCGGAGGACCGCCACAAGCACGGTCTGGTGCTGGATTACACGCTGGCCGACAACATGGTTTTGCAGCGTTACTGGCAGCCGGAGTTCCAGAACCACGGCTTTATTAAAAAGAACGCCGTATTGCAGTACGCCGAGCGCCTGATAAAGCAATACGATGTCCGCAGCGGCCAGGGCCCTGCGACGATTGCCCGCAGCATGTCCGGCGGCAACCAGCAGAAGGCTATCATCGCCCGCGAGGTCGATAAGGACCCGCAGCTGCTCGTTGCCGTGCAGCCCACCCGCGGCCTTGACGTCGGCGCGATCGAGTATATCCACAAGCAGATCGTGGCCGAGCGCGACAAGGGCCGTGCGGTCCTGCTCGTCAGCCTTGAGCTGGACGAGGTCATGAACCTGTCTGACCGCATCCTCGTGATTTACGAGGGGGAGATCGTCGGCGAATTCGACCCGAAAAAGACCACCGTCGAGGAACTGGGCCTGTATATGGCCGGTGCCAAAAAGCAAGGGGAGGCGAAAGCATGAGCAAACAGAATAAACAGCCGCTTCTGCAGCGTCCCGCCGTTGTAGGGGTCCTGGCCAGCCTTTTGTCCATCGTCGTCGGTCTGGTGCTGGGCTTTGTACTGCTGGTCCTGCTGAATCCCGGCGCCGCCGTGGGCGGCATGAAAGCTATGCTGGCCACCGGCTTTTCCAACATGGACAAGCTCGGTAAGGTGCTGTACCAGGCGGCACCCCTGATGATGTGCGGCCTGTCCGTCGGCTTTGCGTTCAAGACGGGCCTGTTCAACATTGGTGCGTCCGGCCAGTACACGATGGGCGCTTTCTTCTCGCTGCTGTGCGCCATTCAATTCCAGCTGCCGTGGTACGTCTGCCTGCTGGCGGGCGCTGTCGGCGGTGCGATCTGGGGCGTTTTCCCGGGCCTGTTCAAGGCGTATTTCAACGTCAATGAGGTCATCACCGCCATCATGTTCAACTGGATCGGCATGTACCTCGTCAATCTGCTGCTGGCCAACATGCCCAATATGCTGGCCTCCGGCTGGGGCGCGTCTAACTCGGACCGCACCGCCGCGCTGAACGTTGCAAACCCCGGTGCGATCCTGCCCAGGGGGCCGTTTGCGGCACTGTTCGGCAACTCAAGCTGGATCAATATCTCCATCATCATCACGATTATTTTTGCCATCCTCGTCTGGGTCATCCTGCAAAAGACGACCTTCGGCTATGAGCTGAAGGCCTGCGGCCTGAGCCGCGACGCTGCCCAGTACGCGGGCATCAACTCCAAGCGCAACATCGTGCTGTCCATGGTCATCTCCGGCGCGCTGTCCGGCATCGGCGGCGCCATCTACTACCTGGCCGGTACGGGCCAATACGTGCTGGAAAAATCCATCCTCGGCATGGGCTTCAACGGCATCCCTGTCGCCCTGCTGGCCAGCTCCAACCCCATCGGCACGATTTTTGCGTCGCTCTTTATCAGCTATATCCAGGTCGGCGGTGCCGCCATGCAGCCCGCCTACTCGTCCGAGACCATTGACATCGTCATTGCCGTCATCATCTATCTGGCGGCCTTTGCCCTGCTGATGCGCGGCATCATTACCAAGGCGGTCTCCGGCCATAAGGGAAAGGAAGGTGCTGCAAAATGATGATCGCTGCCAACATTATCAGTATGACCATTTTGTTCGCAGTGCCGCTGCTGCTCGTCGCCATGGGTGGCATGTTCAGTGAGCATTCCGGCGTCATCAACATCGCACTTGAGGGCATGATGATCATTGGCGCGCTGTTCGCCTGCTTTACGCTGCAGGGCCTGGACCAGAGCGGCTTCGGTCCCGCACATCCGCAGCTGTCGATGTTCATTGCCATTCTGGTGGCGGGCGTCACCGGCATGATTTTTTCGCTGCTGCTGGGCTTTGCGGCCATCAACCTGAAGGCCGACCAGACCATCGGCGGCACGGCGCTGAACCAGTTTGCGCCCGCCTTCGCCGTCGTCATGACTTGGGCCATCCAGGGCCAGGGCCTGACCACGATCTTCATTCCCAACTGGGTGCGCATCACCCGCGATACCTTCGGCCTCGCCCCGGTGGACGGCCCCAGCTTCTGGAACAACCTGATTTTCAAGTATTTCTACCTGACGACCCCCGTTGCCATCGTCCTGTTCATCGCGGCCTACATCGTCATGTACAAGACCCGCTTCGGTCTGCGGCTGCGCGCCTGCGGTGAGCATCCACAGGCGGCGGACTCCGTCGGCATCAACGTCTACAAGATGCGCTACGCCGGTGTGTTGATCTCCGGCTTCCTGGGCGGCGTCGGCGGCCTGGCCTACACGCTGGCAGCCGGCTCCGGCTTCAACTCCGATGTTGGCGGCTACGGCTTCCTGGCGCTGGCCGTTATGATCTTCGGCAACTGGAAGCCGCTGCCGATCCTCGGCGCGTCGCTGTTCTTCGCGCTGTTCAAGGTCATTGCTGCGCTGAATGCCACGCTGACCTTCCTGCCGAAGTTTGAGGGCGTCAAGGAAATATCGAACTTCTACCAGATGCTGCCGTATATCGTCACGATGATCGTGCTGATCTTCACCTCCAAGAACTCCCAGGCCCCGAAGGCCGAGGGCATTCCCTACGACAAGGGCAGCCGTTAATCACAAATCACAGCAGGCCGCCCGGTATCCCAGCCGGGCGGCCTGCCTTTTACAAGGAGAAAAACTATGCGAATGTACGATATTATCGCCAAGAAGCGCGACGGCGGTACGCTGAACCATGAAGAACTGTCCTTCGCCGTCAACGGCTATGTGGCAGGCGATGTGCCCGACTACCAGATGTCGGCACTTCTCATGGCCATCTACCTGCGCGGCATGACTGACGAGGAGACCGCCATGCTGACCGACGTCATGGCCCACTCCGGCGACATGGTCGATCTGTCTGCCATCGCGGGCATCAAGGCCGACAAGCACTCCACCGGCGGCGTCGGTGACAAGACGACGCTGGTCATTGCGCCCATCGTGGCGGCCTGCGGTGTCAAGATCGCCAAGATGAGCGGGCGCGGCCTCGGCCACACGGGCGGCACGATTGACAAGATGGAGGCTGTCCCCGGTACCCGCACGAGCCTGACGCAGGAAGAATTTTTCAGGCAGGTCAACGAGATCGGCATTTCGGTCATCGGCCAGAGCGGCAAGATCGCCGTCGCCGACAAGAAGATGTACGCCCTGCGCGATGTGACCGCCACCGTCGGCTGCATCCCGCTGATCGCGTCCTCCATCATGTCCAAGAAGCTGGCCGCCGGTTCGGACGCGATCCTGCTCGATGTCACGATGGGCGATGGCGCGTTCATGAAGGACCTGGACGGTGCGCTGGAGCTGGCCCGCCAGATGGTTGCCATCGGCACGGCGCATGGCCGCAAGGTCGCGGCGCTCATCACCGATATGGACAAGCCTCTCGGCCACAACATCGGCAATGCGCTGGAGGTCGCCGAGAGCATGGCCGTTCTGCAGGGCAAGGGCCCCGCGGACCTGACCGAGGTCTGCCTGCAGCTGGCCGGCAACATGCTGGTGCTGGCGGGCAAGGGCGATATGCCTACCTGCCGTAAGCTGGCCGAGAGCGTCATTGCCGACGGCTCCGCGTTTGAAAAGTGCTGCCAGATGTTTGCCGCGCAGGGCGGCGACATTAGCGTACTGCGCGACGCCGACAAGTTCCAAAAGGCAAAGTACAGCTATGAGCTGACCGCCCCCGCCGACGGCTATATTTACAAAAACGACGTCGAGAAGATCGGCAACGCCAGCGTGCTGCTGGGCGCGGGCCGCATCAAGAAGGAGGACAGCATCGACTTTGCCGCGGGCATTACGATGCACAAAAAGCTGGGCGACTACGTCAAGGCAGGGGAGAGCATCTGCACGTTCTATGCCGACGACGAGAGCCTGTTTGCCGCAGCCGAGGAAATGTACCGCGGCGGCCTTGTCATCCGCGATGAACCGCCGACGCTTCCGCCCCTCGTCTACGCGCGCGTAACGAGTGATGGCGTGGAGCGGTTCTAAATTGAAACACCCGGGAGAGATTCATCCCTCCCGGGTGTTTTATTTTTACGCACCGTTTGCTATGGAATAACGGTTCAGGTGTCCGCCAACTCCACCACCAATTTGGCTTCGGTGGCGGCAATGGCAAGCTGGAGCTTATTCTCTAAGTTCGTCTTTTGCAGCATATTGATGACGTGGAACTTCACGGTGGATGGCTCGATGCAGAGTTCTTTTGCAATCTCGTTATAGGACAGCCCTCGCACGAGACAGCGCAGGACCTTCATCTCGCCTTTTGTGAACTCGGCGCTCATGGCCGTGCCGATCTCCACGCTGGGCGGTGCATCGGGGAAGATATGCTCCCCCGCCATCGTGCGGCGCACGACCTCCATCAGAGTCCCTTCATCGCCGTCCTTATACCACAGGCTGTCCGCGCCCACGGCCTTGGCGCGGGCTAAAACCTGCGTATCGATAAGCGAGGTCGCCACTACGATCTTGATTGCGGGGTGCGCTTCTCGTATCTTTTTGGCGGCGGCCAAACCGTTTTCGCGGTGTTCGGTCTGCACATCCATCAGGACAAGATCGATGTCCTCGGTATCGCACAGGATCGGTGCCTCTGCAGCGCCGGGGATAGACACAGCCAGTTGATACCCGTCCTCGTTCTGAATATAGCTTTCAAGCAGGCTCCGGACCAGCTTTTGGTCCTCAACGATCATAACGCGTATCATAAATGCTCTCCTTATCAGGCAGGGTGACTTCCAGAACAAACACAGGCAGGGAGTGTACGGTTACCGTACCCCCTGCTTTTTCAATACGGCGGCGGAGCGAGGAAAGCCCGCCGCCTTCCTTTATCTCCGCCCTGGGCGGTGTGCCGTTGTTCGTGATGCAAAGGTGCCATGCCTGTGGCCGATGCTCGGAATCGGCGTACAATTCCGTGGCGCCCGCATGCCGCACACCGTTGGAGGTACACTCCCGCAGGATCAGTGCGTAGAGCTCGCGGGTGGCGCGTGCCGCAGGGTACGCACCGCGCAGCTGTACGGCTGCGCCCAGCACAGCCGCCCGCCTTTGCATACAGGTCAGCGGGTCCTCGGCAGCATCCTCCCGCCGGGCGCGGCACAGCAGGGAGATGGAGCTTTCCCACTCCGCGGCCTCGCTCTTGATCCGGGCAAGGTCATGCTCATGCCGCAGTGCGCGCCGTGCGGCAAGCAGGGTATGGCCGATGTCGTCATGCACCTGCATCTTCATTTTCAGGATTTCTTCCTCCCGCACAATGTCGGGCATATTGTCATATAAGCGCTTTGCGCGGCGGTTCGCATCGGCAAGGCGCTCGTTTTCCTGCTGCAGCGCAGCGTGCAATGCAGCCAAACGGCTGACATCGGTGGCCATCACCTCGGTGTACGGTATGCCGTATTTGTCCTGCACAGGGCGCACCGCAAAATGGTACACCGTCCCGTCCGGGAATGCGTAGATGCGGGCGGCCTCATCGCGCAGCTGCACACCGCCGCCGGGACTGTGCAGCGCCTGCTCCAGATCCGTAAGGGTCTGCAGATCGCAGCCGCAGAGGACTGCGGAAATCTCCTGCATCCTGTGATTGATCAGACGCAGCAGACCGTTGCGGTCAAAGTAGCAGATGGCCGCCGGCAGCGTGTCAAAGCTTTCCTTGACAGCGTTGCGGGAAATCCGGGAAATCATAGGCTGCCTCCTTCTGCCGGAAACATTGTGAAATACAAAAGCCCGTCCTCATCCCGTTCAAGCTGCATCTGCGGCAGGCCGGGCAGCGCAGCGGGCGCGTCGGTGCATTGAACGCTGCAGCGCAGCCCCCAGCCCTGCACCGTATGCTCGGCGCAGAAAAGGATCTCCTGCAATCCCGGCAGGGTCGCTTCTATGATGGCTTCAAAGGCGTCATAGATCGCCACGGCGGACGCAGAGGGGATCTTTGCTGTGTCGGTGATCTGTACGGCGCAGCGTATATCACTCAGACGCAGGCTCTCTGCCGATTCAAACAGGCTCAGCCGCAGCTCCGTGGTGTCGATATCCTCCGCCTTGTCGCAAACAAAAACAAGGTTGCTGCGCCGCTTGATATAGGTTCCCAAAATGACGATCTGCTTCAGCAGCCGCCGGGCGGTATCGACATCGTCCGTGGCCCTGAGCGCAATCAGATATTCCTGGATCCGTGCCAGCTGGCGGGCTGTGACGGTCTCGATTTTGTCATACAGCCGGTTCTGCTCGCTCAGCTGCAGCCATTGTGCCTTCTGGGCTGTTTCCGCCTGTATGACGTCCCCGATGTCATGCAATTCCTCCTGCGTGAGGCGCAGCTCCTCCAGCAGTGCCACCAATTCGGTGATGTCCTCCTGCCAGAAAACATACCCTTTCCGGATCGGGTGGCCGTGAAGCTGGGTCGTGGCGTCCAGCTGGACACTGCCGGTGAGCGCCTGACGCAGCTGCTCCTCGCGGAGCGGCGCTGCCTGCATCGAGCATTGCACAGGCACAAACGCCCGGTCCGTGATCAGACCCTTGGCCATAGATACCTCAAACAGCGTGGCATACCCCATGTTGGATTGGATAAGCCCGCACTGGATGCACGCCTCAAAGGTCGCTGTAAAGGTCAGGCATTGCACCACGGTCATATCACCGGCAATCGCATGCATCCACGGCACATTCAAAATATGCTTGTACAGTAAAGCATAGAGGGTGGCCAAAAAAATCGGCACAAGCGGCAGCCAGAGGATGTGCTTTGTATGCGGAATACGGCAGCGCCGTACAAGGTACACCACCGTGAACACGGCACAGGAAAATATCCACAGCAGACAGAGGTAATATACGAACCGATAGGTGTAATCGGGGCTGCCCAGTACCTCCTGCCCGGGTGGGAACGCAAACGCAAGCTGATGGCAGTCGTTTGTCAGCACGAGGCTGAACAGCACCACAGGGAATACAAAAATCATGTACCGGTACTTGTACAGCGGGGCGGACTGCCCCCAATCCAAAAAGAAAAGCGTATAAAGTGCAAGGGTCGGGATCAGCAGCATCGGGATATAGTACGCATACCACAATCGCCGCAGCATCTCCGGTGTCTGGGCAAAGTCATAGCGGATCAGGCGGATATCCAGCCAGAACAGCATCAGGGCGGCAGCGCCCAGCAGGCAGCGGCGGGTCTGTGCGTGCAGGATACGCCACCAGACCGATACCGCCCAGGAAAAGATCAGAATATTATACAGCACCGTGCGCAAAAAGCCGGAATACGGCATATAAAACGCCCGCATCAGGACAGCGCAGAGAATCACCCCTGCAACCGCAGCGGCTAACCACAAATTTCCAAGCCGTACCTTTGTCATAGCGCCTGTCCTTTCCAAAAAGGGTATCGTGCTGTCTTTTCACACTATTATTATGACGCAATCCGCCTTATTTTGCAATAGTGTTGAAAAAAGCAGTAAAAAGTTCAAAAAAACTATCCAAATGGTGGGGGCAGAAATCGTCCGATTCCTGTATGATGAAGGTGACAAATCGTATTCTTTGCAGGGAAGGAGGGCTGCGCCGTGCGGAGGATCGTTTTGGACGCGCAATACTCTGTGATGACGAGCGCATTGACAATGGCACTGAAACACGGCAGACCGGATTTCCAGGTGCAAAACGCTGGCCCTAAGACAAAGGATATTGTAGAGCTATGCCGTTCCTGCAGGGCAGATGTCCTGCTGCTGGAGGTCTGCCCGCATCCGCCGCGCACCCTGCAGGACAGACTGCTGCTGGCAAACGACCTGCGGGATGTCTGCCCGCACTGCAAAACGGTACTGCTTGTGGATGAGGCCGAATATCCCGAACTGGCCACCGCCGTGTGCCTGGCAAAAAAGGACAACATTGTCGATGATTTCGTCTACGCTTCCGTCTCGCCTGCCTATCTGAGCGCTATGATGGACACTTTATGACCAAAAGGAGGACAGCTATGAAAAAAGTACAACGAACGCTCGCTGCCGCATTGGCAGCCATGATGCTTATGGCTTTGGCCGGTTGCTCCAAGGGGGATGTGACCAAAGAGGTCAATTCCGGCTTATCCGACCTGAAAGCGCAGGCCGCCGAACCGGCTGTTGAACCCCAGACGGAGACCCCGGCAGAACCCAAGACCGACGCGGCATCCGAGCCTGCATCCGAACCTGCATCGGAGCCCGCTGCAGAGCCGGAGCCGGAAGCCACCGCCGAACCGACCCCCGCTTCCGCTCCTGCAGAAAATCCCGATTACCCGTCGGCTGCCGGCCTGAACACCCAGACGCTGGAGGCATTCGGTTCAGACTACACACTGACACTCAACGTAACCTGCCCCGACCAAGGCTGGTACAAGTCCGTTTCGCCCCGTTTCGCGGATATCAAGCTGTTCCCGACCAATGACCCCAGCCATATCTTCTCCGGTGACCCGCGCATAACCTTTGAGCTGCAAAGCGGTCTGGACAAAATCAACTACTATTACGACAAATTTGAAAACGTGGAGGAGCTTACCCCGCGCACCATCGGCGGCGTGGAGATGGCCGGACGCACCTACAAAAACGTGGGTATGTGGTGGACCGAATACTACGGTGAGATGCCCACCGGCGGCTGGCTGGCCATCAAGATCTCCGGTGTAGACATCGACCCCGGCACCGAGGGCGACACCATTCTGAACAGCGTCACCTTTGGCTAAACACAGGCAGTTTGCCGCACTCTCAACCGAAAGGCGGGTGAACCAACCATGAAAAGAAGCTGTGCCGTACTATTGGCGGCGGCGATGCTGCTGTCGGCGGCAGGCTGTGCACAGGACAGCAAGCGGCCCGAACCGACCGAACCGGCTGCAAGCGCAGTGAGCGAGACCTCCGTTGAAAATGTGGAAGCCGCGGAGGAGACCCCGCAAAAGCCGCAGTCCTCCCGCAGGCTTGATGATTCACGCATCTCTACGCTGTATGACGAGCGGTTTACCTACACCGACCCCTACGGCATCGAGGACACCTACTTTTACCAGGTGCCGCAGATCGACGACGACACCGAGGGCGCAAAGAACATCAACGAGATGATTGGCTACCGCTTCGGCTATCTGGTGGAGCGCGCGCTGGACGCCCGTTCCCGCAATGACTTTATCGACACAAGCTACATCATCTGGGTCAGCAACTGGGACGGTCCCCTGCTGAGCCTGCAAATCACCAGCTCTGACGCGATGTACAACCACGATGTGGGTTCGTACCATTACAATTTTGCCACCGGGCAGGAGCTTTCCAACCCGGAGATGCTGGCGCATCTGGGCTACACCGACGACGCCAAGGTGATGCACGCGCTGGAACGCGCAGTAGCGCAGCATTTTGACACCTACTACGGCTACATCGACCCCGACCAGACCGCCATGCTGTACATGATGCGCGCGCAGAGCCTGAGCAATCTGGACGGACTGTACAGCTACTATTCCCTGTATCCGAAATACAGCCACGGTTTTGTTGCCACGGTTCCGATGTACACCCCCGCCGGGTCGGGAATGTACTGGACGGATGTTCAGGTCGACCCCGACAAGCGCCAAGGCAGCGGCCAGATCCTGCACGGGCAGGATGAATGGTTCACCTGCGATGTAAGTGCCGACGGCGCTGTGACGGTGCGCGCCTTGACCGACTATGTTACCCCTGACGGCGCTATGACCTATCAGACCATGAAGGAATGGTACGAGTTGGGCGACAAGACCGAGTTTGCGGTCAGCGGCTGCTACAGCGACTATATAAAGATGCTGATGACCAGCATCGGGCAGGACTACGCCCCCTATGTTTTCCTTCTGACCGAGAACGGCAACGTCGAATACATTGATGTCATCAGCGGCGCACAGTGCGGCACGATGGTCAACGGTGGTCCTCTCTTCGGTATCAACGGCATTGTCCGGTTTGAGACCGGCACGGCCTACGATGCAGAGTACGGCGCCGAGTACACGACAGTGTACGGCGTTTCCCGCGATAACGAAAAATTCAATCTGATGGAGGCTGTCTGGAACACCGCCCCGCTGAGCATTCCGAACATGGTCGGCTCCTTTGTGAGTGAGGATACCGGCACCTGGTTTGAAATCTGCGAGGATCAGCCGAACTTCTACACCGGCGCATACACCAACGGCCAGAGGATTCCGGCCACATGGGACAGCAGCATCTCTTACCTTGGTATGGATGACCGCGGCTGGATCTGCTCCGTTTCGCTGTTCCGTATGGATTCAGGGCGCACACAGCGCGAAACGCTGGCTATGATGCCCGCTGATTACGGCGGCGTCAATGTAATGCACATCGGTGGGGAATCCCTTCTGAACCTGCCGCAGCAGGAAGCTGTATGGTTTGAAATGACACAGGAATAAGCAAGGCTCTAAAATATTACTTTATAAAAGGAGGCAGACACTATGGCAACATGTACGCAATGTGGTGCCGAGTTAAAGCCCGGTACTAAATTCTGCGAGAATTGCGGTGCAAAAGTATCCGTACCGCAGCCCGCCGCACAGCCCGCAGCTGTGCCCCAGCCCCCGGTTCAGCCTACCCAGGCTGCACCGCAACCCCCACAGCCTGCACAGACGCCCCCGCAGCCGCAGGCAGGCGGCGGCAATCCCTATGCAGGCAGCGCACCTGCCGCCCCGCAGCCCCGGACGAACGCAGCGAATCCTTACGCGGGCAATGCGCCCGGCACACCGCCGCAGACCGGCGCAGGCGCACCGCTTTACGCCAGAAACACACCCCCGCCTGCGTCCACACCGCCGGATGCTCCCCATGCTGTCACGCCGCCGCCACCCGGCGGCACGGGCGGCAACCCTTACAGCAATATGGCCCCCGGCGGCAAGCCCAAGCGCCCCCGCGCACCAATGACCCCCAAGCGGATGATCCTGATCGCCATTCCGGTGATATTCCTGCTTATGATCATCGTAACAATGATCAGCGGCTCTATCCGCACCGGCAAGCCGAACGCCAGTGACCCGAATCAGGGCACCTGGGAAGCAGCCTACGCCGAGATCGGCGGCTCCGTGACGCAGGTCGAGGATGCCTTCGGCAGCGGGTTCCTGATGGACCTGAATGATAAGGGCAAGTGCGTTGTAACGGTGAACGGCACCAAGTCCTACGGCAAGTGGACGCTGAACGGCGGGGCCTTCCAGCTGGATTGCGGCGGCCTGAACTGCACCGGCACCCTGCAAGACGAGATCCTGACCCTGAACGATGTGCAGGGACAGGGCGTGACGCTCTACTTCGTCAAGTCCGGCAGCACCATGCAGCAGCCTCTGGACGGTGACAACATGACCCAGGGCACCACCGCAGGCAGCGATACCGATGTGGGCATCTATGTGCTGGAATCCGCCTCCGACAGCGAGTACACCCTCTCCAAGGAGGAGCTTGCCCTCGTCGATATGGAGGACTTCTACATGGAGCTGCGTGCGGACGGCACCGGCGAAACCTACATGGAGGATTTTGTCACCTTCCAATGGAAGGACGGCAACTTCTACGCGCTGACCGACCCCAACACCCCGGCCATGACCTACACCCGTGAGGGCGACCTGCTGACCATTGAGTATGACGGTATGACCATGGTCTTTAAGCGCAGCGACACCAAGCCTGAAATTGACCCCTCTGCGCTTGGCGGCACTGAGGAGCCGACAGACGGCGACGGCTGGCTGGACGGCACCGACGGCACCGATGGCATCGACCCGCCGTACACCTACGATGACGGCAACACCTACGATGATTTGGGCAACACCAACTGGTACGGCTGGTTCCGGATGGAAAACTACAAGAACGTGCCCAACCGCGACTATTTCGACACCGACACCTACGATTGCTGGGGCTACATCGGTGAGACCTCCGACGGCAGCCACTACTTTGAGGTTTACCGCGACGGTATGCCCGATGACCCGGTCATCACGATGTGGGTCAATGTCTATGATGACCATATCGAGCCTATCCTGGACGGCAGCGATTGGGTGCTGGATCAGCATATTGACGACAGCGAAGCATACAACTTCAATATCTACCCGTACAACGACTGCATCTCGCTGTTCATGTATGACTACGAGGGTGACGACGGCACGGCCTGTGCGGTCAGCTTCTACATGAGGCTGGACGGCACCGAGTGGAACGAGGAGCTCGAGGAGCTGCCGCCCCGCTATGAGGAGTACAAGGCCGCCCTGGCCAACAAATGACGACCTGATTTATCTGTAACAAAACGGGGCGGGCCCTGCCCGCCCCTGACATAGGAGAATCACTATGGGACTTATCAGAGCTGCAATGGGCGCTGCTGGCGGCGTTATGGCCGACCAGTGGAAGGAATACTTTTATTGTGAAGCCATGCCGGCTGACCTGTTGGCTACCCGCGGCTGGAAACGCCAGAGCGGACGCAGCGCCAACACAAAGGGCAGCGACAACATCATTACAAACGGCTCCATTGTGGCCGTTGCCGACGGCCAGTGTGCCATGATCGTGGAGCAGGGCAAGGTCGTGGATATGTGCGCCGAGCCGGGTGAGTACACCTACGATACCGGCAGCGCTCCCTCGCTCTTCAGCGGCGACCTGTCCGACTCTATCGGTGCGGTGTTCCAGAACATCGGCAAGCGCTTTACCTTCGGCGGCGAGGCCCCGATGGATCAGCGCATCTATTACTTCAACACCAAGGAGTTGGTGGGCAACAAATACGGCACGCCCAGCCCGGTGCCCTTCCGCGTGGTGGATCAGCGCGCCGGCATCGACATCGACATTGCCATCCGTTGCTTCGGTGAGTACAGCTACCGCATCACCAACCCCATTTTGTTCTACACCAATGTCTGCGGCAATGTGGAGGAAGGCTACACCCGCGATGAAATCGACGGGCAGCTGAAATCCGAGCTGATGACCGCCCTGCAGCCCGCCTTTGCCAAGATCAGCGATATGGGCATCCGCTATTCCGCACTGCCCGGCCATACGATGGAGCTTGCCGAGGCCCTCAACGATGTGCTCTCCGCCAAGTGGGGCAAGCTGCGCGGCATTGAGATCGTATCCTTCGGTGTTTCCAGCGTGAAGGCCAGCGAGGAAGACGAGCAGATGCTCAAGGAAATGCAGCGCAACGCAGCCTTTATGGACCCGACCCGCGCCGCTGCGCATCTTGTCGGCGCACAGGCCAGTGCTATGCAGACCGCAGCCGGCAATCAGGGCGCTGGCCCCGCCATGGCTTTTATGGGCATGAATATGGCCGGTGCAGCGGGCGGTATGAACGCCCAGAACCTGTACCAGATGGGTGCCCAGCAGCAGGCCGCCGCCGAGGGAAAAGAGCTGGAGCGGGAGCGCCGCCGCCAACAAGCCATGCTGGCCATTAAAAAGAAGTTCGGGAAAAATGCCATCATCAAGGGCATGGACCTGCAGGAGGATGCCACCGCCATGGAGCGCAACGCACAGATCGGAGGGCACAAGGCATGACCCACCGCTATGACGACATTATCAACCTGCCGCATCATGTCTCGCAGAAGCACGCACCGATGGCTCGGGCCGACCGCGCGGCGCAGTTTTCGCCCTTTGCAGCGCTGACCGGGCTGGATGCCGCCCTGCGGGAGACCGCCCGCCTGACCGACCAGCGCATCACCCTGGACGAGTATGAGCAGGCTGCACTGGACGAAACGCTGCAAACCGTGCGGGATGCACTGACCAAAAAAGAGCATCCTACCGTGGAAGTCTGCTATTTTGTGCCCGACACCCGCAAGGCAGGCGGTGCCTACTGCACCGTGACCGGCATGGTAAAGAAGATGGCAGAGTTTGAGGGACTGCTGATTTTGGCTGACGGCACCGAGGTACCAATGGGGGAGATCGCGGTTTTGGAACTACACGGATAACGGAACGGAAGGGTCAAAAACAACACAGCTATTTCAAAAGCATCAAGAAAACAAGATCGACATGCTGAACGGGTCGATTCGGAACAAGCTGCCGCTGTTTGCACTGTCTGTGGCGGCTACCGCTGTGCTGGAGCAGCTGTTCAACGCGGCGGCCTGGCCATGGTGGGCATAGGTGTACCTTGTCTTCCCCTGCAGCCGCACCTTCCAAACTATCATGCTGGTGTATCCGATCAGTTTGTTGTTTACCGTGCTGTTGATTTTGATTGCACTGGTGTGGTATAGACCGACCAGGAGATTTGCTTGATTTTTTGTTTCGGTGCTTCGGCCCTGTCTACTTTGCGGCAGGGCTTTTTTATAAGAAAAGAGGGACCGCAAGGTGGTCCCTCTTTCGCACTGCATGTTATTATACTTTTTTCAGCAACCCATCAGCAGTTAAAACCGCCGTATCCCCTTCGTTAATATCCGCGGCGGTCAAAGCCGCGTCGGGGTAGGGGAGTACTCGCTTCACCCCGTCGGTCGCAACCAGGGTCACATCGACCAAAACCTCCGCCCCCGGGGCGGGTTCCTCGCAGCCGTACATCTGCTCGTCTATGCGTTTTACTACGTAAGTCATAGCGGCACCTCACTCGCTGCGCAGGCGCTTGTGCAGCTTTTTCTGCTCGTACATGGCGGTGTCGGCCTGCTTTAGCACGCTGTCCAGCACCTGCAGGCCGGAGCAGCAACCCACCCTACCTATATTAAATATAGTGTAACACACCATTTCCCAAAAAACAAATATTCCGACAAAATTCTTTTTCGAGCGTAAAACCCGTGCAGTGCTAAGTTGTGCGGATTGCATAAAGGTTGGGTTAATCCCTACAAACTGCAGGGTAATCTATCGTACTTCATAACTTTTTCACCATGGACAAAGAATGAGCGATACATCGTTTGTTAACGATTATTTCAAACTTTTTCTATTTTCTTGAAATATATTATTGCTATTTTGCACAAAATCTGCTATACTTAGCACGATCTTTCAATCACATTGCGCTTACGCACCTTTGTAAGCGACTACCATGAGAAGGAGGAATTTTTTTATGGAATTTGTGATTGGCATTATCCTCGTCCTGACCTTTTTCGGCCTGGCCTACTACTGCGTAAAAGGTCACAACCTGATGATCGGCTTCCTGATCATCTCCATCGTCTGGACTGCCCTTTCTCTGCTGGGCACTCTGGGCGCATCTCCCACGTTTATTGCAGAGAACCCCATCCTGCAGTTCGGCGGTGACTCCGGCACTACGCTGGTTTCGATCCTGAACAAGATCTACCAGTCCGCCCCTGAAGGCTGGGGCACCACGCTGGTCAACGTCTGCTGGGGCGCCTGGTTTGGCCGCGTCCTGATGGAGACCGGCATCGCTTCCACCCTGATCCGTAAGACTGTTGAGCTGGGCGGCGACCGTCCCATCATCACCATCGTTCTGCTGAACGTTGTGACTGCCTTCAGTTTCACCGCCATGATGGGAGCCGGCCCCGT
>SKEF01001608.1_pt1 | contig 19271 bp, 17 predicted proteins | sample 4826691 | NCBI WGS metagenome assembly SKEF01 (sample SAMN11008816, study PRJNA524170) | human gut metagenome | biome: Human fecal sample; material: Feces; isolation source: fecal sample from pouch patient p23, p27 | host: Homo sapiens | place: Israel: Tel-Aviv | collected 2016-08-24
TTTCAAAGGAGCACGCATTAATTTTGTTCTACCCATAGTAAGACCTCCTAAAATATTAAGTATGACTTAACATTACAATATTGTTATTTTTTTGTCAATATAAAATTGGAAAATAGAGTGTGAAATGTGACGGACAGAGGGCTGGCTGTTAAACATATCGGACACGGAAACGACTGTGGGATGTTACGGAAGGCGGCATCTCATGTACAGGGACATTAAATGGTGCTACGTTTTCTATGACGTGCACGCGCCTATTTGCCGCCAGTCGCCCAAACTCGGCTACGCCTCAGACAGTGGGCTTGATGGCGGCAGCTTGCCTGCACGTCATAACGAAAGCCTCGCAGACATTTAATGTCCCCGCACCTAGAAACTCTCTCCCTGAATGTACCAAACATCAGCCTTCCATAATTCAATTTATTAATATAAGAAAACTCCTTTCCCGCATATCCTTCATTTTCTTCACTTTAAATTGCCATGGGTGCCCCACAGGCTCGCGCTCCGCGCTGATATCTGGTCACTGGCGCCAGTGGCATCAGCCACTACTCCAAAATAAAGTACGGTGAGAGCAAGGATAATATAAAAACCAGGCAAAATTTTCGCAAATGTTTCTCTGGTACGTTCTCGCCTGAAGAACTTCGTGAAGGTTCCTGGTTGTACAGGTTTTTGCGTTGATACAGAAAATGCTGCTGTTTGAGCATCTTTGATGCGAGTTCAGCATTTTCTGTATTGTTCTTAGCAAAGTTCTGTACACCTTGGTACCTTAGAAGTTCTGAATTGAGACGTATCCAGAGGAACATTTATCGAAAATCCCATCTGGTTCATTTAATTATCCCATAATCACCGGGAATCCTTTATTATCTCTCCTCACGGAAATACGGTAATCCAAGTCCCGCCGGCGGCTGGTGCTCCTTCTTCTTTCGGAAGCTTGTAAACACCAGTACAATAATCGTTACCACATACGGCAGTGCCTTGAACACCTCCTGCATACTTCGTCCCAGTCCCGGGATATACAGATACAGGATATAAAGTGCTCCGAAAAGGAACGCTCCCCAGATTGCATTCAGCGGTTTCCACAGTGCGAAGATTACCAGTGCAACTGCAAGCCATCCACGGTCACCAAATCCATTGTCTGTCCAGGTTCCGCCGGAATATTCCATTACGAAATAGAGTCCGCCAAGTCCGGCAAGCCCTGCTCCGATACAGGTAGACAGATATTTGTATTTGATAACATTGATACCTGCTGCATCTGCTGTTCCAGGATTCTCGCCAATTGCACGAAGATTCAAGCCTGCTCTTGTCTTAAATAAGAAGAAAGACAAAACCACCGCTACGATCACACAGAGATATGTCATAAATCCATAATTGAATAAAATCGGTCCGATTACCGGAATCTTAGATAATCCCGGGATTTTGGCTGTGTAAGCACTTCCTGTTACTTTTACAGAAATCTGTCCGACACCACCGGCAAGTTTGGAAATAGAACCACCAAAGAAGTTACCAAAACCTGTACCAAAGATTGTAAGAGCAAGACCGGTTACGTTCTGATTTACACGAAGAGTAATGGTCAGGATACTGTAGATCAAGCCACCGATCATTGCACATGCAAAGGCACATACAAACGATATCAGGACACCTATAAATGCATTCGGATTCGGGTTATCTTTTTCATAAAGAAAAGCTCCCATCAGGCCGGCAATACCGCCCATATACATAATTCCCGGAATACCAAGATTCAGGTTTCCGGATTTCTCCGTCATAATTTCACCAAGCGCACCATAAAGAATACAGATGCCCTGGACAATTGCTTTTTGAATAAAGATGGTCAGTACACTCATTGCATCTACCTCCTATTTTTTTGTACGCTTTACTCTGTAGTTGATAAAGAATTCTGCCCCGATCAGGAAAAACAGAATAATGCCGAGAATAACATCGGATGCATTTTCATTCAATCCATACTGAGTCGCAATCTGAACAGCACCCTGATTCATAAATACAATACCAAAAGATACAGCCACCATAATAAAAGTATTGAATTTGGAAAGCCATGCAACGATGATTGCTGTAAATCCACGTCCTCCTGCTGTTGCAGTAGAGATTGTATGGCTCGCACCACTTACAATAACAAATCCTGCGATACCACAGATTGCACCAGAGATTGCCATGGTACGGATAATAACTTTCTTTACATGGATACCGGCATATTTTGCAGTATTCTCACTCTCACCAACTACAGCAATCTCATAACCCTGTTTGCAGTATTTCAGATAAATGAACATCCCAACAGTCAAAATCAGAACGATCAGAACATTCCAGCCGTATTTCTGTCCAAACAGTTCCGGCAGCCAGCCTGCCTGTGTTGCCTGATTAATGATACCAACAGTATTGGAACCTTTTGGATTTTCCCAGAAAACGATACAATATGTAACCACCTGCATGGCAACATAATTCAGCATCAGAGTAAAAAGTGTTTCATTTGTATTCCAGTATGCTTTGAATACCGCCGGGATCATACCCCATATCATGCCGCCAAGGGCACTTGCAATAAACATAACAATAAGTAAGATCACCGGAGACATCTTATCACCGGCATAGATCATGACTGCTGCAGAGCAGGCTCCACCGATCAGGATCTGACCTTCTGCACCGATATTCCAGAATTTCATTTTGAATGCCGGAGCAAGTCCGATTGCAATACACAGAAGAACCATCGTATCACGTATTGTCTGCCAGATACGACGTTCCGATCCCATTGCTCCATCCCAGATTGCTTTATATACATCTACCGGATTCATCTTGACAAGTGCGACGATTACAGCACCGCACACGATCAGTGCAAGGATCAGCGCAATAAATCGAATCAGCAGTCTTTCCTGCCATCCGGCTTTGTTTCTTCTTTTACTTACCTGTAAGAAAGGTTCTTTATTCATTGACAACCCCTCCTTTTTCATGTTTCGTCATGAGAAGACCGATTCCTTCTTTGGTTGCAGTTCTGCCATCAACCACTCCGCTGATTTTTCCTCCACACAGTACCGCAATGCGGTCACAGAGTTCAAGTACTACATCAAGATCTTCAATTACACAAACAACTGCTACGCCTTTTTTCTTCTGCTCATTCAGAAGCTGATAAATAACATGAGAGGTATTGATATCCACACCGCGAGTCGGGAATGCTACAAGAAGAACTTTTGGATTCTGTGCGATTTCTCTTCCTACCAGAACTTTCTGTACATTACCACCTGACATCTGGCGGACCGGTGCAGAGATACTTGGTGTCATAACTTCCAGCTGATCTTTAATCTTCTCTGCAAGTGCTCTAGGTCCCTTACGATCCAGGAAAGGTCCCTTTCCATTACGATAGCTTCGGATCATCATATTGTCCGTCATATCCATATCACCGACAAGCCCCATACCAATACGATCCTCTGGAACAAAAGCAAGGCTGATTCCCGCTTCATTAATGGAAATTGAATCCATTCCGGAAAGTTCCATTTCGCCTCCGTTATCATCCAACAGACGTATGGAACCACTTTCTACATTCTGCAGTCCTGCAATCGCCTCAAGAAGTTCTTTCTGTCCACTTCCTGAAATGCCGGCAATTCCAAGAATCTCCCCTGTATTGACTGTCAGATCCACATCATCCAGTGTCTTGACATTTTCTTTGTCCTTACAGTTGATTCCATCAATGATCAGACGCGGTTTTACATTTTCAGGTTTCGGACGTTCGATGTTCAGATCTACTTTGGCTCCAACCATCATTTCTGAAAGACTCTGCACATTGGCCTGTGCTGTCTCTACCGTGTCAATATACTGACCCTTTCGAAGAATTGCAACGCGGTCAGACAAAGCAAGAACCTCCTGCAATTTATGGGTAATGATGATGATCGAACATCCATCGTCACGCATGTTTCGAAGAATATCGAACAGCCTGTCGGCTTCCTGTGGCGTCAACACTGCTGTCGGCTCATCCAGGATCAGGATCCTTGCTCCACGATACAGCATCTTCACAATTTCAACTGTCTGTTTTTCAGAAACGGACATTTCGTAGATTTTTTTGGAAAGGTCCAGATCAAAACCATATTTATTGACCAGTTTCTGAATATCTTCGGTTATTTTTTTCATATTGAGTCTGGCCTTACCAGGCAGGCCCAATACAATATTTTCTGCTGCCGTAAGTACATCTACCAGTTTGAAATGCTGATGTACCATACCTATTCCTAATTCATAGGAGTCTTTTGGCGAACGGATTTTTACTTCCTTCCCATTTACAAAAATATGACCTTCATCTGGATAATAAATTCCATAGATCATATTCATCAGAGTCGTTTTACCGCTTCCATTCTCACCTAAAATTGCGAGAATCTCTGATTTCCTCAGTGTAAGATTTACATGGTCATTCGCCTGAACTGATCCAAATCGCTTGGAAATATCTCTAAGCTCAAGTGCATAAGTTTCTTCCACTATCGTTCCCTCCTTTTATCTGATATATTGTCATATCTGCAAAAGAAACCTCCGCCCTGAAGACTTCCTTTGCACGTATAACAAGAAAAAAAGCAGAGCTGCTGACCCAGCAGCTCCGCCTGTTTCAGATCTTATTCTGTGATAGATGTGATTCCATCGATAGCTACATCAAATGCCGGTGCAGAACCATATTCTGATTCATGGAAATATCCGTCAGAAACATATTCTGTATCACTGCCATCTTTCTTATAAGTAGTAAGTTCTTTGCCATCTACTGTAAATGTAGAAGTATCGAATACATGAAGGGATCCGTCTGCAAGTGCATCTTCCACTTCTTTTACTTTTTCGTCTGTTCCTTCTGCTACAACTTTTTCATTGAGAGGTGTGATCTTGTCAGCGCCGTCGGAGAAGCCTTTGCACCAGTCAGTATCAATTGCTGTTCCATCAAGCATGCACTGTACTGCATATGTGTAATATACACCCCAGTCCATAGATGCAGAAGTAAGAGCTGTATTCGGTGCAACAGATGTCATATCAATATTGTATCCAACGCAAGGAACGCCTGCTGCTTCACATGCTGTCGGAGCACCTGTTGTATCTGCGTGCTGGCTGATCAGAACACATCCATCAGAAATCAGCGCATCTGCACATTCTTTTTCAAGGTCGAAGCTTGCCCAGCTGTTTGTATATTTTACTTCCATAGTTACGGACGGGCATACACTCTTTGCGCCAAGGTAGAAAGAAGTATATCCGGAAATAACCTCTGCGTACGGGAATGCACCAACATAACCCATCTTGCAGTTATCTTCTGTGATCGTTCCATCTTCGATCATCTGATTCAGTTTAAGGCCAGCTACTACACCGGACACATAACGAGCTTCATAAATGTTTGTGAAGTAGTTGTGCATATTGGAAAGTCCGCTTGATGCTGCCTGAGTTCCGGTTGCATGACAGAACTGTACGTCCGGATATTCTCCTGCGGCTTCAAGGATATAAGTCTCATGTCCGAAGCTGTTTGCAAAGATGATCTGACATCCCTGATCTGCAAGGTCTGCTGCTGCATCGTAGCATCCTTCATCTTCGCCAATCAGAGTTTTTTCGATAACCTGTGAATCATCAATGCCAAGTGCTTCCTGCATTTCATCAATACCAGCCATATGAGCTGCTGTGTAACCTTCGTTCTCATCACCGATGTAGATTGCACCAATCTTGAGGTCTTCCTTTGCAATACCCTTGCCACTTTCGCTGTCGTCACTTGCGTATACAGGTGCAGTCATAGTAACTGCCATAGCTGCTGCGAGTCCAATTGCCAATGCTTTTTTCATTCTTCTTTCCTCCATTTTCTGTGCTCTTACTCCTGTTGCGGAACAAAAGAGGCACAACTTTCTCAGTTACGCCTCTTTGCAAGTACTTTTACTATACATGGCGCTTTTTAAATTGTCAATAAATTTGCAAAAAACGTACTATTTATTTGATAACCTAATTTTTTTTGTATATTAATTAGGAAATAATAATTTTCTTGACTTTTTCACGTTAAAGCGTTATACTTTAGAAAGTTAATTTGATTCGAACATGAATCAGTAAAATCAGGAGGTTTAAAAATATGAAAAAGCAGATTTTAGCAGGCATTCTGTCTGCAACAATGGTAGTTGGCATGGGTGGTGTCAGCGTATTTGCAGCAGATAAAGCAGATGATAAAACATACAACATCGGTATCTGCCAGCTCGTACAGCACGAAGCACTGGACGCTGCAACACAGGGATTCAAAGATGCGATCACAGAAGAACTTGGTGATAAAGTAACTTTCGATGAGCAGAACGCTCAGGGTGATTCCAATACATGTTCTACAATCATCACCGACTTTGTTTCTAAAAACGTTGATCTGATTCTTGCAAACGCTACACCTGCACTTCAGGCAGCATCAGCAGGAACATCTGATATCCCGATTCTTGGTACAGCTGTTACAGAATACGGTGTAGCACTTGATCTGGATGATTTCGATGGAACTGTTGGCGGAAACATCTCCGGTACATCAGACCTTGCTCCGCTTGAAGATCAGGCTGCAATGCTCAACGAACTGTTCCCGGATGCAAAAAATGTTGGTCTTATCTACTGTTCAGCAGAAGCCAATTCCCAGTATCAGGTTGATACAGTAAAAGCAGCTCTTGAGAAATTAGGTTACACATGTACTTACTATGCATTCTCAGACTCCAACGACCTCTCTTCTGTTGCTACAACAGCAGCTACTGAGAGTGATGTGATCTATGTTCCGACTGATAATACTGTTGCATCTAATACAGAGATCATCAACAACATCTGTCTTCCGGAAAAAGTTCCGGTAATCGCAGGTGAAGAAGGTATCTGTGAAGGATGCGGTGTTGCCACACTTTCCATCAACTACTATGACCTCGGTGTTGCTACCGGTAAAATGGCTCTCAAAGTTCTTGTAGATGGTGAAGATATTTCCAAAATGCCAATTGAATATGCTCCACAGTTCACAAAAGAATACAACCCGGAAATCTGTGAAGAACTCGGTATTGAAGTTCCGGATGATTATGTAGCAATCGGTGCAGACGAAGAAGAAGCTTCTGATGATGATGCAGCAAAAGACGAGACAGCTGAAGAGGAAACAACCGAAGAGGCTGAATAATTTTCGAAGATAATCAAACATTACAAATATATACAGGCAGCGGGAAAGGAATTATCCTTTCTCGCTTTCTGTGCTATCAGGAGGAACTGAAAAATGAATATTCTTACTTTAATCAATGCACTTCCAGGCGCTGCTGCGCAGGGTCTGATCTGGGGAATCATGGCAATTGGTGTTTATCTCACCTTCCGTATCCTCGATGTAGCCGACCTTACTGTTGACGGCACCATGTGTACTGGCGGTGCTGTCTGCGTTATGATGCTGATGAGCGGTCACAGTGTGTGGGTTTCTATGCTTGCTGCTACCGGAGCCGGAATGCTTGCCGGTCTCGCTACAGGTATCTTCCACACATTCATGGGAATCCCTGCGATCCTCGCTGGAATCCTGACTCAGCTTGGTCTTTACTCTGCCAACCTTAAGATCATGGGAAAAGCAAACCAGGCAGTAAACGGAAACAAATTTGATCTGCTTGTTTCCCTCCGTAATGTAAAAAATGTTCCATTTTATCAGAATACAATTTTCATCGTTGCAATCTTTATCGTTGTTCTGATTGCAATCCTTTACTGGTTCTTCGGTACAGAACTTGGATGCTCCCTCCGCGCTACCGGATGTAATCCGAATATGTCCCGTGCACAGGGAATCAATACGGATGTATGTAAAGTACTTGGCCTTATGATCTCCAACGGACTGGTTGCACTTTCCAGTGCGCTCCTTGCACAGTACCAGGGATTTGCCGATGTCAACATGGGACGTGGTGCTATCGTTATCGGTCTTGCCGCAGTTATCATCGGTGAAGCAATCTTTGGAAAAATCTTCCACAACTTTGCTCTTCGCCTTCTCAGTGTTGCTTTTGGTTCTATCCTCTACTATCTGGTACTCCAGACAGTTATCTGGATGGGTATCGATACCGACCTTCTGAAGATGCTGTCCGCACTTGTTGTTGCAGTCTTCCTTGCTGTTCCATACTGGAAAGCAAAATATTTTTCCAAACCAACAAAACGTGGAGGTAACAAATAATGCTAGAACTTAAAAATATATATAAAACATTTAATCCTGGAACCATTAATGAAAAAGTTGCTCTGAATGGTCTGAACCTCACACTGAACGAAGGTGATTTTGTTACCGTTATCGGTGGAAATGGTGCCGGTAAATCCACTATGCTGAACGCAGTTGCAGGAACATGGATGGTCGACGAAGGCCAGATCATCATTGACGGAATCGATGTTACCAAATTATCCGAGCACAAAAGAGCAGCTTACCTGGGACGCGTATTCCAGGATCCTATGACAGGAACAGCTGCCACAATGGGAATTGAAGAAAACCTTGCCCTTGCAAAACGCCGCGGAAAAACACGTTTCCTTAAATCCGGAATCACAAAGAAAGAACGCGAGGAATATAAAGAACTTCTGAAGATTCTTGGCCTTGGACTGGAAGATCGCCTTACTTCCAAAGTCGGACTTCTCTCCGGTGGACAGCGCCAGGCACTTACTCTGCTGATGGCAACCCTCCAGAAACCAAAGCTTCTGCTCCTCGATGAGCATACCGCAGCCCTTGACCCGAAAACAGCAGCCAAGGTCCTTGAGATCACTGAGATGATCGTAAACCGCGATCATCTGACAACAATGATGATCACTCATAACATGCAGGACGCTATTACACACGGAAACCGCCTGATCATGATGATGGAAGGAAAGATCATCCTGGATATTCAGGGGGAAGAAAAGAAGAAGCTTACGGTAAGAAATCTGCTGGATCAGTTTGAGAAAGCCAGCGGACAGGAGTTCTCCAATGATTCTGCTCTGCTGAGCTGATATGGGGATTGTGTAAAAGATATGGTTCGTTATTTACGAAAACATTAAAGAAGTACTATTGATATTACTATTCATATTTACGCAACTAATTAAAGATATATGATTTTTCAACGGCTTCATCATCCGGAAGTACTAAGGAATAACCCTCGTGTTAAATGCATTCATAAAAATCACAAACTCGCTGACGCTCAAACAGTGTGATTTTTATGAATAACACACTCGGAACATTCCTAAGAACTTCCAGGATTCTTGCAGATGTTGAATTAATCATATATCTTTTTTAGTTACTGTAAGCTGAATTATATTAATTTATGTTTGAAACAAAAAGTATTCTTATGCTTGTAATAAGACAAGTATCTCAAGTACTTCTATAATTTCTATAAAATTTCTAATAATATTTTCTATAATATTCTTAAATATGCTTTAAATTCAAAACATTATATCTTTACCGCTCTTCTCCCCATCTCGCTCAGCTGCCTCCTTCCCGGAGGGAGCCCGACCACACGCCGCAGAAGGCTATAGCAAGGAGCAGGAAATCGACAGCATGGCTTTGATAGGCATAATCCGGTTATTTTCCCCGCACGACACTATAAATAGCGCTGTCCAGGTCAAGGGGGCTTTTATAAAGCTTGCGAAAACGTAAAAACGGGCTGCAGATGGGATGAATATAGGCGTAAGTACCGGTATGTTGAACGGGCAGGTATAATGTGCATGAATTCCAGAAACCTCTGCAATCGTCCGTAGAAATACTTGAATATACCCAGTCTGTGTTATGAAGCATAAAGTGCATTGTCTGAGCCGTCAGGCGAGTTATGCACTTTTGATTCATGTTTTTAACAGACAGGGTATATTCTTAGTATTTCCGGGCGATGAAGCCGTTTCAGGGATTCATGCACATTCATCCTGCACACACATCCTTCTCTTACGCATCATTCATCCCATCTGCTAGCCCGCTATTAAAATAGATTCCCTGCTTTATTTGATCCCCTTCATGGACAAGCTGATTCGCTTCTTCTTCAAATCCACTCCAATCACTCGTACATCTACAACATCCCCAACAGACACTGCCTCCAGTGGATGTTTGATATATCTCTCGGTCATCTCAGAGATATGCACAAGTCCATCCTGATGTACACCGATATCGACAAATGCCCCAAAGTCAATTACATTACGTACGGTTCCTTTAAGGATCATGCCTTCTTTCAGGTCCTTCATATCAAGTACATCTGTTCTCAGTACCGGCTTCGGCATCTCATCACGAGGATCTCGTGCCGGTTTTTCCAGCTCTTTGACAATGTCACGAAGTGTCGGTTCACCAACGCCAAGCTCTTCTGCCAGTTTTTTGTAATTCTTAATCTGTCTGGAAATACCACTCAGTTTGCCGGCTGTGATATCTTCTGGTTTGTATCCCAGTTTTTCCAGAACCTTCTGCGCAGCTTCATAGCTTTCCGGATGAACACTTGTCGCATCCAGCGGATTCTTTCCGCCTGTGATACGTGCAAAACCTGCACACTGTTCAAATGCTTTCGGTCCGAGTTTTGCAACTTTGAGAAGCTCACGACGACTTTCAAATCTTCCGTTCTCTTCACGATAAGCCACGATGTTCTTCGCAATCACTTTACTGATACCTGAAATATATTCCAGAAGGGATGCAGATGCTGTGTTCAGATCCACCCCAACTTTATTTACGCAATCCTCTACGACTCCACTCAGAGCCTCTCCGAGCTTCTTCTGATTCATATCATGCTGATACTGCCCTACACCAATAGACTGTGGAGTGATCTAGACCAGCTCTGCCAGCGGATCCTGCAGACGTCTTGCGATAGAAGCCGCACTTCTCTGTCCGACATCAAAATTCGGGAATTCCTCAGTCGCCAGTTTACTTGCGGAATATACAGAAGCTCCTGCCTCATTTGTGATCACATACTGTACCTTCTCCGGAATTTCTTTCAGAAGTTCTACAATGATCTGCTCAGATTCTCTGGATGCTGTTCCATTGCCCAGAGAGATCAGAGAAACATTATACTTTTTGATAAGCTTCTTAAGTGTTTCTTTTGCAGCACGGATCTTTGCATCATTTGTCGGTGCTGTCGGATAAATAACAGTTGTATCAAGAACCTTTCCTGTCTCATCTACAACAGCCAGTTTACAGCCTGTACGGAAAGCCGGATCCCATCCAAGAACTACTTTACCAACGATTGGAGGCTGCATCAGAAGCTGCTCCAGATTCTTTCCAAATACATGGATTGCCCCGTCTTCGGCCTTTTCTGTCAGATCACTTCGGATCTCACGCTCAATCGCAGGTGCGATCAGACGTTTGTAACTGTCTTCCACTACTTCGCGAAGAATCGGTTTTGTAATTGGATTTTCTTTTGTAATGACCTGTTTCTGAAGCCATCCCATTGCTTCTTCTTCCGGTGCATTGACTTTAACCGTAAGGATTTTTTCTTTCTCACCACGATTCAAGGCAAGCACACGATGTCCCGCAAGCTTTTTGATCGGCTCTTCAAATTCATAATACATTTCATAAACAGAAGATTCTTCCGGTTTCTTCGCTGTAGAAGCAACAGAACCTCTGTCCATAGTCAGTTTACGAAGATAAATACGATAATCTGCCTCATCAGAAATGTGCTCTGCAATAATATCTTTGGCTCCATTGATCGCATCTGCTACGCTTTCCACACCTTTGTCTTCTGAGACAAAATCCTGTGCTTCTTCTTCAATCGGCTTGTCTGTCATTTGAAGCATAATAATATTCGCCAGCGGTTCCAGTCCTTTTTCCTTCGCAATGATCGCACGGGTACGACGTTTCGGTCGGAATGGACGATAAAGATCCTCTACTACGACCAGTGTCTGTGCATCAAGGATCTGTTTCTTCAACTCTGCCGTCAGTTTTCCCTGCTCTTCAATACTTCCAAGTACCTGATTCTTTTTTTCTTCCAGATTACGAAGATAGGTCAGTCTTTCATGAAGAGTACGAAGCTGTTCATCATTTAAAGAACCCGTTGCTTCTTTACGGTATCGGGAAATAAACGGGATAGTACAGCCTTCGTCAATCAATTTGACTGCAGCTTCTACCTGCCATTTTTCCACATTAAGTTCTTTGGTTATCACCTGAATAATATCCATTATAGTCTCCTTTATCACGCATGATAATCATTGTATCTTTTATATTTTGTTTTCTGTTCTATGCTTCTGAATTATAATCATCACCGGTTCGGTCAGATATCTCCTGAATTCCCGTATACTGCCGGTCAGTTCTCTGCTGATCGAGTTCTCCTGTTACATACATATAAAATGCGGTTTCTGTAAACTGCATATACGGCATCAGCCACAGCAGCCCAATATAAAGAGTAAACAGTGATAAAAACAGCAGTGGGACAAAACTAAGTTCCAACATCAGATACTGCCAGATGTGCCCCTTCATGGCATGTGTACTTGCTTTCAGTGCCTCTATACCACCCATTTCCGGATCATCAGCCAGAAAATAGAATGCCAGTGCAAATGGCACTGTAAAGATTACACTCAGTACCATTGCAAGAAGCCACGCCCCCAACAGAAGCTGATACCAGTGAATCATGCTTTCCACAGTCTCTCCCGGATTTACCATATAAGTCACATAATAGAATGGAATCTGCACCACTGTGTCGATCAACGCTACGACCAGTCCGGCAACCAGTACTCTGTCCGGCTGGTTATGAAACATATACAGCAGATCACTCAGGCTGTAATCCCTGCCTCTGCAGATATTCAGCTGCATATAGCTGTATCCGGTACTGAAGATCATTCCTATCAGAGATACAATAAACACAAAAATTTCGCTTAATACCAATGCAAATACGGAATCTCCCGGAAACAGCTGTACAGCAAAAATATTTCCGATAAAATTAACAGCTACAACGGCCAGCATTGCAGCAATTGCAATCCCCCAGTTTCCTTTCAGATTACTCTTTGCATAGGATTTCCAGTACTTTCTCTGTCCAGTCATTTTTCTCCTATCTGCCTTTTTTCAGGCATCAGACAAAAATTCCACCTTCGCAAAACCGAAGATGGAATTTACATATTTTGAATTTTACTGTTCCTTACTTCTGCAATGATCCCGACATCCTGTATCAGTCTGCAAGATTAAATGCATCATGTACTGCATTCATGGCTCTCACACCATCTTTTTCATTGATCAGAACAGTTACTCGAATCTCAGAAGTTGAGATCATATTAATGTTTACACCCTCATTATAAAGGCTTTCAAACATTTTTGCAGCAACACCAGGGTTGCTCATCATTCCTGCACCAACAATAGAAAGTTTTGCAATATTTCTCTCTGAATGCAGTTCCTGATAACCAAGTCTGGCTTTATTTTCTTCAAGAGTCGCAATTGCATCATCCAGATCTTTGCCATCTACCGTAAAGGAAATATCCTTTGTACCTGCACGTCCGATAGACTGCAGAATAACATCAACATTAATATGTTTTTTAGCAAGAACATCAAATAATTTAAACGCCATACCCGGTACATCTTTCAGACCGATAACGGCAATCCTTACTGCCTCTGTATCAAGCGCAACACCGCTGATCAGCATTCTTTCCACTGTAACTTCCTCCTTTACGACAGTTCCCTCACTGTTATTCAGACTGGAACGTACCACAAGCGGTACTCCATATTTCTTCGCCATCTCTACAGAACGGTTATGAAGTACTCCTGCCCCAAGCGTTGCAAGATCCAGCATCTCATCATACGTAATTTCTTTCAGCTTACGTGCTTTCGGAACCTTACGTGGATCTGCTGTATAAACTCCGTCTACATCTGTATAGATTTCACAGGCATCTGCATGAAGAGCTGCTGCAAGAGCAACTGCAGTCGTGTCAGAACCGCCTCTTCCCAGAGTTGTATAATCATCGTATTTATTGACTCCCTGGAATCCTGTAACAACGACGATCTTATGATTTTCCAGTTCTCTGCGGATACGTTCTGTATCAATTCTTTTGAGGCGGGCATTTCCATGCACACTTGTCGTATGCATAGCTACCTGAAATGCATTCAGTGATACCGCCGGAACTCCCAGTTTGTCAAATGCCATTGCCATCAGAGATACAGACATCTGTTCTCCAATCGTAAAGAGCATATCCATTTCTCTTTTTGGTGGTTTTTCATTAATATCTTCTGCCATGGAGATCAGTTCATCTGTATATTTACCCATTGCAGAAAGAACGACTACCACATCATTTCCTTTTTTATATTCTTCAACACATCTGTTGGCAACATTGTAGATACGTTCTTTGTTTGCTACAGATGTACCTCCGAATTTCTTTACTATTAACATAGTTTCCTCCCGGAATACGATTTTATCAATCCTTTACACGGATCATTGCGATCACTTCACCATTCAGTTTACTGATCTTTTCTTTATATTCTTTCTGTTTCATGCACTCTGTAATGAATCCGAATTCATCTGGAAGAGAAGCAACTTTTACAATCTGAAGTTTTCCAAAAGCGGCTTCTGCCTGTGCTTCCGTCACACCTTTGACTCTTACGAAAAATCTTCCCTCTGTCTCCTCCATCGGAGTCAGTTTCATCGGCTCATTTGACCAGTTTGTTGCAATATTTTCATGAAGATTCTTCGCTTCATCAACAACATCTGCCACTACTGCACTTGCTGTTGGAAGCTTTCCTGCTCCACTTCCGTAAAACATGGCATCTCCAAGCATGTTTCCATGTACAAAAACAGCATTAAAAACATCATTAACACTGTATAACGGGCTCTTCTGGCCAACCAGGAACGGTGCAACCAGTGCGGTGAATGTGTCCTCGCCCTGTTTTCGGCTGGTTCCGAGAAGTTTAATGGTCATGCCAAGTTCTTCTGCATAGACCATATCTTCCGGTGTGATCTTTGTGATTCCTTCTGTATAAACATTTTCATAATTCAGGAACTTTCCATAAGCTAGGGAAGACAGGATTGCGATCTTACGGCATGCATCATAACCTTCTACGTCTGCGGTCGGATCAGCCTCTGCATATCCCTTCTGCTGTGCTTCTTTAAGAACCACATCAAAATCAGAACCTTCTGTTGCCATCTTGTACATCATCTAGTTGGTAGTTCCATTTAAGATTCCTGTGATCTCATCGACTTCATCTGCTGTCAGAGATCCGTTAAGTGCTCGAATGATCGGAATTCCACCACCGCAGCTTGCCTCAAACAGGAAGTTGATGTTCTTTTCTTTTGCAATCTCCATCAGCTCCGGGCCATGCTTTGCAACCAGAGCTTTATTGGAAGTGCAGACACTCTTACCTGATTCCAGTGCTCTCTTTACAAAGGTATATGCCGGTTCAATACCGCCCATAACTTCTACTACAATGTCTACTTCCGGATCGTTGGCAATGATCTCATAATCATGTACCAGAACTTCCTGTACCGGATCTCCCGGAAAATCTCTGAGGTCGAGAACATATTTGATATTGATCTCCTGACCTGCCCGTTTATTAATGCTTTCGTGGTTTGTGTTGATAACCTCCACGACACCACTTCCAACTGTACCGTATCCTAATACCGCAATATTAACCATATCTTCCTCCTGTGTAAAAAAATTTCTATTCTCTTCCAAGGATCTTCAGATAATGAATTCCTTCCCGACTTTCGATTTCTTCAACCATGGCCTCTGCATCTCCCTCTCCCGGAAGAATATCTACACTGAGTGTGAGAGTTGCTATTCCATTGATTGGAATACTCTGATGAATCGTAAGAATATTTCCATGAAAATGTGCAATGGTCTGAAGTACTACAGATAAAAGTCCTGGTTCATCATCCATCTGAATAATGAAGGTAATGGTCTTTCCTCTTGCCTCTTCGTGAAAAGGAAAAATATCATCCTTATATTTATAAAAGGAGCTTCGACTGATTCCGGTCTGTTCTGCTGCATCCTGCACAGTCTGTGCCCTGCCTGAATCAAGTAGGCGCTTTGCCTGTACCACCTTCAACAATACTTCCGGAACTGCCCGCTCCCTGACTACAAAATACTTTTTCTTCTCTGTTATTTTTTCCATTCCAATCTTCCTGTTCCTGTTGAGTCCTTAATCCTTTTACAGTGTATATCCGTCACATTATGGATACTACTTGTAACCAAAATAATACATATCCCTCTTCGGGCATGTCCATATATCAAGGACACGTGTTTCCCTACGAGGGATATGTTATCATACCAGCCCACACTCTGCAAGGATTTTTTGTCGCTCCAAACAGGCTGAAAACTGATTTTGTGTTACTGCTCACCTCGTTCGCAGCACACGCCGGGATTACTGCTGCTCTGCTGGTTTATTTGACAGAGCGATCCATTTCAGATATGCATTAATGAATGGATCAATGTCTCCATCCAGGACGGCATCCACATTACCGGTCTCTTCACTGGTTCTGTGGTCTTTTACCATCGTATATGGCTGCATAACATAGGATCTGATCTGGTTTCCCCAGCCGATATCAGTAACTTCACCACGAATACCGGAAAGCTTTGCCTCTGCTTCCTGCTGTTTCAGAAGATACAGCTTCGCTTTCAGCATCTGCATGGCCTTATCTTTATTCATATGCTGAGAACGTTCATTCTGGCACTGTACCACGATTCCTGTAGGGAAATGTGTGATACGGATCGCAGAAGATGTCTTGTTGATATGCTGTCCGCCGGCACCACTGCTTCGATAGGTATCAATACGGATATCATCATCATTGATCTCAACATCCAGATCTTTTTTAATATCCGGCATAACATCGCAGGACACAAATGAGGTCTGACGTTTACCGGCTGCATTAAACGGTGAAATACGTACCAGACGATGTACACCCTTTTCGGATTTCAGATAACCATAAGCATTTTCACCATTTACCTGGAATGTAACAGACTTGATACCTGCTTCATCTCCATCCAGATAATCCAGAACTTCCATTGTAAATCCCTTACGGTCTACCCAGCGGCTGTACATACGATAAAGCATTCCGCACCAGTCGCAGGCTTCTGTTCCACCTGCTCCGGCATTCAGCTTAATGATCGCATTTTCACTGTCATATTCTCCTGATAATAAAGTTTTGACACGAATACTGTCAAAATTCTTCTGGAATTCATCCAGCATTTCCTGAATCTCCGGAATGATTTCCGGATCATTTTCCTCATAGCCCATCTCGATCATGGTCTCCATATCTTCCATCTGGGTTTCCAGACTGTGATAGATTTCCATATCGTCCTTCATGCTCTTGAGTTCTTTCATCTTCTGCTGGGAAACTTCTGCATTATCCCAGAAGTCCGGCGCTTCCATTTCACGCTCTAATTCTTCAACCCTCTGCTCTTTATTAGCGAGGTCAAAGTGAATCCCTCACTTCCACTAATGGTTCTGTGTATGTTGCAAGAATACTCTTGAACTGATCTAATTCAACCACAGCTTCACCTTCTTTCTATATAATAAATATAAATAATCATATACTGTTATACAATACCATAATTTTGCCTATAATTCAATCTTTTCCAGATCTTCCGGCACATACAGATTACCGCTGAAATATTTCTTTCCCTCTTCTGTATATAATTCTTTACGACGTACAATATTTTTATCCTCTGTGTGATAAAGGATCAGATTCTGCACTCCCAGCTGTTCTGCCAGTTCACTGGCATCTTTTGCCGTTGAATGATGTTTCTCATATGGGTGAAAAACATCTGCCTGATCATAAAGGCAGAAAGCTTCATGAAGCAGCCATTTGCTGTTCTCGGCATATTTTTTCTCACATTCATTATACGGTTCATCTCCACAGCAGGTCAGCTTCCCACCGTTTCCCATATCCATGCAGAAACCATACTGTTTTGCTTTTGTAGACTGAATGTCAAAAAAGGTGACCTTATGCCCCATCAGTTCTCTTTCTTCGCCATCGTTTACGACAACCAGATGCAGGCGGTCTCCGATAAAACAGGTCTGTTTTGCCGGGTAAAGCATCTCTGCCATTTCTTTGAGAATTCGGATGACTTCCTCGTGTCCATAGATAGTTGCTTCTCCATCATATTGTCCCTGTTTCATATTCTGACAGATCATGCGGATCATCCAGACAACCCCCATGATATGGTCTACATGTTTATGTGTCACAAAGATCTCGCGCATATCTTTCCAATCAAAACCTGCCTGTTTCAGCTGACGAAGCAGTGTATTTCCACCACCACCATCGACAAGAAGATGTTTATCCCCATCCTCCAGAACAAAACATGTGTTATAGCACTCCGTAACCATTGCATTTCCTGTTCCAAGCATTGTTATATTCATCGGAAAGTTCCTCCCTCGTAAGTTTTGATAATACCAATTTATCTTACCATAAGTCAGAAAGAAAGGGAACAGTCGTCCTACACTGTTCCCTTAGAATATATCTCGTAATTATGTTTTATATTTTTTATGAAAAGAAGCTCTCAGCCACACTCATATCCGCCACATATCCGACTGTACCAGTCATATAGATCGTATCATCATCTTTGATGTCAATCTGAATCATGCCGCCCGGCTGATTTACATTGACTCTGTTTTCAACAAGTCCAAGTCTGTATGCGGCTACCGCTGCCGCACAGCTTCCTGTACCGGAAGCTTTTGTATATCCGGAGCCTCGCTCCCAGATCTCAATGTCCAGGTTGCCTGTATCGATCTTACGGCAGATCTGAAGATTCATTTTTTCCGGGAATTCATCTGCATTTTCCACATATGGTCCGAGCTCTTTTGCCAGTTCCGGTGTCACCTGATTCATAAAAATAATGCAATGTGGGTTTCCAACGGTCAGACAGGTAGCTTTGTACTCTTTATTATGAAAAGTAAAGGACTCATTGATTACTTCACGAACTTCTCCCGTTACCGGAATTTCCCTGGAGATAAAAGAGGCTTTGCCCATTTTTACACGAAACTCCGTAGCACGATTGTTCAGGCATTCCACCTCTATCGGTCCGGAAAGTGTCTGAATACTGAATTTCTGCTCTTTTACATATTCATGATCCATCAGGTATTTTGCAAAAATACGGACACCGTTTCCACTGATGGCAGCTTCACTTCCATCTGAGTTAAAAATACGAACCCCCATCTTTCCATCAATTTCAATCGGTCCGTAGAGAATACCGTCTGCGCCAAGTCCAAAGCCTCGCTGGCACAGCAGTGCGATTTTCTTGCCCTGAAGTTGTACACGGTTTTTGTTTGGATCCAGCACCAGATAATCATTTCCAAGTCCCTGATATTTTATCATTGTAATACAGTTATCCATAACCATATCCTCTCTTTCCGAATTAAGTAATCGTATTTACGTACGTCTTTTGTTCCAGTATATAGTTTTCTTTTTGCTATGTATATAGAATAAAAT
>SKEF01000219.1_pt1 | contig 19231 bp, 17 predicted proteins | sample 4826691 | NCBI WGS metagenome assembly SKEF01 (sample SAMN11008816, study PRJNA524170) | human gut metagenome | biome: Human fecal sample; material: Feces; isolation source: fecal sample from pouch patient p23, p27 | host: Homo sapiens | place: Israel: Tel-Aviv | collected 2016-08-24
CTTCTACAATATTTAATTTTTCTTCATATGTATATTTTCTTGCCATAAAAATACCTCCTAAGTAGATTGTATTATTTATCCTGTCTACTTAGGAGGTATCATATCATTTCTGGTCTGGATCTTCTATTCTTTTATTTCGTTTTCCTAAGATACAGAAAGACTACAGCTATTACACCAACAATTAAAATTTCTCAGGAAGCTGCGCCAGAATAATCGCTATAAACATCAATACACATCCGATCAACTCTCTCTGGCTTAAGTTTTGATGCAGTACCAAAAATCCAGCGATCACAGAGGTCACAGATTCCAGACTAAGGATCAACGATGCTACCGTAGGATTCATATTCTTCTGCCCCACGATCTGTAATGTATAAGCAACTCCACATGACATCACTCCTGCATATAAGATTGGTTTCCATGCAAGTAAGATCATGCTAATCTCCGGATGTTCAAAAAGCATCATTGGAACAAAACAAAGAATCCCGCAGATAAAAAACTGAATACATGACATTTTCACTCCATCATTAAATTGTGTAAAATAATCGATCACTAAAATATGAATCGAAAATGCAATTGCACCTAAAAATACATAGATATCCCCTTTTCCAATCGAAAATCCGTCCGTAATGCATAAAAAATAAAGTCCTGCAAGTGCGATCACAACGCTGATCCAGACGGATAATCCGCACTTTTTTCCTAAAAATAATCCCAAAATTGGAACAATGATAATATAAAATGCTGTAATAAATCCTGCTTTTCCTACAGTTGTATACATGATTCCAAATTGCTGCAAGGTGCTTCCTGTAGCTAATGCGACTCCGCAACAGATTCCGCCTAATAGCAATCTCTTTTTCTCCGTGAAGTTTGTTTTCTTCCTTACTTTTCCTCTGTTTAGAAACGCAATACACGGAATCAATACAATGCCTCCGATCAATGTACGAACACAATTAAATGTAAATGGTCCAACATAATCCATTCCAACACTTTGTGCAACAAATGCAGCGCCCCATATGATCGCAGCTAAAAATAATGATAATGATCCTTTGATCTGTTCTTTTTTCATACTTTTCAAACCTTCTCTTTCGTTAGCATATTGAATTTATTTTACTACGGTAGTTTTTTGTCTGCAAGTAAAAAGAAAGAATGCATCTTATGATCTGATATCGATCATAAATACATTCTTTCTTTTTAAGTTTAAGAATTGTATCTATATTTAATTTTATAGTTACCTATTTATAAAGGGTCAGTATTTCTTCCCCTACGTTACACTCTCCAATATGTTTCAATGAAATACTTGCGTATTCCGCATTATTACTGATAACTACCGGAGTCGTCATAACATATCCATCTACTCTCATATCTTCTAAGTCGAACTCACAGATGAGCTCTCCTTTTTTTACTTTCTGACCAGCTTCTACTTTCATATAGAAGCCTTTTCCACCTCGCTTTACTGTATCAAGCCCAAGATGTATCAAAACTTCTGCTCCATCTTTGGATTCCATAGCAAGGGCATGTTTTGTCCTAAACACTGCTGCGATGATCCCATCTACTGGTGCATATAGTTTTCCTTCTTCTGGTTTAACTGCAAAGCCTTCCCCTAACATTCCACCAGAAAATGCCTCATCTCCAACTTCTTCTAGTTCAATCACGCATCCTTTGATCGGACAGGCGATACTTTCCTGTTGCATTTTATCTTTGGAATGTGTATTTTCTTTTAGTAATTGTTTGATTTCTTTCTTTGCTCGTCTTGTCCTTAAATAATCTTCCAGTTCTGATTTTAGCACCGTTACATATGGACCATAAATGATCTGAATGCTGTTTCCTCGTTTCAAAATTCCCCTTGATCCTGTTTCTTTGATCATGGCATCATCCACCAGACTTATATCTTTCAGTCCACATCGAAGTCTTGTAACACAACAGTCAATATCACCGATATTCTTTTTGCCTCCAAGTCCCGCTGCGATCTTTGCTAATAATTCTTCTGAAAAATCTTCTCTGTATTCATATTCTGGCTCTTCTTCATATTCTTGTGCTGGTTCTTCTTCCCTTCCTGGTGTTTTGATATCAAATTTCAAGATCAGAAAATGGAATAAGAAATAATACACTATGAAATAAACAATTCCCAGTGGAATGACCATCATCCAGTTTGTTTTTTCTTGTCCTTGCATGATTCCAAAAAAGAACAGATCGATAAGCCCTCCAGAAAATGTTAATCCAACTGTAATCTTCAATACATGCATCATCATATATGCAAGTCCTGCAAAAACACAATGTATTCCATATAATCCAGGTGCAATAAATAAAAATGTAAATTCCAACGGTTCCGTAATTCCTGTGAGCATTGATGTTAATGCTGCTGAAATCATAAGTCCACCGACAACTTTTCTCTGTTCAGGTCTGGCACAACGGTAAATTGCAAATGCCGCTCCTGGCAATCCAAAGATCATCAATGGGAATTTTCCTGCCATAAATCTTGTTGCTTCCACATTAAAATGTGTTGTTGCTGGATCTGCTAATTGAGCAAAAAAGATATTTTGTGCCCCATCGATCATTTTCCCAGCAACTTCCATCGTTCCACCTAGCGATGTCTGCCAGAACGGGAGATAAAATACATGATGAAGTCCAAATGGGATCAATGCACGTTCCATCACTCCATAAATAAACGTCCCTAAATAGCCTGAAGCTCTCACAATTCCTCCAATGGAATACATCAGATTCTGGATCGGAGGCCAGATAAAGAACATTAATATTCCAACTCCAACATATACAATGGTACAAATAACCGGCACTGCCCTTGTTCCGCCAAAAAACGATAAAACTTCTGGAAGTTTTATTTTATAAAAACGGTTATGAAGATACCCGACACCAAGTCCGACAAGAATTCCTCCAAATACACCTAACTGTAGTGATGTTATTCCAAGAATCTGATCCGTTGCTCCCGCATGCATTGTATATGTATCACCATACAATGATAACATCGATGAAATAGCTTCGTGCATAACGAAAAAAGACAATGCCCCTGATAATGCTGCTACCGCTTTCTCTGCCTTTGCCATCCCAATTGAAACTCCCATTGCAAATATCAACGGAAGATTGCCAAATATAATACTTCCACAATCACTTCCAACTTTAATTACTCCATACAAAACAGTCCCCGGACCCATGATCTTCATCAGATGATAGGCCCGAAGCATTGTTTCATTTGTCAAAGATCGTCCAATTCCAAGCAAAAGACCTGCAACTGGCAAAACAGCGATTGGAAGCATAAATGCACGTCCGACTCTTTGCAAGACGCCAAATACCTTTCCTGTTTCCTTCATATAAAACTTCCTTATTCTATATATTCTTATAATCCTTCTTTATCTATTATGGTCATGATCATAATGTGGAGATCATGACTTCCATATCTCCATCAAAAGTAACTTCTTTCTGATCGGAACAGATCACAAAATGGTCACCTTTCTTTACTTCATTTCCTTCAAAAATTCCTGTTCCCTCTATGATGCTTACCATCATAAATGGTTCGTCATTCTTGATCACATTTTTTCCATTCAACTGATAACGATCCACTTTAAAGAATTCACTGTCAACATATCTTGTCTTTGTACCATTCTCAAGAATTGTCTGCGGAAATTCTTTGTTCTGATCAATATCTGCTGGTACATTTGTCACATCAATAGACTGCTGTACATGAAGCTGCCTTTCATTTCCATCCGCATCTTTTCTATGATAATCATAAACACGATATGTAATATCAGAAGACTGTTGTGCTTCATAGATCAGCGATCCGCTGCAGATCGCATGTAATGTTCCAGATGGAATATAGAAGAAATCTCCCGCTTTGATCTTGAATGAATTTAACAGATTGTCATAATCATCATTCTCGATTGCTTTCACAAATTCCTCTTTTGTCTTTGCATGGTGTCCCATGACCATCTTTGTTCCTTCATCCGCTTGAAGAACAAACCAACATTCTGTCTTTCCTAAAGAATTCTCATGTTCTTTCGCATACGCATCGTCTGGATGCACCTGTACGGACAGGTCATTTTTTGCGTCAATGATCTTTACAAGTAATGGGAACTGGTCTCCTTCGATATTTCCAAATAATTCTCTGTGGTTTTCAAATAACCAGGATAATGTTTTTCCTTTATATTCTCCATCTGCGATCGTACAATCTCCATTCTTATGTGCAGAAATTGCCCAACACTCTCCTGTGTGATCACTCGGAATCTCATATCCATAAATATCTTTTAATTTTGTTCCACCCCAGATCATTTCTTTAAAAACTGGATTCATTCTTAAAATATGTCCCATAGCCATCTTCTCCTTCTTTACCTTGTAACTCCAAAAATTACATTTATTTTTTAATCTTCGCATTCTTCTTTGATGGCATAAAATTACGTTTCAACACATCAAAAAAGCTTAAAGAACGCACCAGACGTTCGGATGGTATATACTGGTTGATCGCACGCAACACTTTCTTAGGTTCTTTTGATGAAAATGAAAATGTTCCATTTTTCTTTGTCTGGATCGCATAACGTGGGATTTTCTTTCCTTTAAACATCACAGATGCGATCACATAATCAACTTCTTCCCATGGAATCTGAATATAATCATTGACATTTCTTGTATTAAAGAATTCAAATCCTTTGTCTCCAACCATGATCTTTCCATAGTTTGTAAGTCCCTGATACGATGTTGCTTCCACAACAACATCAACTCTTGTATTAATTGATTGTGCCATAAGCTTTCCTCCGATTCTGTAGGTTCTTCTTTATTTATTCTATACAATTTTCTTTGCTTATACAAGATGACTTTTCGTTCATTCTTACCGATATGTTTTTTATATTCTTCTTATATAAGCAAAAAGCCCGGACTTCCGGGCCTTTTGTATATGTGCTAGATCATCTCTTATAATAATCCGATAACGTGTCCACCAATACCAATGATAAATAATGCGATGATGATGATGATTGGAGAAACGTTTTTCTTTAATAACCACATGCATAACAGTGTTAGCAGTAATGGTACAAATCCAGGGATCAATGAGTTTAAGTTATCCTGAAGAGTTGTAACTTTTGTTGGATCAAGTGCCATACCGGATGCCTGCTGTGCTAATGCTGTTTTGATTCCTTCAGCTCCTGCTGGAAGTTTAGCCCAATCGATGTAAGCTCCTTTACTTAATGTAACCTTAGATACTACAGGTGTAAAGTTGATACTTACCCAACGTTCGATCAAGGCACCAAGGACGAACATACCAAGGATAGATGCTCCCTTTGTTACTTTCTGAAGTAATCCACCTGATAAGTCTTCTGTGATCTTTGTTCCTACATTGTAACCAAATTCCTGTGTATACCACATGAATGCCCAACGAATTACATTCCATAATACGAAGAATAAGATTGGTCCAAGGATACTTCCACCCATTGCAAGGGAAGCTCCTAAAGCTCCAAGGATAGGTCTTGCTGTGAACCAGAATACTGGATCACCAACACCAGCTAAAGGTCCCATCATTCCGACTTTAACACCTTGGATCGCACTGTCTTCTACAGGTGCACCATTTGCTTTATCTTCTTCCAGAGCCAGTGTAACACCGATAACTGGAGATGCAACATATGGATGTGTATTGAAGAATTCCAGATGACGTTTTAATGCTGCGATCTGATCTTCTTTTGTTGTATATAATTTCTTGATAGCTGGGATCATTGCGAAACACCAACCACCATTCTGCATACGTTCATAGTTCCAAGAACCCTGAAGGAAAGTAGAACGTAATGCTACAGACAATCTATCTTTTTTACTTAATTGAACTTTTTTCTCTGCCATTTTTCTTACCTCCTTCTTAATCAATAATCATTTAAAATATCGCCTAATGGGTCACCAGTATTGCTTCCACCGTTACCAGATCCTGCATTCTCAGACAGTTTCAGGTAGATCAGTGCCATAGATACAGCGATAACACCTAATGCGATCAGTGTTAAGTCTGAAACAGCAGCCAGACAGAAACCAATTGCGAAGAAAGGCCATACTTCTTTTGTAGCCATCATGTTGATAACCATTGCGTAACCTACGGCTACGACCATACCACCACCGATGGACATACCATCTGTTAACCATGCTGGCATACTATTTAATGCTGCAGCTACGGCAGATGATGGAATTGCAAGTAATGCTGCTGCTGGGATCGCGATACGGATACCCTGTAAACAAACTGCAATGATATGCCATGCTTCTACACCTTTGAAGCTACCTTTTGCAGCAGCTGCATCCATCTGATGAACACAGATAACGGAAAGTGTACGAACGATCATTGTTAAGAATAATCCTGCTACTGCTAATGGGATTGCTACTGCGATGGCAGTATCAACACCAGCTCTTCCCTGTCCACCCTGAACAAGAATGATTGCAGATGCAACGGCTGCTAATGCAGCATCTGGGGCAACGGCTGCACCGATGTTAGCCCATCCTAAAGCGATCATCTGAAGACTACCTCCAAGGATGATGCAAGGAACAAGCTGTCCGGTTACAAGTCCGATTAATGTACAAGCTACTAATGGCTGATGGAACTGGAATTCATCCAAAACACCTTCCATACCAGCCAGGAATGCAACGATAACAACTAATACCATTGAAATAACTGACATGATAATTCCTCCTATATATTTTTCTAAATTGATTATTTAAGTTCTGCTTTCGCTTTCTTAAGCATTTCACCCATGTTTTCTGGAGAATCGCTTGGTACTTTACGTACATTAAATGTAACACCTTTGTCGATCAGTTTCTCGAAAGTTTCTACATCTTCTTTACCCATCGCAACAGCTTTTGTTACTACTACTTTACCTGTTGAATGTGCAAGTGATCCTAAGTTAACCTCTTTGATGTCAACTCCACCTTCGATTGCTTTTAATACATCCTGAGGTGTTTCAAACAGAAGCATTGCTTTTGTCTCACCAAATCTTGGATCTTTTGATACTTCGATCATCTTCCAGATTGGGATAACGTGTGCTTTTACTCCTGGAGGTGCTGCCTCAATGATCATTCTCTTACGAAGATCATCTTTTGATACGGCATCAGATACAACAATGATACGGTCTGGATTTACCATCTTTGTCCATGTTGTAGCCACCTGTCCATGTAATAAACGTGTGTCGATACGAGTAAGACCGATCTTGATGTGACCGTCTCCAAGTACTGTTCCTTCTGGGATCGCTCCCTGAGGTGCTGCCACAGCAGCTGGTGCAGCTTCTTCTTTCTTAGGTTCTAGAGATTCTGGATAGATTCTCACACCTTCTTTTCCACTTCCGGAAATCTGAGCTGCAACTTCATGTGCTGTGTCCATCATCATACGAGATGCGTATGCATCGATCAACATTGGAAGATTTAATCCAGCAACGATTGCCCATTTATCTTCATGTCCGGCAATTAATCCGTTAGCCTGATTAAATGGAGTTCCACCCCATAAATCAACCATAATCAGCACTTCATCCTGGTTTTCGAATCCGGCAATGGCATCTTCCATCTGTTTTTTGATGTCTTCTGGTCCCATACTTGGCTGTAATGTACAAGCCGCAACATTTGGCTGGTCACCAAAAATCATGGACCCGGACTGTAAGATACCCTTGGCGAAATCACCATGTGTAGCAAGAATAATTCCTACCATTTTTTATTCCTCCTTTTCTATATTTTCATAAGCTAATTAATTATATATATTATAAGAAAATTCTTATAAATAAAAAAACCTGATTCAAATCCGTAAATCTCCACCATCCAAATCCCCCTGCAAAAATACTTTCACAAAGAAACCTGGACCCTCTGGAAAATCCATGATTCAAATCAAGTTTAGCCTGCATTACCAGTAACAATCCTGATCAACAATATAAACTTTTATCTTGTCGTAACTCGCTTGATATGTACGGTTAAATACATAAGTTCTTCATCTGTAATATCATGATTGCAAGTCTTCTTCACGTAGTCTTTGATCTCATCTACGCATTCAATACATTCGTGATACTTATTCCTTATGATCTCCTGAAATTCTGTATCATCACTTTTCACTTCTTTGCCAATATAAACTCTTTGTGCAAAGAACTTCAGATGCGTGATAAATCTCTCATAGAAAACAGACTCCTTATCAATCTGCTCTCCAAAATGTTTATCCACGATCTTCAAAATATCATTCACAAGCTTCGTCATAGAAACCATCTCTGTCATGTCCAGATCAAGTTCCGCATTCACAATATGCAATGCAATGAACGCCGCTTCATCCTGTGGAAGCGTAACCTTCAGTTCTTTCTCTATCATACCGATCGCTACTTTCCCGATCAGATATTCCTGATAATAAAACTTCTTGATCTCCCATAAAAATGGATTCTGGAATGGTACTCCCATCTCAACTCTCTCAATCGCAAAATTGATGTGGTCTGTAAGTGAAACATATATATTATCATTAATATTCTTCTGTAATGTATCCTTCGCATACTGAATGATCTTATTACAAATCTTCACTCTCTCGATCGGAATATCAGTTAACATCTCCTGAAAACGCTGTGTCATACCATGATCTTTCATGACATAAGTCTTCTCAATCTGACTCAACTTAATCTCATCTCCCTTGTGCTTTTGAAAGCCAAGGCCCTTTCCCATCAGTACAACTTCTTTATGATTCTTGTCCTCTGAAATTACAATGTTATTATTTACAATTTTTGTAATCTGCACAACTTTACCTCATACTTCTCTAACGAAAAGACTTCCTGTTGCGCATTCACAAAAAAAATAAACCTCACTTATAAACTTCCCTTCTGTGAAATTCAATAAGTTGGTTTAGCCTGCACTACCAGTAACAATCCTCCTCGTAATCTCCTGTTAACTTATGTCTACATTTTAACAAGGTATCTTCACTTTGTCAATAGAATATTTAAGAATTATTTTATAATTTATTTATTTTTTTAAATAATTATAATTCTTTTTTGACTCCGTTAGGAACTATATCACAATTTTCTTTACTATGCAATAGGTCTTTTTGTCTGTTTTAGATATTTTTTCTCTTTTGGCGCAATTCCTTTGCTTTTAGAATGCTTGTATAATCAATCAAATTATGATATTATGAGGTATCAATTAAGAGGTATGATATTATGTTAAAATTAATTTCTATGATTGGATCCGTCATCGATAAAGCTCAGAAAGACCACGTTACAGCGTTTTCTGCGCAGGCTGCATTCTTTACGATCCTATCATTTTTTCCATTTATGATCGTATTGCTTAGTCTTACAAGATATTTTCCGATCACACCGAATGATATGATCGAACTGGTTCGCACCTATCTTCCACCAAAGTACAGTGGTATGGTAGTCCCGATCATCCGATCTTTAAACGGAAAACTTACTACTACGTATATGTCGATCACAATTCTTACATTATTGTGGTCTGCATCCAAAGGGATCTTATCCTTGATGACTGGACTTAATACGATTCATGAAATTTCTGAAAAGAGAAACTATTTTGTTTTGCGTTTTATCTCAAGTATTTATATTGGACTTTTCGCGATCGCAGTATTATTCGGTCTGATTCTTTTATTATTTGGTAATTCCCTGCTCATTCAGTTATATCGCTTTGAACCAGTCCTCGAGAATAAACATGTATTTTTTGCAACGATCCGTTTTTTCCTTGCATTTTTTACATTTATGGTCGTTTTTATCATTATGTATCGTTTTTTACCGAGTGAAAATTTCAAAACAAAGCAGATCCTTCCTGGAGCATTTTTTAGTTCTGCTGCATGGTTTGTATTATCATTTTTCTTTTCAATGTATTTTGATAATTTTTCTTTCTTTAGTACTATGTACGGAGGATTGACCAGTATCTTGTTAACTTTGTTCTGGTTGTATTTTTGTATGATGATGCTTTTTATCGGTGCAGAGATCAATCATTATTTCATCTCACAATCGTCAAAAAAGCCTGTAAAACCAAGAAACAAAAGACCTGACATTCCATATGAACTTAAATAGAAAGAATCCTGCACCGCAGGATTCTTTCTTGTCTTTTATAAAATAAATCGTTTTGGAATTCCATTTTCATATGGAATCTGTACTTCACCTTGGATCAACGGTTTTAAATATGTCAGTAATTCGTCTTTAATATCATTCCCTTCTTCATTGATCCATTCCATCGGAACTTTCTTTTCATAATTCGCAATCTTTGACAGATCAGAAAGTACGATTTCTACCTGATATGGATCATCTGAAATTCTTCGCACTGCAGACATTTTTCCACTCTTTCCGCGAATCGCACTGACAGCTGCAAATGCTCCAAGATTTCTTGATTCCATGATATCAGTCTCACTTAACATATATCCAGCACATCTCTGAAGGATGTTTAATTCTACAGATCTGACTTTACATCCGATCTTCTCTCCTACCAGTCCTTCCAGATATTTACCAACACCAGAAAGATATTTATGTCCAAATACATCTTCTTTTCCTGATTTTGTTTCTTCTCCAACGTAATTTCCGTCAGCAGTTTTTACACCTTCACTTACTGCAATGATGATGTTATTTTCTTTTTTTAATGCTTCATTTACATCTTCAATAAATCGATCTTCATCGAATGCTTTCTCACAAAGATAGATCAACTGAGGAACTTTTCGCCCTTCGATCCTTGCAAGTGCAGATGCGGCAGTCAACCATCCTGCATTTCTTCCCATAACTTCTACGATCGTTACGGATGGGACATCATAAACAAAGCAATCACACGCAATCTCGGTAAACGCAGTCGCGATAAATTTGGCTGCAGAACCAAATCCAGGGCAATGGTCAGTCTCTCCAAGATCATTATCGATCGTCTTTGGAGCTCCCATTACCTTAATGTCATCAATATTATGTTCTTCACAGTAAACAGACAGTTTATATACGGTGTCCATAGAATCATTTCCACCAGTATATATAAAATATCCTATGTCATTCTTTCTTAAAATACGGATGATCTCTTCAAATTCTTCTGCATTTTCTTTGGGATCCCCCAGTTTCCATCGACAGGAACCAAGCGCCGCTGCCGGTGTGATCGCTAATAGATCTCTTTTTTCTTTTGTGTCACATACTTCATCGAGATTTACAAAATTCTCGTTCAGCACACCTTTAATTCCATTCAGAGCACCATAAACATGGCCCACACGTCCACTCTCAATTCCAGCATCGATCACTCCTGTGATCGTCGCATTGATTGCTGCAGATGGTCCTCCTGACTGAGCAACTAGTAAATTCTTCATAAGTTTCTCCTTTATACTTTTATATTTGTTCAATCCCGATTATACCGTATTTCTTTTATTTTTTTCAACTTTTTTGACAAAATACCATATATTTTTACATTTGCTTTTTCTTTACGAATCCCTATTCATCTACTATAATTAACATAAACCGATCCTGAAATCCTATATAAAACATATATTTTCAGGATTTTAATACGACAAAATGGAGGTTTTTGGACATGAAACTAAATTTTATGAAACTTCGCGAACAAATGAAAAACCAAAAGGTTTCTTATTATCTTGTTCCAAGTGAAGATCCACATCAATCCGAATACGTAGATGATTACTTTAAATGCAGACAATACATTTCTGGTTTTACTGGTTCTGCTGGTACCTTTCTAGCTGGATGCGAAGAAGGATGGCTTTGGACTGATGGACGTTATTTTACGCAGGCCGAAGGACAGATCTCTTCTGATATCACATTGATGAAACAAGGGGTTTCTAGTGTTCCTACGATTCTTGAATTTTTGAAAGAACACCTGCAGGAAGGTGATACACTTGGGGTAAACGGCTTTACGATCTCAGCTTCTTACGGAAAAAAAATCGCAAAACTAGTGAAGCAGCATGGTGCATCTTTTCGTTTTGATCTTCGTTTTGTAGAAGAACTCTGGGCCAAAGATGATCGCCCCGCGATCACAAAATCCACAATTTACCGTCATGATATCAAATATAGTGGAGAACATACTGATTCAAAACTGGCACGTGTCAGAGAAAAAATGAAAGAACTTGATGCCAATGCATTTTTCTTATCCTCTCTTCCTGATATTGCATGGCTTTTTAACTTGCGTGGAGATGACATTGCATGCACTCCATTATTTTATAGTTATGCATGGATCACGATAGACAAATGTTTTCTTTTTCTTCGAAAAGATTGTATTTCAGCAGTTGCTTTTCAACGGTTTAAGGAACACGGCATTTCCATCCTCGATTACACAGAAGTTAGTGCTTTCTTAAAAGACCAACATGAAACTGTTTTGTTAAATCCAGATCTTACAAACTATCTGCATTATAATCTCTTATTCAAATGCAAGATCATTGAAGATAAGAATCCAACAGAACTAATGAAAGCTATAAAAAATGACATTCAGATCGATCATTTGAAAGCATGCCATATCAATGATGGGATCGCTATGACAAAATTTATGTACTGGCTTAAGAAAAACGTCGGAAAAATCCCTATGACAGAACGTATGATCTCTGACCATCTCGAGGAAGAAAGAAAAAAACTACCCGATTACATGGGCCCTAGTTTCGAGACGATCTGTGCTTATAAAGATCATGCTGCAATGATGCATTATCAATCCACTGAAGAATCCGATGTCGATGTCAAAGCTGAAGGTATGCTTCTCATTGATTCCGGTGGACAATATTATGGTGGTACAACCGATGTCACAAGAACTTTTATTCTTGGTCCAATTTCAGAGGAAGAAAGAAAATACTTTACACTGGTATTAAAATCTATGCTGACTCTTGCCAATGCAAAATTCCTGTTTGGATGTAGAGGAAGTAATCTTGATATTCTAGCAAGAGAACCTCTCTGGGAAGATAGCGTTGATTATCGTTGTGGAACCGGACATGGTGTTGGATATTTTCTTGGTGTTCATGAAGGTCCAAACGCTTTTCGTTGGAGATCGAATCCCGAAAATCTTGACGCAGTACTACAGCCGGGTATGGTCATCACAGACGAACCAGGTGTTTATGTTCCCGGAAAATACGGAATCCGTACAGAAAATATGCTGATCTGTAAAAAATGGCAGCAAAATGAATACGGTGCTTTCCTTCATTTCGAACCCCTGACACTTGTACCGATCGATCTTGACGGTGTTGACCTTTCTTTATTTAACGAAAAAGAAAAACAATTGTTAACTGATTACCAACAGTTCGTATATGATACACTTTCTCCACACCTTAACGAGGAAGAATCTGCATGGCTTCATACACTCACACTTTGAATCTTACAAGAGCCTTTCTTAACAAACAAAATGGCAGGAACTTTTCATCTTACATATAGTTCCTGCCATTTTCTTATCTTTTATTCTTTTGTCTTGATCCACTGCTCCTTAAGCTTCTGATACGTCCCATCATTATTGAGAACCTGAAGTGCTACATTAAACTGATCCAGATATTTGTATCCCTTCACAAACATAATCCCATAATTACTTTCCTCAGAATTAAGTTGTTCATTCAACACACTAAGATTCGTATTATCTGCGTGTTCTTGCATATAATTCTGGATTCCTGTTGTATCATAAATCGTTGCATCGATCGTTCCTTTTTCAAGATCGTTCCATACTTTTGTAATGTTTTTATAATATGTGATCTTGTTATCCTCTGACAAATAATCCTCCGCATATTGTGCACTGGATGTTCCTTCTACAACACCGACCTTCTTCTCTGTAATCTCCTTACGATCTGTGATCTGGCTGTCTTTTCTGACCACGATCTGAAGATATGTTTCATAATAAGTGTCTGTAAATGAAAACTCTCTCTGTCTTTCATCTGTGATTGAAATTCCTGCGATTGCAAGATCTAATTCTTTGTTCTTGATCTTTTGCTCTAATTTCTTCATATTCATTGGATATAATTCATATTCAAAGCCCAGATATTCACTAAGTTTATCAAGAAGATCAATATCAAACCCTGTGATCTTCTTCTGCTCACTGTCATAATATGAAAATGGTGCCATATCATTCGATACACCAACCTTTAATTTCATTCCTTTCATTGTCCCTTCAACTTTATCTGCCTGAATAACTTTCGCAGCCTTCGTTTTCTCTGTCTTTTGTTTCATCCATGGAACGTTGCATCCACCAAGACAAAAAATAAGTCCAACCATCATAAGCGATGCTAATATCTTCTTCATCTTTACTCTCCTTTGATCGTATTTATCCTCATCATAGCACCTGAAAAAATATAAGTCAATTTCCTCTTCCATTTTTTTCAACGTATAAATTCCACCAGATCTGTACATGATTTTATTATACGAATCACAAACGGAGGAACTTATTATGGCACGAAAAAAAGTAGAAATCTGTGGCGTTAACACTTCTTCTCTCCCTTTACTTTCTGAAGAAGAAAAAGAAGATTTATTTGAGCGGATCGAGCAAGGTGATCTTCTTGCCAGAGAACATTATATCAAAGGAAATCTACGACTTGTTCTCAGTATCATCCAACGATTTTCAGGAAGTAATGAAAATGCAGATGATCTTTTTCAAGTTGGCTGCATCGGTCTTATGAAAGCTATTGATAATTTTGACCGGAATCTAAATGTGAAATTCTCTACTTATGCTGTTCCCATGATCATTGGTGAAGTCAAACGCTATCTTCGTGATAATCATAGTATGCGTGTAAGTCGTTCTCTTCGTGATACCGCATATAAAGCGATCAATGCAAGAGAAGTTCTTACCAAAAAATTAAATCATGAGCCTACGATCGACGTCATTGCAAAAGAAATCGATATGAAAAAAGAAGATGTCTTATTTGCACTTGATGCAATCGCAACCCCTCTTTCTCTTTATGAACCTGTTTATCAGGATGGAGGTGATACTCTTTACCTTATGGATCAGGTAAAAGATAAAAAAAACAAAGAAGATAGCTGGGTGGAATCCATTGCCTTAAAAGAAGCAATGGAACATCTTCCAGATCGAGAATATGATATTATCAAAATGCGATTCTTTGAAGGAAAAACACAAACAGAAGTTGCAGACGAAATCGCCATTTCTCAGGCACAAGTCAGCCGTCTGGAAAAAAACGCCCTAAAACACATGAAGAACCACTTAGTGTGATTCTTCAATATCTTATAGTATATGTTTCTTCTTCAAAATATACACCGCGATCAAACAGACGATCAAAGAAAAAATCGAGATTGCTGCAAACCCATATGCTTTCGTCGCAAACGGCATTCCAACACCATTGACGTTCATACCATACAATCCCGAGATCATCGTTGGCAATTCCAAAATAATCGTGATCGCTGCCAAGAATTTCATAACCTGATTCAGGTTATTATCAATGATCGATCCAAACAAAGACATCGTACTTCGCAGGATATTATGATAAATATCCGTCATCTCCATCGCCTGTTTATTCTCAATGATGACATCTTCCAACAGTTCTTCATCTTCTTCATAATGTCTAAGGCCAATATGTTTTCTTAATTTCTCCAACACTACTTCATTTGATTTTAATGCTGTTGTAAAATAAACTAGGCATTTCTCTAAATCATACAATTGGATCAAGTCTTTGTTCTCATATGTCTCATGCAACAGATCTTCCACTTGATTTGCTCTCTGGTCGATCACACGCAGATAATACAGGAACAACGCTGCATTATTGTAAAGAATCTGATATACAAATCTTGTCTTCATAAATGTATAAAAATTTGATACCAGTCCATCAACAAATTGTTTTAAGATATTCGTCTGCTCCAAACAAACAGTAAAGACGATCTTATTAGTAATAAAAATCCCAAGCGGTATCGTCTCATACCATTTCTTTCCTTCCTCTTCCTCTACAACCGGAATATTCACAAGGATCATTGTATAATCATCTTCATTCTCCAGTCGGGAACGTTCTTCCGTATCCAGTGCTGCCTTAAGATCATCCATATCAATCTTATAATCTCTCGAAATATTCATGAGTTCCTCCATCGTTGGATCTGTGATCATCACCCATGATTCCAATTCGATATGATCTAATTCTTCTAACTCTTTATGTCCTTCATAATTCTTATAAATCTGGATCATCTTACCGCTCCTTCCTGCTTCATTCTTATTAAGTATAACTGATAGCAAAAGCTTCGTCCAGTAAAAAAAGAAATGTGTGTTTGGCACATTTCTTTTTGATAAATTCTTATATGATCATCTCAGATCCTTATTCAAATGGGTATTTCATTCCCCACTGTGTCTTAATACTTGTTAAAATTCGCATCGTATCTTTTGTAATGATCTGGCAATCATCCTCCAAGTTTCCTTCGATCGCTACTTCCATTGCTTCTACCTCATATTTTAAAGCATCTTCTGTCTTTCCTGCTTCAACTGTCTCAACTTCTCCAGTTGCCGTATTGGTGATCGTTGCTTTGCATGCTCTTGGATATTCATATACTTCAATATATCCCTTATCACCTGTCACAACTCCTCGTTTTGGCTGTTTTGCACGAAGTGTCAGACACATAACAACCATCTCCCCTTTTGTATTCTTCATAATGATCCCAGATTGTTCATCTGCACCTGTCTCTAAATATTCTACAGTCGTAAGAATCGTATTTGGCATCTCACTTAAAAATGTTCTCGCAAATGCTGTTGCATATACTCCAATATCCAATAAAGCTCCGCCAGCTGCTTCTAATGCAAAAAATCTCTGTGTAGAATCATAACCTTTGTTACTTCCAAAGTTTACCTGTACCATCTTTGTATTACCGATCGCACCTTCTTTGATTCGTTCTTTTAATTTCTTATATAAAGGCATATGTGAAATTGTCATTGCTTCTCTGACTACCACACCTTTTTCTTCGGCAAGTTCCAGCACTTCTTCTAACTGTGCTACATTCACTGTGATCGCTTTTTCACATAAGATATGCTTTCCTGCATTGACTGCCTGCTTCATATTTTCATAATGCATACTATGTGGTGTTGCAACATAAATGATATCGATATTTTCATCTGCCAGCATCTCTTCGTATGTTTCAAAAACATGTTTTACTCCATATTTGTCTGCAAACTTTTCTGCTTTCTCTGGTGTACGATTGGCTACTCCGTAAATTTCATGTCCCATCTTCTGAAATGTTGCTGCCATCTCATTCGCAATTGTTCCACAACCTAAAATTCCCCATGTACTCATCTTATCTTTCCTTCTTTCTTACTTGATCACTCTGATTCCTTCTTCACCTGCAACCAATGCTTTTGTTGCAACCTGATAAAATAATGATGTCTCGATTACCCCTGTGATCATCTTTAAGTTTTTGTCAATCTCTTCTAGTTCTGGTAAAGTGTCATAATAAACTTCCAGTAAATGTTCATCACGTTTCTTCACTGTTGCACCCATTGCTTCCACCTGACTTGTCACATAGTTCACTGCTTCTGGAATAATATCTAATACAACTGGTACTTTATTATTTAACTTATCTGTTACTTTCGTTTCATCGACCAGTAATACATATTCTTTTGCCATCTTTGCAATAATCTTCTCTAATGTGTGAATTCCGCCTCCACTTTTATATGCATCAAGATCAGAATCAACCTGATCACACCCGTCAAATGCAATTTCGATCTCTTTTACTTCTTTGGTATCAACAATTTCTAATCCAAGCTTTTTACATACTTGTGCTGTATGATCTGATGGTGTCACAACTTTGACACCTTTCCTTGCTTCTTTGATATCTTCTGCAAGATAACTGATCGTCTCTCCACCACCAAGTCCGATAATCCCATGATCTGGCACAAGATCAAGTGCCGCTTTTGCACATAAACGTTTCACTCTATTCCTCCTCTATGTTTTTGCAGAGTTTTATTTTATAAATTTATTTTATCATGAAATTTTATTTTGTCAATCCTGCATTGCATTTTTTTTTGATTCATTATAAAATAATAATAAAAAAGAAAGGAGTTTTTCGTTATGAAGAAAACCATAAAAGACCTTTTTAAACTGATCACTGCCATCGCTACCGTTGCTGGTATTTTATATGTTGCCCGTGATCAGATCAAAGCGATCATTGCAAAGATTAAAGAAGTATCCGATGATGATTTTGACGATGATTTCGATGACGAATCTTTTGATGATGATTCTTTTGATGATGATGAGATTTTCCCTGAACCATCAAAAGACGACAGAGATTATGTTTCTATCAACATCACAGATACTGATGATGATCCATCCGTAGCTGAAGAAGAAGCACAAGAAACAGAAACTCCATCCGAAGAATCTGACGAAAAAGAATAATTCGTAAATCGAAAAAGACAGATGAGAAGAATCACCTCATCTGTCTTTTTTCTCACATCATCACTTCTTTGGAATTTTGACTTTTTTCGTTTTTGAATATTTTCCAAAGTATTTCTTGGATTGATATGTTTTATATGCACGTACTTTCACATAATACATCTTTTTTCTTTTTAACTTTCGACTCTTATACGTACGGGTCCGATTGCCTTTATATGTTTTAACAACTTTATACCGGCCTTTCTTTCCCTTCCTTAAATATACTTTATATCCACTGGCTCCGCTTACTTTTTTAATCTTTACTTTTATTCTTCTTCCCGATCTCTTTGCCTTTATCACTGGTTTCCCCGGTTTTGTGATACATTTTGCGATATTGGAAGATGAACCATTCACAACCTTGCATAAATTTCCAGCATTTGTATATGTAATGGAACGATATGGCACAATTTTATAATAATATGTCTTCCCAGATTTTAACTTAGAATCTGTATAGGAAGTCTCCTGTGTTGAAACTGTTTTTATCTTTTCATATCGCTGTTTCCCAGAATCATAACGATAGATCGCATAACCACTGACACGATCAAGTTTCTTCCACTGAAGAAAAATCTTTGATGTAGATTTTATATTTGCCTTTAATGTCATCTTATCTAACGGCTTGATCGTTGCCTGATGTCCTAGTCTCACAAAATCTGTGACTTCTCCGATGATACATCCGTCTTCATATTCAATCATCAGATCATCGAACACACACTGCTTTGTATCTAAACTGTATTGATACAGGTCATTGACCAGTTCTTCTTTTAACTGCTTGATATAAGTTGGTTTCAGACGGATATTCACTGTATTATAAGCCTTGATACCTTGATTCTGAGCCTTGATATCGTATGATCCATCCGAAAATGTATAATTCCCACTTTGGTATAAATGAAATGCTTTCACTCCCTGATTTCCTTGTGACTGATAGGTAAAAGAAATCTGTGCATTATCCTGATACACATCAAT
>SKEF01001624.1_pt1 | contig 19175 bp, 19 predicted proteins | sample 4826691 | NCBI WGS metagenome assembly SKEF01 (sample SAMN11008816, study PRJNA524170) | human gut metagenome | biome: Human fecal sample; material: Feces; isolation source: fecal sample from pouch patient p23, p27 | host: Homo sapiens | place: Israel: Tel-Aviv | collected 2016-08-24
AACCCAACCTTGCACCTCATCACGGTCATTAAAGGAATGAAAACTAACTTCATGAAGCATACTAAGCACCTCCAAATCTGTAAAAACTAATATGCAAGCAAAGAAAAGACGAATCAACATATTAGTTATATAAAATTGTATCTGAATATATTATACTCCAGATTAAAATGTACGTCCATAAATACAATCATATAATAGTTGAATTTCAAGAAGAAAATCGTTATAATATTAACGGACATAAAATAAGATTAATTTTTGGGAAATGAAGGAGAAAATAATGAGTAAAAAACCAACAGTCCTGATGATTTTAGATGGATATGGATTAAATGAAAACAAAGAAGCCAATGCAGTAGCAGAAGCAAAGACTCCTGTAATGGATAAATTAATGAAAGAATACCCATTCGTAAAAGGAAATGCATCTGGAATGGCAGTAGGACTTCCAGAAGGTCAGATGGGTAACTCTGAAGTAGGGCATATGAATATGGGTGCAGGACGCATCGTATATCAGGAATTAACAAGAATCACAAAAGAGATCCAGGATGGAGATTTCTTTAAGAACGAAGCAATGTTAGAAGCAATTGAAAACTGCAAGAAGAATGGTTCTGCATTACATTGTTTTGGATTATTATCAGATGGTGGAGTACACAGCCACAATACACATTTATATGGCGTTCTTGAAATGGCTAAGAGAAATGGTCTAGAGAACGTATATGTTCATTTATTCTTAGATGGACGTGACACAGCTCCAACATCAGGAAAAGGATTCATCGAAGAATTATTAGCGAAGATGGATGAGATCGGAGTAGGTAAAGTGGCATCTATCTCTGGACGTTACTATGCAATGGATCGTGACAATCGTTGGGATCGTGTACAGAAAGCATACAATGCGATCGTTATGGGACAGGGAAATACAGCTGACAGTGCGATCGATGCAATTGATGCTTCTTACAAAGAAGATGTTACAGACGAATTCGTGGTACCAACAGTTATTGTTGAAAATGGTGAACCAGTTGCAACATTAAAAGAAAACGATTCCGTTATTTTCTATAACTTCAGACCAGACCGTGCAAGAGAGATCACACGTTCTATTTGTGATGATAAATTCGACAGTTTTGATCGTCCAAACGGATACTTCAAGACAACATTCGTATGCTTCACAGAATATGATGTGACAATCCCTAACAAATTAGTGGCATTCCACAAAGTAGAGATCAAGAATACATTTGGAGAATTCCTTGCACAGCACGGATTAAAACAGTTACGTTTAGCAGAAACAGAGAAATACGCTCATGTAACATTCTTCTTTAACGGTGGAGTCGAAGAACCAAACGAAGGAGAAGACAGAATCTTAGTAAAATCTCCAGCAGTAGCAACATATGATCTTCAGCCAGAGATGAGTGCTCCAGAAGTTGGTGCAAAACTTGTAGAAGCGATCAAATCTGACAAATATGACGTGATCATCATGAACTTCGCAAACAGCGACATGGTAGGTCATACAGGAATCGAAGAAGCAGCGATCAAAGCGGTAGAAGCAGTTGACAAATGCGTTGGAGATGCAGTAGAAGCAATCAAAGAAGTAAATGGACAGATGTTTATCTGTGCTGACCACGGAAATGCAGAGCAGTTAAAAGACTATGAAACAGGAGCTCCATTTACAGCACATACAACAAATCCAGTACCATTTATCCTTGTAAATGCTGAAGAAGGATTAAAATTAAGAGAAGGTGGATGCTTAGCTGATATCGTACCTACATTAATTGAGTTAATGGGAATGGAACAGCCAGCAGAAATGACAGGAAAATCCCTGATCGTAAAATAAGATCTTAAAAAGACATCTTGAAAGAATCAAGAAAACAAGATATAATAAGAACAACGGCAAAGGCGCTTATGCAGTATAGCATAAGTGCCTTTTTTCTTAAGGAGGTGTCCGATATGGATGTATACGAAAAATTAGAAGAATTACAGGAAAAAGCACTGCATGATGACACAATACGAAAGACATTATTAAAAACAAGGGAAGAAAAAGAACCGATTCTTGCCTTTTGCAAGCAATGTCAGGAACTAGGATATGAGATTTATCCGATGGAACTGATCAATGCTGGAGAAGAATTTTACGCAACAATGAGAAGAAGTACGAATGGTGGAGGAGAGAACTCGCCTAAATTAAGTGGTGAAGATGATATGTACGAATTGTTTATGACAGCGATCAAATAAGTGCATTGATAAGAATGCTTTGACATTCATGCAAGTAATATTTTCTTAAGAGAGATTCCGCAGGTAAGGATCAATGAACTATGCAAAGATACGTTGCTTCCTTATGCGAAACGATTAAATATTGATTATGTGTGGGTACATGGAGCTGCTACTGTGTTAGAAGCAACTTTTGCACATTCATTAAATATGATCGGAACTTCAGTGCTTGTCGTGGAGATGGGCGTTGGAATGCGCATGACAAAAGAGTACTGCAAACAATTAGTGGATGGTATTTTTGTAGAGATGAAAGATCTTGGAATGTGGCAAGGAGAAGTTATTACACCAAAAGATCCGTTGATCTTCACGGATGGAGAAGTCCACTATCTGAATGCGGGATATGCAGGAATCTTTCTTCCAACGGTAGAACATTGGACAAATGTTAAAAAGGGAGATAAGATTGGAGAAATTCTAGATCCATTGGAGAGCGTTGTGAAAGAAGAATTATATTCAGAATGTGACGGAATATTATTTACACTAAGAGAATATCCGGTTGTAAGTGAAGGATCACTGATCGGACGTATTCTGGAAAGGCAGGCGTGAGAATGGAAAAAGTTTTACTCTATCAGATGGATTCTCTTTACAGGGATTCGTTTAAAATTTATGGATATCATTTTGGAGGAAATGAAAAAACAGTCTGTATTGTCGGTGCGATCCGTGGAAATGAAATTCAACAATTATATATGTGTTCCAATCTGATCAAAACGTTAAAATTATTGGAAGAAAGAAGATGCCTTGATGAGAATCTTGGAATTATGATCGTTCCTTCTGTTAATCCATATTCACTCAATACAAGTACAAGGTTCTGGGCAACGGATAATACAGATATCAATCGAATGTTTCCAGGATATGATCTGGGTGAGACAACACAAAGGATTGCAGACGGATTTTTCCAAAAAGTAAAAGATTATACTTATGGAATTCCATTTTACAAGCTTTTATCTGGAAGGAAATTTCACTCCGCATGTCAGAATCATGAAAACAGGATATGAAAATGTAGAAGTGGCAAAAGAATTTGCAATGCCATATATTATGTTAAGAAATCCAAAACCTTATGATACGACAACTCTGAATTATGAATGGCAGGTATGGGGAACACAGGCATTTTCGATTTATACACCGGGAACAGATCAGGTTGATGTAAAACAGGCACGTTACGGAATTGATGCAGTGATCCGATTTCTTGCATATCATGGACTGATCCATATGAAGGTGAATGGGGATACCGTTCAAGGATCGTAGAAGAAAATGAACTTGTAACAGTAAGAACAAAGACTTCAGGAATTCTTGTCTTGAAAGTAAAATGTGGAGATCATTTAAGTGTAGGAGATGAGATCGCAGAGATCATAGATACCTATGAAGGAGATGTGATCGAAGTGATCAAGTCGCCATGCGAGGGATGTTTGTTTTATCATGGATCCAATCCATTGATCTACTCGAATACTGCAATTGCAAAGATCATAAAGGATACAGATTTTATTTAAATGAATCTTGACGTATAAAATAAACTCTGTTAAAATGCCACTTAGTGATAAAGTAAAATATGATAGGGCATTGCGTATGCAATGCTACGGTTTGGACATCCATAATCCATTTTAAGTAAGGATTATGGATGTTTTTTGGCCTATAAAATAAGATTTGGAAAGGAGTTTTTATGGAAAACTATTTATTTGAAAAAATGCCAGTTCCAAAGGCATATATGAAACTTGCACTGCCAGTAGTATTAAGTATGATCGTATCATTAGTATACAACATGGTAGACACCTATTTTATCGCCCTGACAGGAGTGCAGGAACTGGTCGCCGGAGTGTCACTTGTAGCACCGATGTTTACCTTAATGATCGCATTTGGAGATATCTTCGGACTTGGAGGAAGTTCCGCGATTTCAAGATTGTTAGGAGAGAAGAAAGATAACGAGGCAAAGAAAACATGCGCATTCTGTATCTGGATATCTTTGGTATTTGGACTATGTATCAGTGCAATCCTATTATTATTCCGTACACAGATTCTCGGATTATTAGGAGTTGGCAAAGATACATACCAGTATGCCAATGCCTACTACACATGGATTGCGATTGGTGCAGTATCTATCATTTTCAGCATGGTGCCAAGCAATATCCTAAGAACCGAAGGATTAGCAGTCCAGTCAATGGCAGGATCAATTATTGGTTCCATTGTAAATATCATCTTTGACCCAATCTTTATCTTTGGATTAAACCAGGGGGCAGCAGGAGCCGCCATGGCAACAGTTCTTGGAAATATCATTGCAGATATTTATTATGTATATGCGGTGATGAAGAAATCAAAGAGACTGACATGTTCTCCATCCCATATGAAGGTCACAGGAAGAAGGATCAGAGATATCTTAATGATCGGAATTCCAGCATCGATCACAAATATCATGCAGACCTTTATGATGGTCATGACCAATAATTTTTTACTTACATATGGAACAGATAAAGTCGCAGCGATGGGAATCGCATTAAAGGTTAATATGATCACAGCCTTAGTACTCGTAGGATTTGCCTTCGGAGGACAGCCGCTGGTCGGATACAACTACGGGGCTAAAAATGAAAAAAGATTAAAAAATATCCTGAAATTTGCATATTTATTTGAAATGGGATTAGGACTATTATTTACGATTCTCATGTGTATTTTCGCACCACAGATCATCAAAGTATTTATGGATAAACCAGATATCATAACAAATGGAGCCATGATGTTAAGATTCCAGCAGATCGGAATGACCTTTATGTCCGTGAGCCTGATCTCAACCTGCGTATGTCAGGCCGTTGGAAATGCAGGAGGAGCTTTTGTTTTATCCATTAGCAGACAGGGTGTGATCTATGTATTAGCACTTTTTATCATGTCAAATGTGTTTGGATATACAGGAGTTTTGGTATCACAGGCGTGTTCAGACGTGGTTACAGCATTGATCGCAGCAGTTATTATGCTTAAGATCATGAAAAAACTTACAAATAAAAATGAATAAATATACGTTGCAAGAAGAGATCAAAAAAGCTGACAGTTTTACCATGTCAGTTTTTTTACAATTCTAAGAAACTTTTTCAAAGCTTCACTTGGCTCATTTGCATACATTAATCCATAAGGCAGAGTCAGATCTGTATCCAGAGGAATCGTAACAATATGTTGATTATCAAGATCATGCATAGAAATTTGTTTGTGATCACAAAGAGGGTGGTTCTTAGGAATGGCACAACAAATTGGTGTCCTGTCAAGTTCAAGAAACTGACAAAGTCTCTTCCAGTCAGCAGGCCCATAAATACCTTCAAACAGATCATATTTGCTTCCAAGAACGGAAAATGTTTCTCCTCTTTGCTGGTAGTCCGTCATTGGGAGAATTTCTATTTTTAAATCTGGATATTGCCCAATTTGGAAGCAACACAAAAACGATCATAAAAGATGAAAACAGCATGGTCATGATGATTTCCGATGAAACTGGAGAAGGTAAGATGACAGTTCATCAGATTCTGCCAGGTATCATGATCTGTTTTACCGATATGCATATGGAACAATGTATGTCCGAGTTTGAATTAAACAGCGGACAGAAAGTTCTATGCATCGACCAATGCAGAGAAGGACGCATCGAGATGGAAAACCAGCCGGGAATCTTCAGTATTATGCGGGAAAATGAACTGCGGGTCGATGACCGCAAGCATCATAAAGGCATGGCATATTATCCATTAAGACATTATCATGGCGTAAGCATTTTCCTAGAAGTTCATGCAGCACAAAAATCTTTAGATGAGATGTTTCATGGTTTTTCCATTGATCTCAAGCCATATTACGACAAAACACAGATGGAAAAGATCCGTGCGATCCATGAGCAGATTACATCAAATTTACAAGTGAGAGTCACAATCGAAGAATTGTCAAAACAATACGATATGCCAGCAACAAGCATGAAAAAATGTTTTCGTGAAATTTATGGAGATTCCATTTATTCTTACCAGAAGAGATAACGTATGAATGTTGCAGCCAATCTGTTAATGGAAGATTCCAAAGTAGAGATTCAAGAAATTGCATTGAAAATGGGATACGAAAATCCAGGAAAATTTTCATCCGCATTTAAAAGCGTGATGGGCGTGACACCAGCCAAATATAGAAAGCATTAAAAAGATCAGCAAATCGGTCATTATTTTTCCAGAAGTTTTTTAATATAGTATCTGGTTTGATTTTATTTAATTTAGCCATAGCCACAGCTCACTTTATCGAATGTACGTTTGTCATGCGAGGTAAGTATAACATAAATAAAGAGAAAATAAAATATATTGACAAAAAAATATAAATAAAATATAATAATATAAACTTTATAAAATAAAGGAACTTTAAAAACAAAAGGAGATAGAGAAGATGGACAATAAAACATACGAAGAAGATTTTAAAATGATTCGATCAGCAATCGATGGAGCAAAGAATCCAATGAATCAATTAGGTGGATTTTTTAAAAGCTATGCAATTATTAATATGATAACCGTTGTGTTGTATTTAATCGTCAGTTTATATCAAGGATTCGTGAGGGAAATGTATATTGGGAGAATGATATGTTTTGTTTATTTGGCGTATTATATTTTCCGAATGTACAAAGAGGAAAAAAGCAATACTAATCATTATTATCAGGCGATGCTTTATATTTATGGAAGCGTTGTAGTTGTGATCCCAGTCATTTTATGGATTGCAGGAATTATCGGATCATTTACATTAAATAATGAAGCTTCTCAGGCAGGAAAAATGTTAGAAATGTTGATGAATTTACAGGTGTTTTCAGCAATTATCTTATTAAGTGTATCATTTTTAATCGTCAGTTTTGTACGTGATAACAAAATATATGCTGTATGTGCGATAGGTAATTTAGTCGTTTACCTGATTGCGTTTGCGATAGATCAGGAATTATCAATTGGAAATATCGTGATACACTATCAAGATTTGTATTATTATGTTATGCTTATTATTGGCTATATGATATTAGCAAAATGTATAAGAAAAGAATGATTATAAATGAAAGAGGATATGTTACAGGGTGAAAGAATATCAAATACAGGAAGCATTTTGTTCAAAACTCAGACTACTGATCATCAGTCATCTGATCACAAAAAAATTGCTTTTTACAGAACTAAAGAAATTAACAAATGCATCGGACGGTAATCTTAGTATACAGCTGAAGAAATTAGAAAGCTGGGAATATGTTAAATCTGAAAAGAAACTAATGAATGGGAAAGCGGTAACACAATATGAAATCACAGAGATGGGAATTCAACAGTTTGAAGAATATGTTGATTTTTTGGAATCTGTGATTAAGGGTAAAGGTATCTAATATCAGAAGCATAAAAGTGTATTTGAATTAAAAATAAAAATCCGCTATACTTAAGACAAAGTATAGCGGATTTTGAACATTTCGTGGAGGTTTATATGGTAAATACTTTAAAACTGCCAGTAGGAATCGATAGTTTTGAAAAAATCAGAAAGAATCGGTTTTATTATATTGATAAGACAAAGCTTATAGAACAGTTGGTGGAAACAGGTGGCGAGGTTACTCTTTTTACACGTCCACGTCGTTTTGGTAAGACCTTGAATATGAGTATGTTACGCTCTTTTTTTGAAATAGATGCAGACGAATCATTGTTTGATGGATTATATATTACAAAAAATAAAGAACTTTGTGAAGAGTATATGGGAAAATATCCGGTTATTTTCCTTCCATTAAAAAGTGTGGATGGATTAACTTTTGAGGATGCCAAGTATCGCATGACAGAGTTGATAGGTCTAGAAGCAGAGCGGTTTGGATTTTTGGAAGATAGTGAACATCTGTCAGAAAATGAGAAAAAACGATACAAAGCTATTATTTCATTAAATAATGGTATGAATACAATGAATGAAAAAATGCTGATATCAAGCCTTCAGGTTTTGTCGCAATTATTGTACAAGCATTTTGGAAAAAAGGTGATCATTTTGATTGATGAGTATGATGTCCCTTTGGATAAGGCTTTTCAGAATGGCTTTTACAGAGAGATGGTGTCATTGATCAGAGGTCTTTTCGGAATGGCGTTGAAGACCAATGATAGTTTACAGTTTGCGGTTTTGACAGGTTGTATGCGGATTCCTAAGGAAAGCATCTTTACAGGTCTTAATAATTTTGAGGTTTTATCAATCTTGAATGATCAGTATGATGAGAGTTTTGGATTTACAGATGCTGAGGTCAAAAAAATATTGAATGATTACAATCTTAAAGATCATTATTTAGAAGTCAAAGAGTGGTATGACGGTTATCATTTTGGAAACATTGATATATATTGTCCATGGGATGTAATTCAATATTGTAAAAGCTTATATTTAGATGTTTCTGCTAAGTCACAGGATTTCTGGTCCAACTCAAGTGGTAATGCTATCGTTCGTAGATTTATAGACAAGGCTGATATATCGACTAGAAACGAGATAGAACGTTTAATAGCAGGAGAGAGTATTGAAAAGGATGTTGTATCAGAACTCACTTATGATGAGATTGATAAAAGCATTGAAAATTTATGGAGTGTGCTTTTTACGACAGGATATCTGACACATAAAGGTTGTACAGAAAGTGGAAAATACCGTCTGGTAATTCCGAATAAAGAGGTTAGAAATCTTTTCGTAAAAAAAATCAGAGAGTGGTTTTCTGATGTATCAAGAAATGATGGAAAAACATTGGAAGAGTTTTGCAGTGCATTTGTAGATAAAGATTCCGAAAAGATAGAACAGATTTTTGGAGACTATCTCTGGAATACCATCAGTATACGTGATACAGCAGTTGCAAAAGAAAAGAAGGAAAATTTTTATCATGGTATTTTGCTTGGACTTCTAGGATATAAATCAAACTGGCTGATCAAGTCAAATGCAGAATCAGGAATTGGTTACAGTGATATATTAGTGGAGGTTCCGACCAATAGAACAGGAATTGTGATTGAGATAAAGTATGCAGAGGACGGAGATCTGGATGCAGCATGTGAAAAGGCATTAAAACAGATTGAAGAGAAAGATTATGTGGCAAAACTAAAACAGGATGGTATGAAAAATTTTATCAAATATGGAATTGCTTGTTTTAAGAAAATATGCAAAGTTGTAGTTGAATAGTAAATTGTAGTTTGAAGACAGAAATTATTGGTGGAATATTATAAAAAGAGATCATGTGCCTGCAACCCACTCGCGTTCGGACTCCTACGTAGCTGTACTAAGCTTCTGAATGGTCTAACGACCATCCACTCGCTAAGTGCAGACGTGTCCGTACGGTTGCTGACACATGATCTCTTTTTATAATATTCCACCAATAATTTCCGTCATCAAACCAGCAAATTAAAATTTCTATGTAGTATCATATAATAATTCCGTATATATAACCAGATGATCATCAAAATAAACAAAGGAAGGGCAAGGATATGGAAGATCAAAAGATCATAGATCTATATACAAACCGTGAAGAAAGAGCAATTCACGAAACAGATAAAAAATACGGACGATTATGTACAAGCATTTCCATGGGAATCTTAAACGATATCAGAGACAGTGAAGAATGTGTCAGTGATACATGGCTTACCTTGTGGAATCAGATACCGCCCAAGAAACCGAATCCATTCAAAGCGTATATCTGCAGGATCATAAAAAATCTATCATTAAAACGCTATGAATATCATCATGCAAAAAAGAGAAACAGCCAGTATGATCTTTCACTGGAAGAATTAGAAGAGTGCATCAGCAAAGAACAAAATGTAGAAAATCAGATCGAATTACGGGAATTAAAATGGATCATTGCAAAGTTCATAGAGGAACTGCCAAAAGAAAAAAGAATTTTATTTTTAAGAAGATACTGGTTTTTGCAATCGGTCTCAGAAATGGCGAGAGATTATGAAATAACTCCAAAGAATATGTCAGTCAAACTGTTAAGGATCAGAAAAGAGTTAAAAGAATATCTGAAAGAGGAGGGATTTGAAATATGAAAGACAATAAGGATGAGGAAAAAACATTATTTCAGGCAATCGATGCAGTGGATGATAAATTTTTGATGGAAACATTGAAAGATATGGAAAAGAGAAAGAACCCAAACCACAAACAGCAATTAAAATTTAAGCAAATGACTCCAATGGTTAAAGCAGCAACGATCACATTGATCTGTTTTCTGACTTTAGGAATAAGTGTTACCGTGGCAGCAGCGACATCCAAGACATTTCGACAATGGATTCAAAAGACATTTATGCGACAGACCATACATAAAGTGACAGAAACCAAAGATGTCAGCGATCATAAGAAAAATCAAAAGGTTATGCTAAAAGATAACATGGAAATCAAACAAGGACATAATCAAAGCTTTATCTGTCAGTATCATTACGAAGGAAAATACGATATCGAAGTGACAGACAAAGTGTATACAATCGAAGGAAATCATTTAAAAGAATTAAAACCAGAGAAAAAATGGTTCCATGGAATTTATAATGGAAGGAAATTTTCATTTCAATACGCTGTGATTCGTGGAGAAATTTATGTATACAATATGAAAGGAAATATCAGTGATGTTTTCTGGAAAGTATGGAACAAAGATATGATTTATGTTTCTTTATATCATGTAAACAAGAAAGATGATATCGTACAAAAAGAATGTATTGCAAAATTAAATCTCAAGACAGGGGAAGTAACAAAGATCACAGATGACACAAAAATCTGTAATATGGAGATGTCGCCAGATGGGGAATGGATTTTGTTAAATTACAGAAGTGAAGGATATTGGACTGCATTGAATCTGAAAACAAAAAGAGAGATCAAACAGCCAGGAATCAATGGATATGCACATAATGAGGAAATCTGTTTTATTGGAAAAGACCAGATTGTAGCAATGGGAGATCCGATCATGACAAAAAATTCTGAATATAATGTCTGGAACAAGATTGAATTAAAAACAGCCAAAATAACAAAACAATGGGATGATCGTTCCCAAAAAGAACAATATTCAAACAACGAATGGTATGTATACAAAGAAAAGAAAGGAAAGTTACATTTAAAACATCTGGCATATGAAACATCCATTGATATTCCAGATGTCAAAACAGTACATATTATTGATGATGCTGGAGATTATGTTTTGTTTGACGATGAGCAAGGAAATGATTATTTATGCAATTTGAGAAATAAGACATATAAGAAATTTACATTACCGAAGAAATATAGGGATGATACGCAAATGTATCTGGCAGGAAAAGAGAAAAAGATGTTAGTACAGAATGGGAAAGAAGTATATTTAATCGATATCAGTGACATGTAAAATATGAATATTATATAAGTAAAAGAAAAATGCTGTTGTAACACGAAGAAGAATGATGTTCAATCTTTTCCATATGTTACAACAGTATTTAGTTTAAAAATCAATCAGCATAATGTTTTCTGAATTTCTTAAAATTTTTCCAACCCTGGTATGCAAGAACTACATAAAGCACTGCTTGTAGTCCCCTTTCAAGAGGAGAATGAAATGTTGGGAAAATAGCAGTAATAAATAAAATCCAACAAAGAATACTGATGATTAAATACTTATAATGTGTTTTAGAGGTCAAGTTTGTTCACCTACCCTTGTGATTATGTAGATATAATTATTATGTCAAAGAGAATACTACATCTGTTAAAATGATAAGTCAATAGGATATTTGTGATCTATCGTATAAAATCACATCAATCAGGAAATAATACCACTATTATTTTCATAAAGAAGGATGTGACAAAAATTGAAAAATCGTTTATGCATTGAAAATGTTATCGGAAGGGAAGTTTTAGATTCCAGAGGAAATCCAACGGTAGAAGTCGATGTACTTTTAGAAAATGGAGCCTTGGGAAGAGCGATTGTCCCTTCTGGTGCTTCCACAGGTAAATATGAGGCGTTAGAGTTAAGAGACCGCGAAAAAAGATACCGTGGATTAGGTGTTGAAACAGCTGTTAATCATGTGAATCATAAGATTGCAGACCGCTTGACTGGCAAAAATGCACTCAATCAGATTGAGATCGATCAGATCATGTTAGAAGCAGATGGAACCCCAAACAAAGAAAGATTTGGGGCAAACGCAATCCTTGGAGCATCACTTGCAACTGCTAAGGCAGCCGCTTGTGGACTAGGTTTACCGTTATACCAGTATCTCGGAGGCAGCTTTGCATCCAAACTTCCGATACCAATGATGAACATATTAAATGGAGGAAAACACGCAGATAATACCGTTGATTTTCAGGAATTTATGATTGCACCAGTTGGTGCAGACTCTTTCAAAGATGCTTTGATGATGGGAACTGATGTTTATCATACATTAAAATACATTTTGAGGAGAAATCATTTAAATACAGGTGTTGGAGATGAAGGAGGTTTCGCCCCGAATCTGGAAAGCTCAGAACAGGCATTAGATCTTTTGGTGCAGGCAATTGAACAGGCAGGATATAAAACAAAAGAAGAAATAGCAATCGCTATGGATTGTGCTGCATCAGAAATCTATAATGAAGATGAGAAAGTTTATCATTTTATGGGAGAAAGCAGGATGGCAGGCAAGGAAGTAAGAAGAAATTCTGAAGAAATGGTGCAGTATTATGAAAAGCTTGTCGAAGATTATCCGATCTTTTCCATTGAAGATGGATTAAATGAAGAAGATATGCCAGGTTGGAAAGTATTGACCTACCGTCTTGGAGAGAAGATCCTGCTAGTTGGAGATGATTTATTTGTAACAAATGTTGCACGGCTAAGAGAAGGAATTAAGGAAAATATTGCAAACAGTATTTTGATCAAGCCAAATCAGATTGGAACATTGACAGAGACATTAGATGCCATTGAGACAGCTGCAAAATCAGACTACAAAACAATCATTTCTCATAGATCAGGGGAAAGCGAAGATACGACGATCGCAGATATTGCAGTTGCAACGAATGCAGGACTGATCAAAACAGGAGCACCATGCAGATCTGATCGTACTGCAAAATACAATCGTTTATTACGTATTGAAGAAGAGCTTGGAAGCTTATCAAAATATGGCTGGTAAAAGGATAAAAATGTAAAAACTATGCAAAGTATTGTTGTTTTCCTTGCAAGTTTGATATGTATATGTTAGAATGAACCACAGTGAATGGAAATATATTAGGAGGCATATCGTGAAAACAGCATTAACTGTAATTTTTATTATAGCATCAATTTTATTAATCATATTAGTATTAATGCAAGAAGGAAAAGAGGCGGGATTAGGTTCTTTAACCGGTGCAGCAGATAGCGGAACATACTGGAGCAAGAACAAAGGTCGTTCTAAGGAAGGAACACTGATCAAAGTGACAACATTCTTTACGATCGTATTTTTCGTAACAGCAGCAATCCTTTGCTCAAGATTTATTTAGAGAAAAGATAAGCACTTCTTAAACTTGTTTTAAGAGGTGCTTTTTATGTCGAAGAGAATTTCCATAAAAAGATTAAGAAGATTTAAATATACAGGAGAACGTAATGACAGATAAACGATTTAACAGAAAGAAGAAAATTAAAGCGTTGATCAACGATCCGTATTATCAGCCAATGAAACAAAGAGAGATCGGATACCTGATGCAGGTAGCTCCAGAAGATCGTGACGAGTTTGTTGAGATTTTGAATGAACTGGTAGAAGAAGGATCGATTGAAGTAAGTAAACGTGGAAAATACATGCCGCCAAGTGTGAAGACGGTCAAAGGAACATTCAGTTGTACAAGCAAAGGTTTTGGGTTTGTGACTGTAGAAGGGGAAGATGACGATTATTACATTCATGAGAAGAACATGAATGGAGCTTTCCATGAAGATACGGTCTTAATGCAGGTATTGGACGATCATCCAACTTCTGGAAGAAGAAAAGAAGGAAAGATCATCAAGATTTTAGAGAGAGGAATCAAGACAGTGGTCGGAACTCTTCAGAAAAACCAGAACTTTGGGTTCGTGATTCCAGATAATTTAAGATTTGACAGTGATATTTTTGTATCCAAATCTCAGTGCAAGAATCTTACCAGCGGATTTAAAGTGATGGTAGAGATCACAGATTATGGAGATGCCAGAAGAAGTCCAGAAGGAAAAATCATTGAAGTTTTAGGACATAAAGATGATCCAAGAGTTGATATTTTATCAATTGTCAAAGCTTATGGAATCCCAACCCAGTTTGAAGATGATGTCAAACAGCAGGTTGATACGATTCCATCACAGATCAAAGCATCTGACTACAAAGACCGTATGGATATCAGAGACTGGCCAATGGTAACGATCGATGGAGAAGATGCGAAGGACTTAGATGATGCGATCACATTATCAAGAAAAGGAAAGAATTATTTACTTGGAGTACATATCGCGGATGTATCCGAATATGTAACAGAGTACTCTCCATTAGATAAAGAAGCGTTAAAACGAGGAACAAGTGTATATCTTGTAGACCGTGTGATTCCGATGCTTCCACATCAATTATCGAATGGAATCTGTTCCTTAAATCAGGGATGCGACAGACTGGCATTAAGTTGTATCATGGAAGTTGATCCAAGTGGAAAGGTTGTCGATCATCAGATCGCAGAGACATTGATCAACGTCGATCATCGTATGACATATACATCCGTAGCTAAAATCTTGGATGGGGATATGGAAGAACGTAACAAATACGAAGATTTTGTAGAAATGTTTGAGTTAATGAAGGAATTATCCGACATTTTAAGACATCGTCGTCATGAAAGAGGAAGTATTGACTTTGACTTTCCAGAATCTAAGATCATCTTAGATGAAAAAGGCCGTCCAGTTGATGTTTATCCACAGGTGAGAAATGCAGCAACAAAGATTATAGAAGATTTTATGCTGTGTGCCAATGAAACGATCGCGGAAGAATTTTACTGGAGAGAGATTCCATTTTTGTATCGAATCCATGAGATTCCAGACCATGAGAAGATTGATAAGTTACAGGTATTTTTACAAAACTTTGGAATTTACTTAAAGAGCAGTCATGATGAGATTCATCCAAAAGAAGTACAGAAGTTACTGACAAAGATCGAAGGAACACCAGAAGAACCATTGATTAGTCGTTTGACATTAAGATCTATGAAACAGGCAAAATATTCTGCATACAGCTCTATGCATTTTGGATTGTCCACAAGATATTACTGCCATTTTACATCACCGATCCGAAGATATCCAGATCTTCAGATCCACAGGATCATCAAGGAAACTTTGCATAATAAATTTACAACAAGACGATTCAGTCATTACGATGCAATTTTGCCAAAAGTAGCAGAACAGTCATCTAAGATGGAACGCCGTGCAGAAGAAGTCGAGAGAGAAGTATGTAAGCTTAAGAAAGCGGAATACATGAGAAGAAGAATCGGAGAAGTACATGAAGGAATCATTTCCGGTGTGACAAACTGGGGAATCTATGTGGAACTTCCAAATACGATCGAAGGAATGGTTCATGTATCCATTCTTCCGGGAGACTATTATTACTATGATGAGAAGACCTATTCCATGGTAGGAGAAAGAACTGGAAGAACATTTAAATTAGGAGAGAAGGCGAAAATCCGTGTCAAAGATGTGGATATGATGCTTAAGAATATTGATTTTGAGTTAGTGGAGGATGATGATTATGAGCAAAGCGAAGACGGATGGAATTAAACTCATAGCAAATAATAAAAAAGCAAGACATGATTATTTTGTAGAAGACAGTTTTGAAGCAGGGATCGTACTTCATGGAACTGAAGTAAAATCTTTAAGACAAGGACACTGCAGCATCAAAGAATCCTTTGTTGATATTGATAATGGGGAAGTGTTCATTCATCAGATGCATATCAGCCCTTATGAAAAAGGAAATATCTTCAACAAAGATCCACTTCGTACAAGAAAACTATTATTGCATAAATCGGAGATTTCCAAGATGATCGGACAGATCAATCAGAAGGGATATACATTGATTCCATTAAAAGTATACTTTAGTGGAAGTTTGGTAAAAGTTCAGATTGGATTATGCAAAGGTAAGAAACTCTACGACAAACGACAAGATATCTCAAAGAGAGATCAGTTAAGAGAAGCACAGAGAGACTTCAAAGTAAGAAACTTTGGATAATTTCAAGGAAGATTAAAGATTGTATAAGAAGTTATACAAAAAGACTTGACATCCTATATAAGAGACTATATAATATAATTTCGAGACTGGGAAGGCTCTCAGTCTCGAACCAAGCTTATTAATTCCGGGCTAGTAAAGGTTTCGACAGGGGTTATGAAGCTTGAGGAGCCATTGGGAGGGACCACCTTACGGTACAAACTTAAATATAAACGCAGATAATAAATTAGCGTACGCTGCCTAGTTTGCAGCAGTCAGCTCTAGATCACCTGTAGTCTGGAATCCTGGCTTCAAACATGCAGGACCCTTGACCGGTCAAGCTTTGTGCCGGTTAAAGTATTGATGAAGCTACTGAAGCTGTGATCCTGTTAGTCGGAGCACGGTAGAGGGAATGAAAGAAGACTGACTGTAATGGGAGAGCCTCATGTGAATTGGCTTTTGGACGCGGGTTCGATTCCCGCCTAGTCCATTTTTAAACCTCACGTTTTTACGTGGGGTTTTTGTTGTATATGGAGAAAATGAAAGAAAAAGGATGATAAGATGAAGTATATTGCACATAAAGATGGAGAAAGGGAACAAACAATTAAGGAACATTTAATTGGAACAGCAACATTAGCTGGACAATTTGCAGAGAAGTTTGGAAGTAAAGATTGGGGATACTGTGGCGGAATGCTTCATGATATTGGAAAATATTCAGAAGAGTTTCAAAAAAAGATTAATGAAGATACAAATAATATGGTAGATCATGCAACAGCAGGGGCACAGCTTTGTAAAAAAATAAATTTGCCAGTGTTAGATTACTGTATCGCAGGACATCATGCAGGACTTCCAGACTATGGGAACACTGCTGAACGTTCAAGTTTATGTGGAAGATATAAAAAGAAAATATATAATTATGAAGCATATCAAGAAGAAATTAAAATTCCAGAGATTTATACGGAACCATTCGATATAAAAACACTTTCTAATCCAGATTTTTCATTAAGTACATTTACAAGAATGATTTATTCCTGCCTAGTGGATGCAGATTTTTTGGATACAGAATATTTTATGAAAAATGGGCTGGTGGAACGACAATCAGGTCAAAGTATGAACATTCTATTGAAAAAGTTAGAAAATCGTATTTCAGATTGGTTGAAAAATAATGATATTGATACGGTAAATGGAAGAAGAACAGAAATATTAAGAAACTGTATAGAAGAAGGAAAAAGAAATAGAGGTATTTTTCGGTTAACAGTTCCAACAGGAGGCGGTAAAACAATAGCATCGCTTGCATTTGCACTAAATCATGTTGTGAAACATCATATGGATCGGATTATATATGTTGTTCCATATATCAGTGTTATAGAACAAAATGCAGAGATATTTCGAGAAATTTTAGGGGATGAGAATGTATTAGAAAATCACAGCAACGTAGATTATGAAAATTCAGAAGAACTTAGACCAATGCAGCTTGCAAGTGAAAATTGGGATAAACCAATCGTTGTGACTACGAATGTACAATTTTTTGAATCCCTGTTTTCAAATAAATCATCAAAATGTAGAAAAATACATAATATTGCAAATAGTGTAATTATTCTTGATGAGGCACAAATGCTTCCGATGGATTATCTTATTCCATGTACAGCAATGTTGCAAGAATTGGTACAAAATTATAAGACAAGTGTGGTATTGTGTACAGCAACACAACCATCGTTAGATAATTTTTTTGGACAAATAGAAAATTTTGTTGAATTATGTCCAAGAATGGAAGAACAATTTGAATTTTTTAAACGAGTGACGTATCAAAATATTGGTAATATTTCAAAAGAAAATATGGCAGAAAGATTAAAAAAAGAACAAAGGGCATTATGCATTGTAAATACAAGAAAAAGAGCTCAAGAATTATATCAATTATTAAAGTCGGAAGGTGTATATCATCTATCAACAACTATGTATCCGAAACATCGAAAAAGAGTGTTAGCAAATGTAAAAGAAAGATTGGATAATAAGGATCGATGTATTTTGATAGCCACAAGTCTTGTTGAAGCTGGTGTTGATTTTGACTTTTTAAGTGTCTATAGACAAATAGCAGGTGTTGATTCAATGATTCAGGCAGCTGGACGTTGTAATCGAAATGGGAAGAAAAGTGCTGAAGAAAGTAAGGTATACATATATGATTTTGAAGATTCAAAAGTGATACCTAGCCAACAGAAAAAAATTGATGTTACTAAATCTGTTGTACAGGATTATGAAGATATATCCGATTTAGAATGTATTACGGATTATTTTAAGCGACTATATAAATTTCACGGTAGAAATTTGGATAAGAAAGATATTATGAAAGAATTCTATCGGGGGAAATATAATTTCGCAAAGGTTGCAAAAGAGTTTCAGTTGATTGAGCAGGAGACAAAGACAATTTTTATTTGTAAAGAACCAGAGGCAAAAGAAATTTTAGATGAAATTAAAACAAAAGGAACGTCAAAAGAGAGAATGCGAAAAGCAGGACAATATTGCGTACAAATTTATGGTGATTTCTTTGGCAAACTAAATGGTGCAGGTATGTTACAATTAGTTTCAGAGGATATTCAAGATTTTTATGAACTTGTGTCAATGGATCAATATTCGGAAGATTATGGATTGGATTATGCGATGGATAATGGAATTGCAATATTTGTGTAGAAGATTATAATACAGCGGTGTAAAGATTAAACTCTTTACACCGCTGTACATTTTCATTATCAAAAATACTATTATTTCAATCCACTAGTTTCCTAGACGAAGTTAGTATAAAGGATTTTAATAAAAATAGCAATATACAGTAATAAATTAATTCTTCAATAG
>SKEF01001633.1_pt1 | contig 19078 bp, 20 predicted proteins | sample 4826691 | NCBI WGS metagenome assembly SKEF01 (sample SAMN11008816, study PRJNA524170) | human gut metagenome | biome: Human fecal sample; material: Feces; isolation source: fecal sample from pouch patient p23, p27 | host: Homo sapiens | place: Israel: Tel-Aviv | collected 2016-08-24
ATATATTAATACACATAACTTAAAAAAAACTGTCGCATTTATTTGTAGAAAATCAATTTTTTTACAATGTTTTTAAAATCTTGCTGTTTCATTGTTCCTGTTAATAAATATTCTATATTCCCATATTTAAATTTTGCCACACAACCAGATTTTTTACTCCCTTTAAGTTTATATATTGTAACCTTAATTTCACAGTCATCTATTGTCTCCGAGTATTCTTTCTCTATCGGATCTTCAAAATCTATCCCCAATGAACTCTCACTATATGGCACATTAATTATGTATCCTATTGTTTCGCCATCATAACTATAATACATCTCCGCAACTTGCTTACTCTCATCCAGATTCATTGTATCGAACTCCATATCCGGTAAACAAACAAATACCTTAACTACATCTGTGTCAAATGTATCACGTATTTTCTGATATGCCTCTTCTTCTGCTTCATCCTCAATTATCTTATTTTGCTTATCTGTCTTATTCGAATCTACCTGTTCTACATCTCTATCTCCAACAGCCTGTCTCACCATCCGTACAACTCTTTCCGGTCCTCCCATGCTGGTGATTCCCATTGCCAGTACGCATACGATAACAGCGGCCAGTGCCAGATATATCTTCAGAGGTTTTCTGCGATAATGAACTTTCTTTTCTGATGTATCTGCCGTTCCAACTTCGGCCTTCAGCATCTTTCTTCCGAGTTCCAGTGCTCTGCGGTCTTCTTCAGACAGGTTATTGATGGCTTCTTCTCTTTCTCTGGCTTCATTTTCCGCCTGTTCGCGCTGATATTCTCTCATCTGTTCTTTTAATCTTGCAAGGACAGCCTCCTTCGTTCCCTCAGGCACAACAAGACTTGTATCTTTTTCAAGGGACTCTTCTTCCTCTTTTGCGATCTCCTCAAATTCTCTGGCAATGCATTCTTTCAATTCATCTTTCTCATTATTCATTTTGCTACCCTCAAATTTTTGACTGGTCTTCAAATTTCTCCATAGTTTTGCCACTTGACCTATTTCTTTCAGAAAGTATAATATAGGTATAATCTTTATTATATTATTGATTCGAAAATAATACATATTCAAGTCTGGAGGTAATTATGAAACGTATTATCTTAACCGGTGGCGGCACTGCCGGGCATGTTACACCTAACATCGCTCTTCTGCCACGCCTGAAAGAATTAAACTATGATATTCACTATATAGGTTCTTACAACGGAATTGAAAAAGAACTGATTGAACAGTTCGGTATCCCGTATCATGGAATCTCAACCGGTAAACTTCGTCGCTACTTCAGCGTTCAGAACTTTACAGATCCATTCCGTGTAATCAAAGGACTCGGCGAAGCGAAAAAACTTGTAAAGATTCTTCATCCTGATGTAATCTTTTCCAAAGGTGGCTTCGTATCCGTTCCTGTTGTTCTTGCCGGTAAAAGCCGTCATGTTCCGACCATTATCCATGAGTCAGACATGACACCGGGACTTGCTAATAAGATTTCTATGCCATCGGCATCAAAAATCTGCTGTAATTTCCCGGAAACCATCGAGCATCTTCCTGCTGGAAAGGCTGTTCTGACAGGCTCTCCTATTCGTCAGGAACTGTTATCCGGTGATAAATATAAAGCTTTAGAATTCTTGCACTTCACACAGGACAAACCGGTAATCATGGTAGTCGGTGGAAGTCTTGGTTCAGTTGCCGTCAACGATGCTGTCCGCAGTGTCCTTCCTGAACTGCTTCAGTCCTTCCAGGTTGTTCATCTCTGTGGTAAGGGCAAAGTTGATGAATCTCTGAAAGACCTTCAGGGTTATGCACAATTCGAATATATCAAAGACGAATTAAAAGACCTCTTTGCTCTGACGGATCTCGTTATCTCAAGAGCCGGAGCCAATGCGATCTGCGAACTTCTTGCACTGCACAAACCGAATCTTCTGATTCCACTATCTGCAAATGCAAGCCGTGGAGACCAGATCTTAAATGCCCGTTCTTTCGAACGTCAGGGCTACAGTGTCGTTCTTGAAGAGGAAGAGCTTAATCATGATGTTCTTCTTGATGCGATCATGAACCTGTATCAGAATCGTGAAACATACATTCAGACCATGAAGAATTCTCCTCAGCAGAATTCTATCGACACCATCATTGATCTGATCGAGGTTGCTGCCAGACACTAATCCGGAAGCATTCTCATCTATTGACCTTATGTACAGGATCTGCCATCGGCAGATCCTCTTGCATACTTTGATATAAAAAACAGGTGGCTGTACATCCCACCTGTTTTTTATATATCGTGTAAGCGGTCATACTGATCTTTATACCTTTTTATCATCCATTTTCTTGCTCTCTTTAGTATGCCTTCTAATGCATTTAATGTAATGCCCATTCTCTTTGCGACTTCTTTCTGTGGCATATCCGCATAATATACAAGAGTCACGGCTTTGTACCATCTCGCATTCTTCTGATACAGTTCCTGAAAAATATCAATTCCAAGTTCATGGAAACATTGCTCTTTCAGTAGTGCAACCACACGATCTTCTGAACTGTCATCGATCAATGAATTCGGATATCTGTCATCCGCCATCGTAATCTCTGCCAATGGAACTTCACGCTTATGATCTCTTATATAATTCATCGCTCTGTATCTTGCGAACATAAGCATCCATGTTCTAATCTGCTGTTTTGATTCACTTCCACACTGTATATATGCGGTGAAAAAGGCATCCTGAGCAATCTCTTCTGCTATGTGATGGTTTCCAGAGTATTTTAATGCCTCTTTGTATACAACACCGAAGTATTCGCTGTATGCAGCCACAAAGGCATCTCCCTCTGTAAACTCTTTTTCCACTTTACGCTCCTATCTTTTATCTGTTAAATTTTCGATAAAACATCTTCTTTTTCTTCTTCTGTAAGTTCATGCATTGTCCATCCAAGTCCCACTTTATCATCTTTGTGTCTTGGAATCATATGTACATGATAATGAAATACTGTCTGTCCGGCTGCTTCACCATTGTTCTGGACGATATTATAGCCATCACAGTCCAGTGCTTTTGTAAGCTTTGTAATCATCTTCTTTGCAAGAATCATTGATTTTCCCGCAAGCTCATCATCCAGCTCATAAAGATTGGCATAATGTTCTTTCGGAAGGATGAGTGCATGTCCCTTAGCTGCCGGATTTGCATCCAGAATCACACGAAAATCTTCATCTTCATAAATAGTAGCTGTAGGAATCTCTCCATTTGCAAGTTTACAAAAAATGCAGTTATTGTCTTTCATAATATTATCCTTCTTTCTCTGAAAATAAATGATTGATTATTTAAACCACCAATGCTAAACTGATACCTCAGAAAGGGGCGGTAGTTATTATGTTATCATCGACAGACCATGACAAATTACAACAGATTATACAGGAACATCCTGAAACAGAAGAACTTTTTAACCGGATTTTTAAGTCTCATCAGATGGATATCAGCACCATCAGTCACGAAATCCGTAATCCTCTGACCCTCGTTTACAGCACGCTTCAACTTATCGAATCACAACATCCCGAAGTACTGGAATTCGCTCACTGGTCAGAGTTTCACCAGGACATCGAATATATGAAACTGTTATTAGAAGATCTGTCTTCTTATAACAACGGTGAACGGCTGGATCTTGCTCCGTTAAGTACCGGCAGCTTTTTCCGCAGAATTGCTCTGTCCTTTGCTTCTTCTATTATAGATACAGATATTGAATTCACTTCATACATACCGGAAGATCTGCCAGTTCTATCTGCCGATTCTGTAAAACTTCGTCAGGCACTGCTCAATCTTCTTCGCAATGCCACTGATGCGGTCCGTACCGAATCACCTTCTCAGGATCAGCACGATATGCCGGCACACTCCCCACAGATCTCATTGTCCGTAACCGCCGATGCAGATTTGCTTCATATCGAAATCTCTGACAACGGCTGTGGTATTGCTCCTGAAGATCAGGAACACATCTTTGAACCATTCATCACTCACAAAGTTGATGGAACCGGACTTGGTCTTGCAATCACACGCCGGATCATCCAGGCTCATCACGGTACAATTACACTTAGATCAGCACGATATGCCGGTACGGTATTTATCCTTACGCTTCCGATAGAGAAGAACTCCTGATAAAAAGCCGGCAAGCAGGCCTCCTATATGTGCCATATTATCAACACCACCACTGGTAAATCCATAATACAATGTCAGTACGATCATAAAGACCAGGCCTCTGCCGGATATGTCTCCAATCCGTCCTCTGTTACGGATTGCCACATACAGAAGTGCTCCAATGATCCCAAAGATAGCACCGGACGCTCCCGCCGATATAGCCATACTTCCGGTCTGTATATCCCACCATGCCGACAGAACATTCCCCGCCAGTCCACTTACGAAATACACAATGAGAAACTTTACTTTTCCTATGTCAAGTTCAAGATTCCATCCCATAGCTACAAGTACAATCATATTATTGACAAGATGATCATACCCAAAGTGAAGAAACATACTGGAAAATAGCCTGTAGTACTCTCCTCTTTGTATCAGATATGGAACATACATGGCTCCGTGCTTCAACATGAATTCACCATCTTCTGTCATCCCCAGAAAAGACAGGACCAGAAATACAATGACATTCACTGCTGCCAGTAATATCGTACATGGCGCTTTAATCGTATTCTTGTTCATTTATACGCTTCATTACCTTTCGCTTTGTTCATCTTCTGTCTCTTTTAGTATAACATAGATTACCTGAATTCTTAATCATTTTATTCTATATTTAACTGAATTTTATCACAGCTCTTCTTCCTCTATATGCAGTCCGTCCCAGTCACCCCATTTTGACTTCTTGTGTTTATTCAGGAAGCGCTTTACCGGCATCCATAGATTATCCGTCTCTCTCATGATCGAACTCCCCATCTCCTGCTCCGATATCCAGTCATGTTCTCTGGTATCATAATATGATGTCTTTTCCCTTCGTTCCTCCAGCAATTCATCGATCATCGTTTCTTTTCTTATATCCGGAATCTTCGTTTCTTCTTTTTTCTTTTCTTCACATGCTGCAATTAGTTTTTCCAGACTGTAATTATCCTCCATTGTCTCTTTATGCAATAAAAATGCCAGACGGACACATTCTTCTTCCTGATAATCCGCAACTTTTACCATATACTCCGTCAATATATGAAACTTCTCCCATATATCCTGTTTTGCCAAAGGATAATAACAAAAGTAATATCTGCCCTCTTCATAGAAAATGTATTCCGGATCCATCAGGATACAATGAATATCCAGAAGATAACGTTCCGCTTCCTTAAGTACATTTCCTAACTGTTCCATAAAGTGCCTTATATCTTCTGCTTTTAATTTCGCTCTGGCATACATCGCCTGCATTGATACCTTACCACTTACATCATAATCATAATAACTGCTGCCATTAACACCTCTTCCTCCTACATGCAAAAAGCCCTCCGGCGAATTTGCTTTTAACATTTTCATCTGGTAATCCTCTTTATATAATACGTGTTCTTCTATCGTTATCTTTCGTTCCATTATCTGATCCTTCTCATTTTTTAATCCTTCTGATATCCCGGATATATTTCTCCGGTTCCGTCACCGCTGCACGGCTTTCTACAGATATTGCCATTTTCTTTCGTCTTGCAGCTGCCTGTACTTTAATTTCATCTTTTCCCACACTGCTTTGTACTCTTATTCTTGAAAATAAGATACACTTCCTTCCCACCCTTTCTTTGAATAACGCATTTAATTCACTCTCGCTGATTCCATCCTTTTCTCTCACCTTTGTACTTCCCGTAACCGCCGTTTCATATGCGGCTCCTGCAATAATATTCTTGTCATGATAATAAAAAGATATCCTTATACATCCCATGATCAGGAATAATATCATTGGTATCAGAAAAGCCATCTCCACGGTAAAACTACCCTTTAACCACCTTTGCTTTCTTTCCTCCATCTCAGATTCCTCCTATACATACCCCAAGCAGATATCCCACTGTCAGAAATGGATAAAAAGGAAAAGCAAGTCCTTTCTTTTTTCTTTTTATTACCACACAGATCAATCCGATAATTCCAAGGATGAAAAATGCCGTCATAAGCACTTCCAAAAGTCCCCAGATTCCCAGATATATCCCCAGGATCAGAATTGCCAGGCTGTCCCCATACCCAATCGCTTCATTGGTAATTTTACTGATCCATAAAAATAATATGCCGCTTAATCCACCGGCCACCGACAATTTCCAGTCTACATTTCCCGTCAGTACCTGATAGATGATCACCCCTGCCATACATAGCAGAAGTACATCCCGCGGAACTTTCCGTATTCTATAATCCATCACTGACAGTCCTGTTAATACAGCCATTGCCAGCACCTTGCTTATTGTCCACATCTGGAACAGGCCCCCTTTCCTGCCGCCTCCGATATCGGTATTGCATATATCGTCCGTTTTAAACCACTGCACGACAGCGAACTGTGATACCGGTCTCCCGAATTCGTAATATAAATGTTTCCCCCGTTTCCTTTTACACAGTGTTCACATGGATAGTATTTGCCTCCGTTTTCATTGCGAAATCCCTCTACCAGTTCCAAATGAGTCATGCGGATCGACAGATCCAGATGCGAACAATGATAATCTTTATGATATACAAGTCCTGTTTCCGTTACATACACCGTATCATTTCCCGTATCCATCCACCCTTCCCGTTCATATCCGCTCCACGCCTTTATCTTCATTGTCTCACTGCATTTTACCGGAGCAATCCCAAATAGCGGCACCGGAATGACTACCTGATACTCTGCCGTTAATTTACCGATCCCGGTTCGGGCCGACATCTTCGACCGTGAACAGTCTATTCCACTGCTCCCGCCTCTTACAATACTTCTTCCAAGCCGTTCTTCACCCACTGCATACACCAGATCATTCTCTATCCTTGACGGCATCAGCATCTGCGTCACACAACTTTCTTTAGCTGCTTTTTTTCCTGCATATTGAAGACCGCTTCTCACTGCCGTATGTACTGCCATCATCTCCAGAAGATACAACATCGTAACGACTGCCAGAAAGAACACCGGTACAGCAACCGCTGCCTCTGCCGTCACGCTTCCTTTCTGTCTGTCATCGGAAAATCTGCGCAATAGTTGTGAGACGGATAAAGATACCCTTTCAAGGCCTGAATAACAGATAGGTTGTGAGGGGAGTAAATTGTTACTCATAATGCGAATCCTGCTCCTTTCTTTGTTTTTTTATTATAATTTTGGGATATTTTTGATGCCTGAAAGGGCATCTTTATCCGCCTCATACTATTACATCTTGTTCTCTGATTCTTTCTACTGATAACCGTAATATGTCCGGTACTGATACTTTATTCCTCTTCTTAGATTACACACTGTACGGATCTCCATTCTTCCTGCACAGTAATCGATCCGGAACGCCGGCTGTCCGTAAATGCTCTGCATGTTTTTCTCAATGATGCCCATTGCCCGCATAGACATGCGTTCCTTTCCTTCCAGAAATAAGAGCATCCTCATATAGTCTTTGTATCCCATACCATCCTGCACATCCATGCCGGTTCCTGTATCTTCATCTGTTCCAAGTTTCATAAGACCGGACAACGATAACTGCCAGTTCGTATCATCTTTGGTAATTGCGGCCTTTTGCCCGTCTAAGAGTGACCTGACATCCATAACGGATTCTCCATATGCCCAGGCAAGCAGGATTCCCTGCGCCGCTGCCTCTGTAACAGCCGGGACTGCCAGGAGTGTACATAAAGTCCCGGCTGCCGCCCTTGCTTCCGCCTGTTTTGTACTGCTCGTCTGAAGATAAATATAATTCGGCACAAATCTCAACATCACAAGCTTCTTTGCCACCGTTTCCAGATTTCCTTTGTCACTTTCCCGGCCCGCCAGAATATATTCCAGTTCATAATCAAGTTCTCCTCCTTTCGGTCCATCGGTAAAATCTGTAAAATGATCTATCACATATTCTCCGAGCAAAACGGACGTCAACGTTCCATCCTCCGGTTCCACATCTGAAAAAGCCCCATATCCGGTATGATTTTCTCTTTTTTCCGGCATCTCCTGTAATGATATCTGTTTCTCCGATATTGTCTTATCTTTCGGAAGCACAAGTCCTAAGATTGATGAACGTTTCAATTCTGCTACATGCTGCATCGGATTTTCTTCTTCCGGAAGTTCTGCTTCCTGTTCTCCTAAAAGATCCTTAAGCTGATCATTTTGCTTTTCTTCCTCCTCAGTAAATTCATCCGCTTTCTCTTCCTGGTTCTTCCAGAGAGAGACATTTCCCAGATATTTATCCGCCCACGCGATCCCGTACTTATGTTTCATGTATTTTCCGACCTGATCACGAAATAACTCTCCGCTATTATCTGTAAACAACTGGATCCGCTCTATCTCATTTTCCATATCTGCATCGTAATAAGAAAGACGATCCAGAATATTCTGTTCCGTGTAAGTCCCGGTCTCATAACCGCATTCAATGGCAAATACGTCATAATTTTCCAGTAATTCTTTCTGATATTCTGCAAATACACATTCCAATGCCCGGTTCATATCTGCCCGCCTGTAATTCTTTGCCATCTGCACCGACGCACTTTCCACAAGAGCCAGTATCAAAGAAACAAACAGAACAAAAGTCAACGTCAGATAGACTGTAACTTCTCCATTCAAACAGTCCCTATCCGGCCGCTTTTCCTGCACTCTTCGGTATCTGCATAATCTACAGCCGGCCGCTTCTTTCGAATGCATAATAACTTAAATTCCCGAACTTTCACTGGTGATTTTTTCAAAGATTGTCTGCACCAGACTGGTAAGCTGGGATTTGAAGATGATAACAAGCCCAATGAGAACCACCAGGATCAATATCACTTCCACTACTCCGATTCCCCTGTCATCTTTTAATACCTGTAATGCATATCGTATTCTCCACATAACATCTCTTCCTTTCTTATCCTTTATATCTGCATGGTCAAAAAAGCCGGAACTATAACAATGATCAATACCACTACCAGCATCAGAAACATTGGCAAAAGCAGCTTCGTTCCTGCTTCTTCACCCAGTCTTTTCGCCCGCGCCTTCCGTTCTTCAAAAGCCTGTATGGATTCCAGCTTTAAAAGTTCTGATAATCCCTTCGTTCCTTTTCTTAAATTTTGTGACAATAGTGCTCCTAGCCTTATATAAATCTGCAGATCACATCGTCTTCCAAAATTTTCATAGCCTTCAGCTTCTGTTACGCCGCTGTCCATTTCATGGCAGGTCTGTCTCATTTCTTCATATACGTATCTTTCATTTTCGTCTTCTTTTTCCTTCATGTATCCTTCGGTTATCTTTCTCCATGCTTTCTTTACCGTCATTCCTGCACCAAGATACAATGTCAGTTTGCTGATGACTTCCGGATAATCTTCGATCATCTGCTTTTTTCTTTCTTCTTCTGCCTTTCGGATATTCTGTTTTTGTAATGCATACAGAAGTATCCCTATCATCATTCCCATTACCGTTATAACCGGTCCGCGTTCATTAAAGGGCTGATAATATCTGAGTTCATTTGTGTCCAGCATCTCTGGCAGAATTAGTTTTTTCTTTTCTTTTGTTGCTGTATCTGCTTTTTTTATTGCCTCTTCAACGTTCTTTTTTGTGCTTTCTTCTCCGCTTAGTTTTTTCGGATATACACATGCCACGCACTGATAAGAAGCCTGCTCTTTTTCGTTTGCCGTATAGGTAAGGACTGCATTCAGTTTTACAAGAACTCCTTTTTCAGAGATATTCTGCTCCTTAAGTTTGCCCTGGATATCCATTACGTCATACCGGTCCAGTTCCCAGGAGACCTTCACAGGCTCCCCCGGGATATCTGTGACCAGATCCAGGTCCTCATCCACACGATCCAATGTCTCATTACCGGCCAATATCAGCCTGTCCATTTTCCTGATGATCCTTGAGAATAATTCCTGTACCTCCTTCGCAGAATACTGTCGCTCTGATACCTCTACCGAAGTCCGGACCTTTTTCTTTTTATTTCCGATCTGCACATCCAGTTCTTCCACTTTTTTCCCTTTTCCATAGTCATTTCTCTCTATGGATGGTGTCATCTGTGTCCGGGAACATGCCATATCTGCTCCCGTCACTAATATCCCCAAAGCAATGATCAGGCCTGCTGCCTTCACTATACGTCGATTCTCAGGAGCCTTACTCCAAGATAATAAGCGCCCACGTAGATTCCGAGACATAGCGTCATCACCCCTATTCCTGTTACATTCCCATACAATTCTTCCATGAAATCAGAAAAACTAAGTGACATATAAGCAATAATCCCATACGGAACCATCGACATGATCTGAAATTCATATTTCTTTGCGGCAAGTAGTGTATCAATCTCTCTTTTTACCTCTATCTTATCGCCGATCTGACTGGTTGTATTACGGATAATCCCGATCATATCCCCGCCACTTTTCTTCGCTGTTACAAATACTGTCACAAAGCTTTTTACATCCTCTGACGGAACCCTCTCTGCAAATTCTTCCAGGACCTGTTCAACCGGAATATGCATTCTTAATTTCCTTGTAATGAGAAGTAATTCTCTGGAAATCCTCGCTTCTTCAGGATATTGTATTTTAAGTTCTTTTTGCGTTTCATAAAATGCATTTTCCACCGAATATCCTGTATTAAGCGCCGACGACAGTGTCTGTATCATCTCCCGGAACTGTTTTTGAAATTCCTGTTCCTTCTTTTTACTTTCTTCTTCCAGGAATTCCCTGTACAGCCAGATTCCCGGCAGTATCAAAAAAATAGCGGCCCACACTCTGCGATAATAAAGCCAGGCTGTAATGCCTATCATTCCGGCCGTCTTCATCCCTGCTTTTGTGCGTTCTTTAAATGTAATATCCTGCTGCCACAAGTTTTTCGCGGTGAAAAAGTTCCGCAACTTTTTTCCATTCTCCATGGACTTTATTTTCCTGATCCTTTTTTTCATTTTCTGTTACATTTTCATCCTCCTTACGAATCTCTTCATACCGGTAAATCGTCTGCAAATGGATCTGTCCATCCCAATATCCTAATACCTCTGTTACTTCCAGCACCTTCCTGCTTTTATCCCGAAGCCTTCCAAGATGTACAATGATATCCAGTCCTGACGCGATCTGACGCTCAATTGCAGGGAGGGGAAGGTCCATTCCCATCAGTACCATAGTTTCCAGACGGCTTATCATGTCCTTCGGACTGTTCGCATGCCCCGTACTGAGACTTCCGTCGTGTCCTGTATTAAAGGCCTTTATATGGACTCCCTATGTTCCCATCATGCAGAAATACAATATCTTTACTTAATATACACTGTATATAACGTTATTATCTTGCCATTCCACAGTTGCAAAAAGAAAAGAGAGCCTTTCACAGCCCTCTTTCATATCGACTTTCTCATTCATTTGTCATACTCAACAGTTTGGCAACCAATGTCTCTAAACTTTTTCCCAAAAATGGGACAAAGTCTGGTATTGCACCAAATGCCATCCCAATTATTATCATTCGCCCACATTCTCTTGCAGATTCCAATGCAAATCCATAACTCAAAACACCTGTCAGAATAAATATAATTGATAAAAAGTAAAGCAAAATATTTCCCAATATCATCGGAATTTTTAATAACCAGTGAATCAATGTCATTACTGCAAGAATTAAATATAAAAACACTTTTATTATGTACTTAACCAACATTTTTAATCCCTCACTTTTTTGTCTTTCCGGACAGCAAGAATCTTGCCATCCGGACTTCCACTTTTTTGCTATCCGGGCTGCAAAATTCTTGCTATCCAATGCAGTTCATTATCCTTTTGTATATATCATTTCCGTCAAAATCATCTCTTCTGCATCATGACAAATGGCATTCATCATCCTTGTCCATTCCATGTTGTCCTGCCTTTTTAATTTCTCTGTAATTCCTTGTTTCTCCATCATCTGTTTTACTATTTGTTCTTCCCTATCCCTTGCTTCTGCATCAATCTGATTCAAATGCTCGACAAGTTTTCCTTGTAACAACAATATTTGATATTTTGCCTTTCTGTGTTCCTGTAAATAGCTTTTACGAAGCATCCCATATTTCCCATAAGTTGGTTCGATATCTGTAAGTGCCAATTTTGGCAAATAATAATCACCACATAACATATAAGTAAGTCCATTTTTCTCATCATAAATTTCGTTCTGCATAAAATATTCTCCTTTTCTTCCTATAATTGGTCGTACATCTTCAACAGTGTTCCCTTTTTCATTTGACTATATTTCACCTGTAATTCTTCATATTTTTTCTGAAGACTTTCATATTCGTTTTTCGGAACACTATCGGATAATTTCTGTTCTAAACTCTTAATCCGTGCTTCCTGTGCTTTTGCAATAGCATCACTTTTAGGATTTCGCAATATCATTCCCTGTTGTTTTTCCTTCAATTCCATCATGACCTGTTTCACATTCGGATTATTATAGAAAAAACCTCTGGAAAGTCCTGTTAGTTTTGTAAGTTCAGCAACTGAAATTTTTATATTTTTTCTATACATTGTTTCAATAGCTGTTATTGCTGTTTCCGTCATTTCCGCACTTTTTTCTTTTGCCAGTGCTACCATTTTATCGTGTTTCTGCATTTTCCTTTTCCCTCCTGTATTGTGCTAATAATTCATTCATTTCATCTCGTACAGCCTTTGTATCCTCCGCTAATGCTTCGTTTCTTAACCGCCGATAATGTGGTATGGTTCGTGTATCCTTATGTCCCAACAGCCTTGCAATGCTATCATCATCTAATTTCATTTCTGTAAGTTTTACTCCAAAAGTATGTCTAAAACGATGTGTACGAAACTCAAAATAATTTCCCTTATCATCCCTGATATCATTTTCATAAATCATGATATTTACATGATATTTCAGCATTGAATCTGTATACAATTTTCCATTATCTTGCAGAAAAATATATTCTGAATCTGGATGCTCCTTTTCTGAAACTTCTATTGCTTTTCTAATCAATTCTGCCAGCTGATCGCTAACTGGTCTTTTGTATTTCCTTGTTTTCTGCTGGATAATAGTTATAAAATAATGTCCAGATTTCTCAGATAAGCAATCCCTTCGCAAAGTCAACGTATCCTCTATTCTTGTACCGAGCATCTGATGTATTATTAAACATCTGCCTAACTGGGGCTTTAATTTTGTTAATGCACAATTAAATTTTCTGATTTCTGCATCTGAATACGCTTCTGGTAAAGCGTTGTCATATGCTCTGCAATCACTGGACAGAAAAAGGTTGCATATATTTCCTATTTCCAGTTCACGCCCTATTTCATCCAACAGATTATCCAAAACCGACAGCTCTGTCGTGTAACTGACTGATGTAAGACCGGTATCCGTTTTTATATAAACCAGATAATCTTCTATCATATCCCTGCTAATTTCTGTAAAGTGCTTTACTTCTGGGAATCGATCATACATGAAACTAGCAAACCGACGGAATCCACGCAATTCACCTTTTATACTACCCATTGCTTTTGTCTGGCAGTGGCTATACAATATTTTCTTTATTATCTCTTTAAATTCTTTCTGCCTGATCTCACGAAAATCTAATCTATATCTTCCACGAATCGGATTACTCCTTGGCACAATATCCAACTTTCTCATATCCCATACATCTTTTTCATTTTCTGGAATATCTGCTGTTTTACACTTCACAACATACTCATAATACATTTTCAGAAAAGAAATCTGAGCGCTACTTTGTTGCTCAACATTCCGCCTATCCGGTCTATTTCTTCTAACATACAGCGCCAATCCTTTTTTATATAAAAATGCTTTATAACTTCTCTCCAGTTCTTCCCATTTTTTATCAGTGATGCTGCTACAACTTGTACACTTCTCATTCAGAAATTCTTTCAACAGATCAAATCTGTAAATATCATTTACTACTGTTGATAATGACAAACGTCTACATCTATCATCGATATACCCATAAATCTCATCCTGCATCTTTTCATTATGAATCTCTGATATGTAGTACACCCTGTTTTCCTTCCATTTCAGTCCTGCCAACTGTTTTTCTGTAGCTTGTTGATAACAGTCATACGAAATCAAATTAATATTACCTTTCATCATCTTCTGCTCCTTTCAATTTAAATGACTGATTTTTAGAGAAATATTTATCTTCAGCCGATACAATACGTTCCGGCATGAAATCAATGTACTGTTTTGTCATATTCTCACTTGAATGTCCTAGATAATCTCGTACCCCTTGTATAGAAACCCCATTTCCGTACATTGAAGTTGCAAGGTTATGTCTGTAATCGTGTGCTCTAAAGATATAATCTCCGCAGGCAATCCCACGAACCTTACACTCCCGAATCATCTGATTTGAAAATGTCTGTCCATTAAATGCACCACCCTTTTTATTTTTGAATAAATACTCCCCATTTTTTATTCCGTACTTTTTTTCATAATCATTCACCAGTCCAACCAATAAACTGGGAACAGGAATGACTTTTTCTCTCCGCATTTTGCTTTGATATATGCGCATCCAATTATCATTGCCTTGTGAATAAAAGGCTCCCGATTTTATTGTACAAACCTCGCTTTTCCTAATTCCTGTGCAAAACAAAATCAAATACATCAACTGTAAATGCTCTGGGAATGCCGGCAGCTCCTTAATTAGATGAGCAATTGTTTTTTCTGGAACACTTCTTTCATTGTGTTCCGAAAAACCTTTTTTTAAAAATCGTTCCGGATAAAACTTCAACACTTCAATATTTTTCATTTTCAAAAACTGTAGAAATGTATGCATATGTGTGATATATCGGTTAAAAGTGGAATACTTAATATCGGACTCATCCAAAACAGACACATAATCCGCTATATCTTGCATCTCCAGTTCAGTTACTTTCTTACTCTGTCCATCCAGATATTTTAAAAATTGTGAAATAAAACTTATTGTATTTCGGATATTTGATAAAGACAGATCAGATATCCCGACCAAATATTTTGCGTATAATTGTAAATACCAACGATTTTCTTTTTCGTAAATATTAATAAATGAAAGGCTTTTAACAGGTGAACTGGCATTGATTCTCGATTTATCAAACTGAAACCTATCCATATACCAGATACACGCTCGCCAATTTGTCTCTGGATCTGTTAGAAATAACGTTCTTCTCGCAAACTCAACAATCTTAGAAGCCTGTTTTTTTATAATTTCCGGCTCTTTATTTAAATACAGATAAAATCTGTTTTCATCTGCCTGTTCCATTTCTTCAATATCATCTATTCCGTACTTATCGCAAAACCGTATAAGTGCTTTTAATGGTTCTAAAAAATATCTTCGATGTCTTTGTGCCTTATCCATATTCAGAATTTCACACAGCAATATTTTTGTCTGTTGCACCAACTGTGATGAATGTATCCTCGTTAAGTCCCATAACAAATCATTCTTATCGACCACCTGACGGAAAGATTGTGCTTTCTTCTTATTGGGGATATACAGCAAAAACAATTTGTCTTGCTTAAAAAACTCCTGTTCTACAGAGAAGGGATTTCCATGTGAATAGACATCCGGCATATTTTCTATTTTTAAACGATCAAATAAGCTCATTAATTCCACTTTATATTTTTCTGAAATATCCTCTTTTTCAAGAGAATCCATATACATTTTTCTCGTTTCATAGTTAATATCTGCAGTACACTGTATATCTGTATACTGAAAAAATTTGTATAACCGGTTATAGTATTTTGCTTCTCCATTCGTAACTAAAGATATTTCTTCCTTTAATTTCTCAGATATTTTTTCCTGATATAACTTCGGAACAATTTTTAATACTGCCAAGGTAATCCCTCCTTCCTTTTACAGAAAATCTGCAATTTGGTATAAATCTTCATTATTTGAGTAGTATTGATCTGTCGCTTCTATCAATCGTTCATTATTTTCACCCAAGTATTTAATGGTAGTTTCAACTTTCTTATGCCCCAGGGCAAAACGAATGTCATTCAAATCCCATCCTTCTTTTCTTCTTTCCTCCGCAAAATAGTGTCGGAGCTGATGCGGATGGGAATTGATATCCGTTTTTTTGGATAGCCTTTTCAACATGCTATACACAGAATCCGCATCTAATGGCTCCCCTTTGTTTTTTCCAGTCAATTTTGTAAATAGATACTCCGAGTTCATCAGACTTTTCCGGTTATCAGAAATGTACTTAACCAAGAACTCAAAAGTTGTATTACTTAACAAAGCCATTCTATATTCTGCATTTTTTGCTCTTGCCAAGTTGGTATTGGATTCACGATACCTTACCCGAACCGTCCTTCTTTCAAAATCAATATCTTCGGTATAATGGATTCCCAGAATTTCCCCTAATCTAAGACCGGTTTCTGCCATCATTGCTATCAGCAATCGATCTCTATCATTCGTACAGGCATTTATCAGCTCCTGTATTTCTTCGGATGTTATTTCTTCCAGATTAGGTTCTTCTTCTTTGAAGAAACCTTTAAACGAATTCACTGCATTTTGATGATTTACTCCCATACTGTCAAAATACGATACTTTTTTTACTCGTAAGACTTTAAGCATTGGTAAAACATCTTCCAGTGCCAAAAACTGGTAGTATCTGAAGACTGCACCAAGATACATATTGCAGGTCTTATTGCTCGTCTGTGTATTATGCTCAGTATGCTTTCCACTCTTAACCCAATACAAGAAATCAATAAAATGTTTATTCTGCTCTGAATAGGATAGCAATGTAATCTCATCCAATCCTATCGTTTGCTTCTGCAAATAATTGTAATAATATGAAAGTGCGAAGGCTGCGGATTTTACAGTATTCGGAGAAGCATTAATCTGATCCAGATGTTTCAAATACTTTGATGGAAGGATTTCAATTTCTTCAATATCAGAAATAATCAAAAAACGTGGTCTATTATCTTTCAAAACCGAAACAACCCTATATTTCAATCCACAGCCCTCCTTCCTTTCGTTTGATTCGTTTGACTTCTTTGACTTCTTAATTTACATTATACACAAAGATGTCAAAATGTCAATTACGTTTTTGACTTCTTTGACTTTTAAAAGAATATCAATAAAGCATTTTTTGATTTCTTTATGTTTTAAATTGATTTTTAGGGATATAATTGATAAGATAAAATACAAGAAGTCAATTTATACAAAGTCAAAGAAGTCAAGAGGAGATTTGAATGAACGAATTTATATCAAATTCAGGCACACTAATAAATCCTGACAGCGTTTACGATCAGGAAAGATTCATCAATATACTTCAAATCATTTTACAGAAAAAAACACAAAAAGAATTATCTGAACAAACAGGCTTAAATAATGCAACCATTTCACGAATGCTCAACGGTGCCCGATCTGGAAGACCATATAAAAGCACTATTGATAAAATTGCAAAAGCCATTGATGATCCAGAACTTATCCAAGAATTATATGATGCAACGGGATATTCTTCTAAGAAAATACGGGAACGAAAAAAGATAATTGCAGACAATGGATTTTCTCTGGATCTCTCTACTGTTCAGGTGCATGAAAAGTTTTTTTCTACTTTAATGCGTGGACTTTCCATGATGACAAGTCTGCATAAAGTTGAATGGACAATAAAATCTGGAACGCCCAGATCATACGATTATTTAATTGAATTAAAAGAGGGAAATATAGATTATTGGTATATTAGATATGTAGATAGAATTACTTCTGATGAAGAAAGAAAAAAAGCCTTAACTGCCATTTATGGAGAATTTGCAAAATTGAAATTGGACGGAAAAATCAAAGTTTCTTGCGCCACTCCTTCTTACGAAGATTATGATTATTTTGTTACAATTCCACCATACCAATTAAATACAAATGCTTCAATTATATATTTTGATTCTGAACTCGAAAGATTTGCAGACGAAACCTTTTTAGAGACAGCTTTACCACTTAAAGAAAATATTCCTGTTAAGGATTTTTGTAATCTTACCGAATCACTGATACTATAACTTTTTGATTTTATCACAGAGAGAGTTGCTTATGGCTCTCTCTTTTTTTAACGCTTCCTCCTCCCATGTTCTAACTCATTATGGCAAATCATTTTCTAAAGCAAGTATCGCCTAGAGTAACTCAAAATCCCATTTCTGGATTATGATTCTCTGACGAACTTAATGGAGATTACGATTCCCCATACCCTCAATATCACAAAATATCAAATTTTGCTATTAGCTCATAATAAATTTTCGCAGCTATCTGTTTTTGCACTCATAGTTATCAAAAGCTTTTTATAACCATCTGCTTCTACCAGTAACAAAATGTCAATAGTTTTTTAATCACTTTTTCAAAAAAGGCAAAAAAATAGAACGTATAGTTAATTTCCATACGCTCTATCTCACATTTCATATTAAATTTTTGAATTATACAAACTGGAAGTTAGCGATTTCTTTTTCCGGTATTCTCTGTCCCACGGATTTCCTCATGATAGAAATAATCTACGATCACCGGATGCCCCTGCGGGACTCTGCCATAAGGCATTTCATTATCCACAAAGGCACAATCATACTTCTTAGCCATTTTCTCAGCTTTTACTTCAAGTGCTTCAAAGTAGCTGCGGTTATGCTTGTTATAGATCTCGTCGTAAAGTGGTACAAGATCAGGATATTTTCCGGCGATATAATCCATAATTGTCTTTTTGAAACCGCCTCGAAGATTGAGATTTTCGAGCCAGAACAGATCGCACTGATCCTTTACCCGCTCAAAGATTGCTTCAAAATCCGTGATACCGGGGAATACCGGGGATACGAAACAGACTGTACGGATACCTGCTTCATATACCTGCTTCATAGCAGCGATACGGCGCTCAATGCTCGAAGCAGAGTCCATATCGTTCTTGAAATTTTCATCTAGTGTGTTGATCGACCATGAAACGGTTACACGTCCAAGCTTCTTCAGCAAATCAATATCCCGTACCACAAGATCCGACTTTGTGCAGATCAGAATATCTGCGTCACTGCCGATCAGCTGCTCCAGAAGTTTTCTGGTATTCCCGAATTGCTCCTCCTGTGGATTGTAGCCATCT
>SKEF01001634.1_pt1 | contig 19068 bp, 20 predicted proteins | sample 4826691 | NCBI WGS metagenome assembly SKEF01 (sample SAMN11008816, study PRJNA524170) | human gut metagenome | biome: Human fecal sample; material: Feces; isolation source: fecal sample from pouch patient p23, p27 | host: Homo sapiens | place: Israel: Tel-Aviv | collected 2016-08-24
TTTAAAACTCTTTTCATGCGATAACTAAAATTTGATGAATATACGATGGTTTTTAATACCTATTTATTATTAAAGACAAAAATAGTTGATGAAAAGAAAGCAGAAAAATATAAATCTTCTCAATTTGTCAATTTTGATAATTTGCGAAAAGATTGAGGGTATGCCGGGAAATATCGGCTGAGGCATACGACTCTGGTTGGATAAAGAGGATTAGCTGTGTTTAAAAGTGGGTTGAGAGGGATTACGAGTCCAAATGTAGTTTTTTTATTTCTTGGCGGAAACGGGAAGGAGGAACTCCCATTTCTTTTTGGAATGCTCTGTAAAAAGAAGAAAGTGAGTTGTAGCCGAGCGAATCGGAAAGCACTTTCAGAGGAATGTCATTTTCAGGCTCAGATAACAGAGCGAGCGCTTCCCGGATGCGGTATGAATTGATGTATTCGGAGAAAGAGGTGTTTTGCTCCGTAAACATGCGCGACAAGTAGGTGCGGTTGGAGTGAAGCCGTTCTACGAGCATGTCGATGGAGATACTGTTGCTGCGGTATAAGTGTTCGTCGTTCATCAGCTTTTCTACGGCATCAAAGAGTGCTTTGTTTTTCTGGCTGGTGTTTACCAGATCGGTTTTCTCGTCCCGTTGTTCGAGCAGTTGTCTTTCCCGCTGACGGTGGGTGTCGTATAATATCACCAGTTGCCGGTACATGTGGTTCTTCCGTACATAAAGTACATATAGAGCTATGAGTATGACGGCTATGAGCCCGGTCACGAAGACTGCTAATTGAAGTTTCCGGTTTTTTTCAGACAAGAGCAGTTCTTTTCGGCTAAGTTCTTTTTCAGCTTTTTCTGTCTCGTAGTTTAGTATCATGTGGCTGAATGAACGTTCTTGTTCTATATTAAAAATGCTATCGGCGAGGGATTGATGTCTTTCCTTATGTTGGGATGCCATAGCAATATCTCCTTTTTCTTGAAATAACTCGGCCATACCTTTGTAAAATTGGAGGCGGTAATAGTAATGGTTTTGCTGTTCGGCCAGTATAAGCCCATTTTGGTAAGCTGTATTTGCTTCGTCGTAACGTCTTTCCGCTTTCAGAAAGTTGCCGTAATAAAGGTAGGCTTCGGTGAGTACGTCTATATTGGTGCGTTGTGTGTGGTTTAGTACTTTTCGGAAATATAGTTCGGCTTGTTGAGGTTTTCCAATGGCGGCAAGTATGTTCCCGTGGATTACGTCCGGTTCGTCGGTGTTGGCCATATGTGTCGCAATGGCGGTGGCTTCAGATATATAATGTAGCGCTTCGTCATAATTTTTCGAAAGATAGTACATGGTGGCAACGTTCAATGCGCCGAGAAAGCGTACATAATCATTATGTAGTTTGCTTCCCCCTTCGTATACCTCCAATGCGTATTTTATACCTGAGGGGTCGTTTCGAAGGTAGTAAATCCTCGTCATATTGCTTAAAATGATATAATAATTTGTTTTATCCTCACTTGCGTCGGCATATTGCAGAGCCTCTTGGAAGTAGGCGAGGGAGGCATTGTAATTGAGTGTCGTATTGCGTGCGTTTATTCCTAACCCGTTGGCTATAATGGTCTGTATATAGGTGTCGTGATATTCTTCTACATAGGGAATAGCTGTATTAAAATACGTGAACATGGAGTCTGCTTGGCCGGAAAGTATATAAGCTTGTCCGATGTATGCGCCCACATAGGCTTGTGTTTTCTTGTCGTGGTTGGCAATGGCTTTACGGTAGTAAGTTTTAGCTGTGTCTATCAGTATTTCGTATTCTCCTTTACGTACGTACTCTCCCCAACTTTTGATAAGTGCGTAGGAATCTGTATGTGTTGCAGGCGTCTGTACGGTCATGGCGTTCTTCTCCTGTTCCTTACAGCCGGAGAGAAGCAATATTATCAGAAATATGTATGATAAAATGCTGTTCATTCGAATGCTGATTAAGAGCTTAAAGTCGGGTAATCATTACCAGTTTATCACTCTTTTTGTGGTATGTGCAACCGGTAGGTCTTGTTTGTTATTTAACAATATTGTACCTTTCGACAACAAAGATAGTGCAAAGAAAAAGTACAGGCAAATTTACAGGTTCATAAAAGTGCTGTGCGATAGGGTGGAAGTACCCGCAGTGCGAGGGGAATACATTCTGCAATCAAACGTTTTTTTTGCAATTCCTCTCCTCTATACTGTTTCGTAAAGCTACGGAACATAGCAGGGGAGAGGCCGATGCTTGACTTTTTCTCCGTTACTGGCGGTATTTTTGACATATCCATTGAATTAACCCCTCCGTCACTTCGTGCCACCTCCCCTATATTTTGCTATGCAAAACACCCCGCAATGCTGCGGGGCACGGCAGAGGAGGAGTGTGAAATATCTCCGATAGTGAAAACTGAAATATCCTGTAATGTTACGGGACATGGCAGGGGAGGGGTAGCAGAAATGTGGGAAGCAGGGCTTTTTTACTTTTATGGAATATTGTTTTAATATTTTGGGGGAGGGGGTATACACCAGAAAATAGGAAAAGGTGCACTTCAATATCATTGTTTTTGATATTTTTGGAGGGAGTATACACTAATAAACTGTGTGTTTGACACTCCACCTGATTGTTTTTGATTGTTTTTTTGTGTGGATATATGCCTCTGCCCCGTATTCCACAAGAAAATGGGATACAGGGGGTTGAGATGTGTATTTGGAGAATGAAATATTTTCTTTTATTCTCGTCTATTGCAGCCGAAAGAGGCGGCATGGAATCCGGGATTTGGTTCACCGACCGGAGTTCTTACGTAGGTTTCGCACCAGATATTGTCGGAAAGAGGCGAAAGGGGATTCGGCCGATATTCTGGTGTATCGATGTGATTCGTAAGGTTTTCTTCCCGGTTCCCGAATTCATTTTCTAATGATTCGGGGGTGTCACCGGGTTTTCTTTCGTATGAATCGGATTCTTTTTCTTCTCTGTTTTCGGGGGTTGATGCGGTTTCCGAGGCGGCTTTTTCGTTCTCCTCGTTTTTTCTTTCCTCTTGTTTCCTGAGCGCTTCGCGCCGGCAGGCTTCGAATTGTTCGCGTTCCTCCCGTTCCTCGGGTGTGTCGAATATCTCTTCGTGGTCGACAAGGTACTGTGTGGACTCGATGTCGTATAGCCCGGCTTTCCGAAAGAGTTGGTTTCTCTTTTGGTAGTGCCAAGCGAGTGTTCCATCGGCTTGCATTTTCTTCCGATCGCAGCGGGGACGTTTTCTCTCTTGGGAATGTCTTTCGAGCTTGTCGATACATCGAAGGACGGCGAGCAAGGTCAACCGGTCCTTTTTAGGATCGATTTCGAGGAGCATCTTGTAGTACTTGATCAGGGCTACTTGACGGTAGTTCTCGATTTCTCCTCTTAAATCTATGCTCGTGTCGAATCTTGTATCTATCATCGCTCGTTTGTTTTTTCGACAAAGGTATATTCTTGTTGTCGGAGGTTTATGGCATGATGATACTTTGATGAAAGAGACGTTCTTACCGTTTTTTATTTTTGTTATTTCTGTTATGGACTTGTCACAATTTTTGGAAAATAAATTTATAATGGAACGACTCCAATGCCGGGGCGATCCAGCAGTGTTATTTTTCCTTCGACAATTTTCACTCCATCGAATAGATCGTTGGATATAAGCAGGTTTCCGTCAAGGTCGGCCCAGTGGGCCAACGGCGACAGTTGTGCCGCGGCAGAGATGGCACAGGAGGTCTCGGTCATGCAACCGATCATCACTTTCATATCCAAAGCTCTTGCCAATATGGCCATTCGGTAGGCTTCGCGCATACCGGTGCTTTTCATTAGTTTTATATTGATACCATCGTAGAGCCCGTATGCTCGTCGTACATCGGGCATACGTTGCAAAAATTCATCGGCGATGATAGGCAGAGGAGCGCGTTCGTGGAGCCAAGCCTGTTCGTCTATCTTTTCTTTGGGCATGGGTTGTTCCACGAACAGGCAGTTTTGTTCACTAAGCCATTGTATCATTTCGAGCGCATACTCCTTATTGTCCCAACCTTGATTGACATCGACACAGATGGGGCGGTCGGTCTCTGAACGAATGATTTTTACCAATTCTTTATCGTTGTCCAATCCCATCTTGATTTTCAATACATTGTAGGGGGATGCTTCCCGCAGTTTCTGACGGACAACTTCTGCGGTATCTATCCCGATAGTAAAGGAGGTATCGGGGCATTTTTCGGGGGAGAGTCCCCATATTTTGTACCACGGTTGTCCCATGATTTTACCGACGAGATCGTGCAAAGCTATATCTACCGATGCTTTTGCCGACCGGTTGTCGGGTGCAACGGAGTCTACATAGTCGAGAATTTCTTCCATGCGGAAAGGATCGGTAAACTGCTTCAAGTCGAGTTGCCCAAGAAAGCGACATACCGATTCTTGGGTTTCGCCCAAATAAGGCGGCATGGAGGCTTCTCCATATCCTGTCCATTCTCCGAAACGGAGTTGTACTTGTACATCGGGGGTGTGGGTACGAGAACTTTTCGCCAAATTGAAGGCATGTTTCAATTTCAAATCATACGGTTTGAAAGAAAGTTGCAATCTATCTGAACTTGTTCCTTTGGATGCGGAAGTTCCGCAACTATTGAAAAGAGCGGGGGATAGTGTCAATCCCAATGTGCCTATCGCACTTTTGCGCAAAAAATCTCGTCTGTCCATTTTCGGTTTATTTTTGCTCGAAGTACCACGGGTGTCGTTTTACGGCCGTGATTCCCGGAGTCCCTATCTTGTTCACGATTCTGCTGATACCGAGGAGCGGAATAGCGTAATAGTCGGTATCCCGAGCATCGATACTGTTTATTTTGACTTGTCCCGAAGAGTGTATATATTTCCCATCGTTTAGGTAGAGAGCCACGTGCGAGACTTTGCCGGGGGCGTTGCCGAAGAACAGGAGGTCTCCTGTCTGACATTCGTCCCATTGTTCTGCCGGCATGATGTCGCCGGTGAGGGCTTGTTGCGAAGCATCACGGGAGAGAATGATTCCGGCAGAAAAATAGGTCGTTTTGACAAATCCCGAACAGTCGGCACTTTTGACCGAAGTACCGCCCCAGAGGTAAGTCGTTCCCATCATTCCTTTGGCGGTCTGTATGATTTTATTCATGTTTACGGGAGTCGATGCCCACTCGGAGAGTTCGCGACATTCGTCATGTTTCAAGAATCCGGTTCTTCCATCGGGGAAAGACACGGGTATGAACTTTTTTCCCGCCTTTCCTGCGGCTTGCAGAATACAGCCCGATACGATGTCAGACACGGTTTCGGCATTTTTATCTGCGGAGGCATATACATAGCCTTGCAGTCCGGTATAGACATATCGGGTGGCATTTTTCCATTCGGTCCACTCGGCAGTAGTTTTTACGGAGATCGAATTTGCGATTATCCAACTGATGTAATTATCGGGAGTTTGCACTCTGTACCAACCCTTTTGCTCTTCCAAGATGAGCAGGGGCGTACCGAGAATAGCCTGAGAGACCATCTCGGCCGAATGCCTCGGCTCGCTTCTCAAATGTGCACAGCAGACTGTGACAATACCTCTTGTCTTTTCGCCAAGACGACGGTCGGGCAGTAGCTTTATCGCATTTATATAGGAGATTCCGGCCGTGTCGAGCGTTCGGAGCAATGTTTCGACGGCTTGCCGGTTGTCGCACTTTCCTTTCAGAATATGGATAGAATCGTTCAATAGCTCGCTCGATACCGTATAGATGGCTGTGCGGGAATCGGGTGCATATTGCCGTCCGATTCGTTCTATCCAAGTTTGTATATCATTGGACCGGGCATTTGCCATAATCGGGATAATCAACAGAAAACAAAGTATGGTTTTTACAGTCGATGTGTTCATGGGGGTTGTTCGAATAGTAAACAATTATAGCGAACGGTAAGAGCCGTGTAAACGGAAATCGCATTTCCGACTTGGCTATGCCGAACCGCTTCTTATCTTCATAGCTACAAATATATTGAAAAGCCCCGATAGATCGAACTTTACGACCCGATAAATTTCATCTGTTTGTTACAATCCGGTTATCGGGGTAAAGCAATCTCGGGTAGTGTCCAAAAATGTGCTTGGGGAAAATGTTCGTTCAGATAGGTTTTCAAATATTCCTCGGTGTCTTTGTCTATCCGCTCGTCTGTTTTCGGAAAGGTATTGTAGACCATTCCGTAAAGGGGAATATTCCTATTTACCAGCGCTTCGATAGAGAGCAGCGTGTGGTTGATGCTACCCAAACGCCCGGACGTTACCAAGATAACCGGCAGCTTTTGGTCGGCGATGTAATCGACCGTCAGGTATCGGCGAGTAATAGGAACCATCAAACCTCCGGCTCCTTCGAGCAGAACCACGTCGTACCTGCTTTGGAGTATCCGGGTAGACTCTGTTATTTTTTCTATGGGAATAATGCGGTCGTCTATCTCGGCTGCCAAATGCGGAGAAGCGGGGTAGGAATAGACAATGGGGAATGTGATTTGCTCCTTATCCTCCGGGGTGAACGGTATTCCCATAATTTCCCGATGCAGGTCTATGTCTTCGGAGTGGCCTACATTCCCGGTCTGTATCATTTTTTGAGTGATCGTTTTAATCCCTTTGCTGTTCCATTCACGCGCCAGCCACCCCGTGGCGTAACTTTTCCCGATGTTGGTATCTATACCGGTGATAAAAAAAGTTCCTTTCATATCTGTGTTTTTTTATGTGCGACGATGTAGACGGGGCGATAGGTGAGCGTGATCTCTTTTTTCCCGTCGAATGTCTTTCTATATCGCTTTATAAAGTCGAATCCTTTTTGTCGGGAGTGTCCCGAAATACCTGTCACGCCGGTGTTTTTGAGATGCCGGAGTAACTCGATGGGAGTGTCGAAACGAAGGGTGTATTCCTCTTGTTCGAAAAGTTCGACCCGAAAGTGTTTTTCGAACAATCGTTTTAAATCGGCAGACTCCCAATAGGGCATTTCTACGGTCATTAAAGATTGTATTTCGGGCAGATTGCCGGCTGCGAATGTGCTGACGGCGATCGTGCCCGTATCGGACAAATTGCCGGATATGCGTTTCAAGAATCCTTCCAAATCGGTGAACCATTGAATCGTCGAAGCGGAGGTAATCAAATGGTATGTTTCGTCGAAATCGATTTTTTCGGCATCGCCTTCCCTGAAACTCAACTGTTTGAACGGTAGTGCGGTTATGTAGTCTTTCATTTCGGGCGACAGGTCGTTTATCGTGAACCGGGCATCGGGGAACCTGTCGATGAGACAGCGGGTCAGTTTCCCTGTTCCGCAACCTATTTCCAGTATATTGTCGATGCATTTGTTCAAACGGCTCGGAATCTTGTCGTTCAGCTGTCGGGCTATCCGGCTTTGGATAAGACCTTCCCGTTCATAGGTGGAGGCTGCGTTTCCGAAGCTGTTTTTAATGGTCGCTTTGTCGAGCCGATTTTCCAACACAACCGGGCGGAAATGGAAAAAATGGGGTTCGTCCAGCTCTTGAACGACCGTTGTCCCTTCCCATGCTTTCACTTGATTTTTTGCGGGGAATATGAGGTCTCTTGTCCCGATTATCGCCTTGTCCCAACGGAAACGGGGACGAGAGTACAGAGTTATGTTCTCGCCTATGGCATGCAATTCGTCGTACAAACTGTTTATGTCTCTTTCGGGGAAAGCCTCCTTAAAATCGTCGAGGTGTTCGCAACACATGCGCCGGTAGAATTTTTTCAAGCTCGCTTCGTTCAAGTGTTCGAGGGTCGCCCGGAATATTTCGGGGGGGATGCCTTTCTCGCTGTCGATTCCGCATTCGGTTCCGTTGATGGCCGTGGCGTGCCTTATGGGTAGTCCTTTATCGGGTAAGACCGTTGCCGCCGCCCAAACGCCAAACGACCACGCATAGACTTCGATGTTTTTATAGTCGAGGAATGGGGTGGTGTCGAAGTTCAGGTCGGTGTAGTCGTAGCAGACACAACAGTCGCAGCCTATGTGACTCAGACAGGCAAACGGATGCGTATCCATTCCCCAACCGGCGAAGAGGAGGATTAAGTCGTCGGTGTGTCTGCGAGAAATGAAAGTTTGTATCATAGGCCCGATGAAATCTTGGTTAACGTGTGAATGAGCTGGTCTATCTCCGTGTCGGTATGTCCGGCGCTCAGCGAAATCCTTAACCGGGAGGTTCCTTGCGGTACGGTGGGCGGGCGAACCGGCAACAGATAAAAGCCTTCGTGCTGTAATTTTAAGGCGGTTTGTACGGCGCGTTCCGTTTCGCCCAATACGAAGGGGACGATGTGGCTGCTGCTGACAATCGCTCCGTTCAACGGATTGAGCGCTTGTCTTACTTTGTGGCCGATTGCCTCCAAATGTTCCCGACGCGATTGCATATCGACGATTTTATCGATGATGAACAGCGTCCATTCGAGATTGACAGGTGGCAATGCGGTCGTAAAAATCAGCGTCCGCATTTTGTTGACCAAATACCGTTTCATTTCATCGGAGCAGATAACGAATGCTCCTACCGAGGCGGCCGCTTTTCCGAACGTGCCGACCAAAAAATCTATCTCTTTAATAACGTCTTGTTCTTCGGCGCAGCCCAATCCGCATTGACCTCTCACGCCGAAAGCATGGGCTTCGTCGACATACAGGTAAATATTGGGGTAGTGTTTTTTCAACGCCACCAAGCGGGGCAAGTCGCTTTCGTCACCGTCCATGCTGAATATGCTTTCGGTCACGATGAATATCGCTTCGTATTGCGAGGCCGACTCGGAAACCAACCGTTCCAATTGTTCGTAATCGTTATGCCGGTAGCGTATGCAGCGGGCTTTGGAGAGTCCTATCCCGTCGACTATGCTCGCATGGACGAGTTTGTCGGCCAAAATCAAAGAGCGGTTGTCGGTCACTGCCGGCAGAATGCCGCTGTTGGCATGGTAACCGCTGTTGAATACGAGAGAGGCCCCGGCTTTGTACAGTTCGGTGAGCCTTTTTTCCAATCGAGCGTACACGGGGAAATTGCCGGTCAACAACCGAGAAGATGTCGAGGAAAAACGAACATTACGGGAATTCAGGTTTTGCAAAAATTCCTTTTTCAGGTTCGTGTCATCGGCCAGTCCCAGATAATCGTTCGAGGAGAAATTCAACATGGTGTTCCCGTCACGGACGATGGACAGGCCTTGTGCATCCACGGCCGGCAAGGATCGCAAATTTCCTTGTCGAGAGAGTTGTTCCAATTGGGAAGAATAGGTATTCATTATCGCAGGGTTTTTACTACCTCCAACAGAGCCGAGGTGAGTGTGGAAAGTTGGGAAGGGGTTATGATGAACGGCGGCATGATGTATACCAATTTCCCGAACGGCCTTACCCAAATGCCCCGCTCGACAAATTGTTTCTGTATGGAAGCCATATCGACTGGTTTTTTCATTTCGATGACTCCGATAGCACCCAGTATTCTTACGTCGGAAACTTGGGGCAGTGTCGCCGCCGGACTCAGCTCCCGTTTTAACTGGGCTTCGATGGCGGCGACTTTCTCTTTCCAGCCGGAAGAGAGGAGGAGAGAGACGGACGCACAGGCCACGGCACAGGCCAAAGGGTTACCCATGAAGGTGGGCCCGTGCATGAATACTCCCGGATTCCCGCTGGAAATCGTGTGGGCGACTTCGTGTGTCGTCAAAGTGGCCGCCATAGTCATGTATCCTCCGGTCAGGGCTTTGCCTATGCACATGATGTCGGGGGTGACTCCCGCATGTTCCCAAGCGAACAGTTTCCCGGTGCGTCCGAATCCGGTGGCGATTTCGTCGAAAATGAGCAGCAGGTTGTATCGTTCGCATAGCTGCTTGGCTTCCCGAAGGTATTGCGGGTGATAGAACCACATGCCGCCGGCTCCTTGCACGATGGGTTCGAGGATAAGTGCCGCCAATTCTTCGTGATGGGCTTCTATGGCTTCCCGAAGAGGAGCGATACAGGCGGGATCCCATTCGTCGTCGAATCGGCAGGAGGGAGACGGAACAAAATAGCGGGTGGGGAGCGCATCCCCGAAAATGGAGTGCATACCGGTTACCGGGTCGCACACCGACATGGCATTCCATGTGTCGCCATGATACCCCGACCGTATGGTGATGAGGTTACATTTAGAGACCTTTCCGCGGGCGTGCCAATATTGTATAGCCATTTTCATGGCGACTTCGACCGATACGGAACCCGAATCGCAATAAAATATGTGTTGTATGGACGGGGGAACGATTTGCAAAAGCAGTTTCCCGAGGTCGATCGCCGGTTGGTGGGTGAGCCCACCGAACATGACGTGCGACATTTTTTTCAGTTGCTCTTCCGCCGCCTTGTTGAGCGTGGGGTTGTTGTATCCGTGTACGGCTGCCCACCATGACGACATGCCGTCAATGAGCTTTTGTCCGTTTTCCAATTCTATGTATACCCCTTCCGCCCTCTTGACGGGATAGCAGGGCAGGGGGGCAATGGTCGAGGTGTAGGGATGCCATAGATGTTCGGCATCAAAATTATCCATAAGCAAGCGTTTTTAGAATATGAAAAATCCGGTATAAAGCGAAACGGCCGCTGTTATCCCGGAATATATAGTTAGTAAATGTCTGTTTATTGTCGCACGAATGACCGGTGGAGCAGCTTGTCACCGGAGTATCTACGGTACTCGCCAAAATTTCGGGGAGAAAATAATTTCCCGCCGTGTGTTCTTCTTCGGACGGTTTATCCGAACGTTCCATATTTCCCACGACAGTATCGGTGGAAGTTGTGGAAAGTCCTTTTTTCAAAGACTTGTCGGCTATTTCCTTACGGACACTTCCTATGTTTACACATTTGCCTATACTGCAAAAGGTAGCATAGTTATGGCGATTCCATCGGCGGAACCATACCCTGTGAACCGATAAGGAGGTCGAAGTTTCCATATCGCAAAAGTACGAAAAAAATTAGAAACGACTTCTCTTTTTTTCTTATTGAGATCGTGCGGATAAAAAAACGGCTGACGGTGTAAGATAGTAGTTCGAGCTATAAATGTTAAATACAGCCCGATTTGCCGAAAAAAGTGCGGTGCGCCGTTCGTGGTGTACGTTACTTTTTTTATATTTGTAACTACGAATATAGGATGCGGTTCGGTATAGCCAAGTCGGAAATGGGATTTATATTTGTAACCACGAATATAGGATTCGGTTCGGCATAGTCAAGTCGGAAATGGGATTTCCTCTTGTCTTTGCACTCACCTTTCACTATGTTTGTTCACAAAGTGATATGTTTGAAAAGAACAACAGCCAAATCGGCTGATAGTATAATTTATCCAACAAATAAAATTATAGAAAATATGGACCTAACATTGAATTTGAACTCACGTTTGCAACCCATGCACAGACATGATTTGGAAGATGCACTTCAAGAAATTCTTGAAAAGGGAAAATTGGGAGAAGTAACGGGTGGAGGAACACTACAAAATCCACAAACCGGAGAAATTGTATCCTGTGATATAGAGATTCACCTAAATGATGATAAACAAGATAGTGTAAACCGTTTGGTGGAGCTTATGAATATAATAGGAATCCCCAAAGGCTCAGCTTTATTATGCACAGCACCTGAAATTAAGATAGAAGTAGGGACTTTGGAGGGATTGGCTTTTTATGTCAATGGAACGGATTTACCAGATGAAATTTATGAGAGTTGCGATATCAATCACGTCATTGAGCAGATGGAATCAGCAATGAATGGCATAGGTCGTTTTTATAGTTATTGGGAAGGTAATGAATGGACAGCCTTGTATTTTTACGGGGTTTCATTTGTTGAAATGAAACAAAAAATAGAACCGTTCATTGCTTCTTATCCTTTATGTCAAAAAAGTCGAATAGAACAAATTGCATAGTTGGATAACAGGCGCCTATATACATCTTTTTATTGTTGTGCGGTATGGTTCCCGCACAATAAATAGTAAAGGAGCGATTTGCAGACTATAATGGATAACTCGACGGTTCTTATTGTGTGGAATCGACACGGGACAGCAGGCCTTATATATTGCTAAATCGTTGCCTCTACTTCTTAAATAATTAGATAAAAGTTTATTTTTCAATTAGTTAAGCTGATTTAATGAAAATCTAAAATAAATTTGTTTCTCTACATCGCTTCTGCTATCTTTGTAAATACGAAGATAGGATGCGGTTCGGCATAGCCAAATCGGGAATGTGATTTCCGTTTGTCTCTGCGCTCACCTTTCGCTATCTTTGTAAATTATACGTCTATGATTCATATAACATAGATAAATGGAAATCATCGGAATTTAATGAGATATGAGAACTGGTATAGTTTATATGGTGGCAACGGTTTTGTGTATTTTCGTAACCTCTTGTTTTACAGGAGTCGAGAGTACAAAGAAAATAACTATGCCCGATACAGGCGAAATTGCGGCACAGAGTCCCGAAGATCGTTTTATAGAGTCTTATTTCGTTCAACAAGGGTGCGATACGTGGCGCATAGGAAAGCCATTTTATTATACCGATGAAAAACTTTCGTTCGTTTTCAGACCGGAAAAGCCTACATTCCCGGATAGTATCTCTTTGAAGGGAAAAATTTTTACGTATGCCGGAAGTATAGAAGAAAGTCCTTTCGGCGGGGACGACAAAGTTGTTTTGTTATTCGATTGCGAAGGTCATAAGTTTCGCTATGAAACAGGGAAGACCCGGGAGGAGATCGGTCGGTTGAAATATACGCCATTGATACCTCCGTTCATCGATATCGATGATTTAAATATGGCTCGCTCCCTTTTGAAAGACAGAGTTCTGTATATAAAAACGCCTATGTGGTACAATGAAAAATCGGAAGCGATAGAGGGGCGAAAGTTGATACCTGTCCGAGTTGTGGATATTCGTCCGGGAAATAACGTGTTGCCGGTCGAAGTTTGGTTCGAGGACGATAAAGGAAATCAAGCGGGAGTTTTCATGTCATTGCTTTCTTCGTCCCGCTCCCAATATATCACGTTCGACCGCTTGTTTTCTTTCGAGAATCCGCGTTTGCAATATAAGGAAATACAGGACGATGCTTGGGAGCAAATTACGTTGGGAAAAGTAAAAACGGGTATGACGAAGGCCGAATGTAAACTTTCGTTGGGCAATCCGAACGAGGTGAAGAAGATTCCCACATACAGCGGATTGAGAGAGCAGTGGATATACAACTCGGGAGCGTATCTGTTTTTTGTCGATGATTTGTTGGCCGATTATAGGTTGTGATATGATTAAGATAGAGGAGAATTATTTTATAAAGGACAGGCATACATTCCGCATGCCCGTTTATACCAAGTGGTTTGTAGAGTATGAAACGGTCGAGGAGCTGGTGACGTTGTTGCAGTCCGATTTATTGCGGGAACATACTTTTTTCCCGATAGGAGGGGGAAGCAATTTGCTTTTTGTAAAAGAAATGTACAATGGCGTATTGTTGCATTCTGCCATACAGGGCATGGCTGTGTCGGAGGAGACCGATACCGAGGTGCTTGTGGAAATAGGAGCAGGTGTCGTGTGGGACGACTTCGTCGCTTGGACGGTCTCCAACGGTTGGGGGGGAGCCGAGAATTTGTCGTATATACCGGGCGAAGTGGGAGCGAGCACTATTCAAAATATAGGAGCTTACGGCGTGGAGGTGAAAGATATTATCCATAAAGTAAAAGCGGTAGATGTCGAGACTTGCGAATCCCGTACCTTTCGAAATGCAGAGTGTAGGTATGGTTACAGAAGCAGTATTTTCAAGCACGATTGGAAGGGTAGATATATCGTTACATCGGTAGTGTACAGATTGCAAAAATCGCCCGAGCTACATTTGGATTATGGAAATCTGCGGGCTTCATTGTCCGGCGATGACATTTCTATCGCAGATGTCCGTAAAGCTGTCATAGAAATCAGGCGGTCGAAATTGCCAGAACCCGATGAATATGGCAGTGCCGGTAGTTTTTTCATGAATCCTGTAATTTCTACGGAACAATATGAGAAGCTGAAATCGTCTTATCCCGATATGCCTCATTACGTCGTAGACGATATGCATGTTAAGGTCCCTGCCGGTTGGCTTATCGATCGTTGCGGCTGGAAAGGAAAAAGTTTCGGCGGTGCGGCGGTTTATGAGAAGCAGTGCTTGGTATTGATAAATAAAAACAATGCAAAGCCCAACGATGTGGTTGCTCTCGCGGAAATGATTCGTAAATCGGTATCGGACACTTATGGTATCGTTATCAATCCTGAGGTTAATTATATTGAATGAGTATGATGCAGGTTACTTTCTTAGGGACAGGAACTTCAACCGGAATACCGCAAATCGGTTGTACGTGTTCGGTATGTACTTCTACCGATCCGAGGGATAGTCGGTTGAGAACCTCGGCCATAGTTGAAATAGAGGGTAAGAACATATTGATCGATTGTGGCCCCGATTTTCGTCAGCAAATGTTGCGATTCCATATTAAACGAATCGATGCGGTATTGGTTACTCATATACATTATGACCATACCGGAGGGATAGACGATTTGCGTCCTTTCGGGGAAAACGGTACTGTTCCTATTTATTTGGAGCCTTCGGTCGCCGAGGGAATACGAAACAGGTTGCCTTATTGTTTTGCCGATCATCGCTATCCGGGAGTTCCCAATATTTGTTTGCAAGAGATAGGTCTGTCACCGTTTTTAATAGAGGGAATAGAAATTGTTCCCATAAGGGTGATGCATTATAAATTGCCTATCTTGGGGTATCGTATAGGACGGTTTGCTTATATAACGGATGCTCTTACTATTCCTGAATCGGAATATGAGAAGTTAAAAGATATAGATGTATTGGTCGTAAATGCTTTGCGGAAAAAGCCCCATCTTTCGCATCAAACGTTAGCCGATGCGTTGCGAATCATCGATAGAGTGGGGCCTCGGGAAGCCTACTTGGTTCACATGAGTCATCATATGGGATTGACTTCGGAGGTAGAAAAAGAATTGCCTGCCCATGTGCATTTCGCATACGATGGTTTGGTTATCGACAGCTTGTGATTATTTTGAACCATCTTCTTTATAGCTTGTTTTAGCTATAAGAATAAAAAACAATTTGATTATGGCAAAAATAATTCAAACTGCTATCGAAGCCGGTTCTCGTATGGCTCCCGCGAAATTCTATATAAAGATTACGCCGGACGGCCCTTATTTGCTTTATGGTAATCCTCCTATGGATCAAGAGATTATAGTTCCTAATGACGAAGGTTCTTCTTGGACCTATCGTAAGGGTAACCATTTTAGTACGACAGAGGAGCCTACGGCTTTGTGCCGATGCGGTGCATCCAAGAACAAGCCTTATTGCGATGGCTCCCATCATCACACGGACTGGGACCCGAAAGAGACGGCCTCTCATAAGCCTTTATTGGAAGATGCCGAAGAATATATAGGGCCAACTATGGTGCTCGCTGATAATGAAGAATATTGCGCTTTCGCTCGTTTTTGCGATGCCTACGGTAGAATTTGGAATTTGGTACAAACGGCCGAATCCCAAGAAGAACGTGACTTAGTCATTCATGAAGCCGAGCATTGTCCGGCCGGCCGTTTGGTCGTTTGGGATAAAGAAACAGGCGATATTTTTGAACCTCCATTTGATCCGGCAATAGGATTGATCGAAGACCCTGTGATTGAAGTCAGCGGCCCCATTTGGGTAAAAGGAGGAATTCGTATAGAAAGTTCGGACGGAAACAGTTATGAGATAAGAAACAGGGTTACCTTGTGTCGGTGCGGACAATCGCAAAACAAGCCTTTTTGCGACGGGACACATGTGTCGGTTAAATGGCATGACAAATTACCGATGGAGCAGGAAGCAGAAGTAGAATAAGACGATATATGATTTTAGGAGATTTGAGTGACACGAAGCGGGTAGAGGCTTTGCATCCTTTGCTGGGGAAACTTTTCAGTTATATTAAAGAGCATGATTTTCTTTCCGATTCGATTGGGCGTATCGAATTGGACGGTGATCGAGTTTTCATCAACAACGATTATCCGATATTACGTTCTCAATCGGAACAGGTTGTAGAGGTACATCGACGTTACCTCGATGTGCATGTCCCTCTTGATGCTCCTGAAATAGTGGGGTGGAAGCCTCTGTGCGATTTGAAGGAGGTGCAGCAAGCGTATTCCGAGGAGAAAGATTGTGCCTTTTATTCCGATAGGCCGTCGACTTATTTCACTGTGTATCCCGGTCAGTTTCTGATTGTATTTCCAGAGGACGGCCATGCTCCTATTATCGGGGAGGGTAGACTGCGCAAAATTTGTGCTAAAATAAAGTTGTGATCGGGTATCGATTGAGAATCGATAAATATTTTTATTCGTATTATTTACAAAGGCAAATATATATACGACAATACCCTAAATCTCGTGGTAACAAAATTTAGGGTATTGTCGTATATGGTTACTTTTATAAATTATCCTTTATTACTTTGCAAGGATTTCCGACTGCTATGCAATTGGCGGGTATAGATTTGGTGACGACACTTCCCGCTCCGATTGTCGTACCGTCTCCTATGGTTACGCCGGGTAGGATTATACTGCCACCTCCAATCCAAACGTTTTTCCCGATGTTCACCGGTTTGGTGAGAGATTTCCAAAAACTGCTGTTTTCGCCCAAACGTTCCTGAGGTGCGGTGTGGTGGAAGACTGTATAGATATGTACACCCGGACCTATTCCCGAATAATCGCCGATAGTGATGGTATTACAATCCAAAAATACGCAGTTCATATTTATTTCCACATTTCGCCCGATATGTATATTCTCACCGTAGTCCACGAAGAAGGGAGCTGAAATCCAAACATTTTCTCCTCTTGATCCAATTAAATCGTCTAATAATGAGGATAGTTTTTCTATATCGTCAGATGGGGTATCGTTATATTCTTTTTGTAATTGCTTTGCTTTATGCCATCTGTTGATTAATTCCGTGTCACCGCAATCATAGGGCTCTCCGGCAAGCATTTTCTCTTTTTCTGTTTTCATAATCTTAAATTATTCTCATGGTCTAACAAATATACGAAAAACGGATTGAAATTTTAATATCTCAATCCGTTTTTATGATTCACATCAAGAAGTTTCTAATCTTGTTTTTTTGCTTTCATGCTCGATATGGTTAAAAAGGCAATGAGCAGCAAATACATAATCAATCCGACAGTTTGCAGAGTCGCTTCACTCAAATCGTGGGTATACTCGAATCCTGCAAATTTCATTCCCGCACTGACGACTCCCATGAGCGCACCGCCGGCAATGAATCCCGAAGCCAATAATGTGCCCTTATCCAAACGGGCTTTGTTCAGAGCGGTATCTTTTGAACGGCTGCCTACATACCAACTGATAAGCCCTCCGATGACCAAAGGTGTATTTAGTTCCAACGGAATGAACATACCCAAAGCGAACGCCAAAGCCGGGACATTCAGCCATGTCAGCAGAACGGCAAGAATAGCACCGATTCCATAGAGCATCCACGGTGCGCCTTGTCCCATCATGAGGGGCTCGATAACTGCCGCCATAGCATTGGCCTGAGGTGCTACCAAAGCATTTTCCCCGGAGAATCCGTACGATTTATTCAGAATGAGGATAACACCTCCTACGGTTGCGGCAGAGACGAGTGTACCGAGGAATTTCCAAGTCTCTTGTTTGCGAGGAGTGGAGCCTATCCAATAACCTATTTTCAAGTCGGTAATGAATCCACCGGCCATCGAGAGCGCCGTACAGACCACACCTCCAATAACCAATGCGGCAACCATTCCGCTTGTCCCTTTAAGTCCGACCGCCACAAGGATAACCGACGCTAGAATCAGTGTCATCAGTGTCATTCCCGAAACGGGGTTCGTTCCCACGATAGCGATAGCATTTGCCGCTACGGTGGTGAACAGGAATGAAATTCCGGCGACTACCAAGAAAGCAACCGTTGCTTGCATGAAATTATTGATAACTCCCAAATAGAAGAACAGGAATGTGATAATCAAGGCGAATACGGCAGCCGAGATGATGAATTTCATAGAGAGGTCTCGTTGTGTGCGGGGGGCTTGATCCTCTATCGCTTCCTTATTTTTCCCCGAAAATTCTTTTGTAGCCAGTCCTACGGCTCCTTTAATGATATCCCAAGAGCGGATAATACCTATCACTCCCGCCATAGCTATACCGCCGATACCTATGTACCGACCGTAATCGGTAAATATTTGTTCGGGAGCAGCCGCTGCTAATTCGCTACCGGGTATGCTGCCCAGCAGAGGAATGATGACGAACCAAACGAAAAGAGAGCCGGAACAAATAATCAAGCAGTATTTCAAGCCGACAATGTATCCGAGTCCTAACACGGCTGCGCCTGTGTTCACTTTAAATACCATTTTCGCGTGGTTGGCGATCTCTGTTCCCCACGGTAAAATGCGGGTGGTAAGCACTTCGCTCCACCAGCCGAACGTCGAGAGGCAAAAATCGTACAGACCACCTACCAATCCTGCCAGAATCAAAGGCTTGGCTTGGTTACCGGCTTTTTCTCCCGAAACAAGTACCTGAGTCGTAGCCGTAGCTTCGGGGAAGGGGTATTTCCCGTGCATATCCGAAACGAAATATTTGCGGAACGGAATGAGAAACAAGATACCCAATATACCGCCTAGCAGCGAACTCATGAATACTTCCATAAAGTTCACGGTCAGTTCGGGGTATTTGGCTTGTAAAATGTATAGAGCCGGCAAAGTGAAGATAGCACCGGCGACAATCACTCCTGAACAGGCTCCGATGGACTGGATAATTACATTCTCGCCCAATGCGTTTTTCCGTTTAGCGGCTCCCGATAGTCCTACGGCTATTATGGCGATAGGTATGGCGGCTTCGAATACTTGGCCGACTTTCAAACCTAAAAATGCTGCGGCGGCCGAGAAGATAACAGCCATGACAATACCCCACGAGACTGACCATGCATTGACTTCGGGATAGACTTTTTCGGGCGAAAGAATGGGTTTGTACTCTTCGCCCGGTTTTAATTCCCGAAATGCGTTTTCGGGCAAATCGACAGGTTGTTTTTCGTTTGTTTCCATATTATATTTTTATTTTTTTGTGTATTGCTTTTTCTTAAAAAC
>SKEF01001640.1_pt1 | contig 19040 bp, 13 predicted proteins | sample 4826691 | NCBI WGS metagenome assembly SKEF01 (sample SAMN11008816, study PRJNA524170) | human gut metagenome | biome: Human fecal sample; material: Feces; isolation source: fecal sample from pouch patient p23, p27 | host: Homo sapiens | place: Israel: Tel-Aviv | collected 2016-08-24
AGTTGATGATTATCACAAGAGACAAACATAAATCGTTATAACCAAGTGATGAAACAATTAATTGCATGTTGCGGACTGGATTGCGAAAATTGCGCCGCCCGTATAGCCACTGTCAATAATGACGATGAGCTGAGAGAGAAAACCGCCAAAGAGTGGAGTGTGCTGAACAATACGCCGGAAATTACGGCAGAAACCATCCATTGTATGGGGTGCCGTGCAGACGGGGTGAAGTTTGCCTATTGCAGCGATTATTGTGCTATCCGCAAATGTGTGTACGAAAAAGGTTTCAATACTTGCGGTGACTGTAAGGAACTGGAAACTTGCCAGGTGGTAGGTGCCGTTCTTCAGCATGCACCCGGTGCAAAGGAAAATCTTTATTAACCGTAAATTCTTTGATTAAATAAAATATTGCTTATCTTTGCAGTATGACAAAGACATTTAAATCGGATTTGGTTTTGTAAACAATCTGTGTTCCCTGCACAGATTGTCCCTTTCGTTTACTCTCGGATAACTTCTTTCGAGAGTGTTTTTCTATTGTTATAATTAAAGTTTAATCCGCGTATTATGCTGAAGGTATTGTGATACTTTCCGTATATGCAAAATATAGTAAGAAAATGAGTAACGAAAATAAAACCATCCACGATTTCGAACTTAGTTTAATCTGTGACTTTTTCTCCAATATGGAACGGCAAGGCCCTGGCAGTCCCGAAGCGACGTTGAAGGCATTGAGCTTTGTAGACGGCCTTACTGATAAATCCCTTATTGCCGATATAGGTTGTGGAACGGGTGGCCAGACAATGGTAGTAGCCGGGCATGTGCCGGGGCGGATTACCGGAATTGACCTTTTCCCCGGCTTTATTGACATCTTCAACCGTAATGCAAGGCAGTTGGGCTTGCAGGACAGAGTAAAAGGAATTGTCGGTTCAATGGATGCCCTTCCTTTCGGTGAGGAGGAGCTGGATATGATTTGGTGTGAAGGTGCTATCTATAACATCGGCTTTGAACGTGGCTTGAAGGAGTGGCGTAAATATCTGAAACCGGGAGGGTATATTGCCGTATCCGAGAGTTCATGGTTTACGGACGAACGTCCTGCGGAAATCAATGACTTCTGGATGGACGCCTATTCTGAAATGGATACACTTCCCAATCAGGTAGCCAAGTTGTACAAGGCGGGTTATCTCCCCGTTGCTACATTCATTCTGCCGGAGAATTGCTGGACAGAGCATTACTTTGCTTCAAAGGTTGCGGCTCAGGAGATTTTCCGTAAGAAATATGCCGGTAATAAAATTGCCGAAGAGTTCAGCTCACTCCAAATGATTGAGGATGAACTATACGGCAAATATAAGGAATTCTACGGTTATGTGTTCTTTATTGCCAAGAAGGTAGGTTGATGGCAGACTTCTCTTATTGAGGAATGCGGGTATTCTCATGGCAGAATATCCGCATTTTGTGTTTTGAGTGGATTTTATTGTTTTGAGGATGTGCGGAACTTCTGAGGAGGTATTCCCGTATGACGTTTAAAGAATTTGTTGAAGAAGGCCGCATTATTAAAACCTAGACTCACGGCTATATCCTTTATCGGAGTGTTGGCGGTACAAAGTTGTGCTTTGGCATCCATGATGATAGTATTGTTGATGATTTCCATGGCTGTATGTCCTGATTCCTTTTTGACAAGGCGGCAAAGAGCTGCCGGTCTCATATTCATTTTCAATGCATAATAGGACACTTGATGCTCCCGGACATAGTCTGTGTGTACCAATCGGATAAAAATGCGGTATTGGTTGAAATGCCTGCTGCCCGGAGTCTCTTTTATTCTAGGGCGTTCCGGACAGAGTTCGGATATACCTTGTAACAGATAGGTCAGTAGAGTTTGCAATGAAACTAGACTTGAGGGGCTTTCTGTTCTTTGGTAGAGGTGTGACAAATAGGTCATGAACTCGGCATAAAGCTGGAAGTCCGTTTTCGATAGAGGAAAAATATAGTGTTTGCCTATAATGTGAAACTTATCCATCATGACCTTGCCGGCCCCTGAACTCTGGATAAGTTGTTGGGAAAATATGACGACATATATTTCAGCATCGTCTGACGTGTGTAGCAATTGTACGAAGGTCTCGGGAGGAATAACTAGGAGGGTGTTAGCTTCAACCCTGAATTGAGTATGGTTTATGATGGTTTTCAGAACTCCTTTGGTGCATAGAGCGAAGATACTGGCCTTGGTGTGGTATGGCTTTTCCACTAGCGGATTCAGTTCATTGGTTGTGATATGATTGCAGGCAATGAACTCGGCATTTATATTGAATTCGGATATATTCATGTTGGAGATTTTAAGACACAAAAATGGGGGATAATAATGTATAAATGACAGAGATAACAGTTAAAATCAATATTACGCTCAATTTGTCTCTGTTAAATAAGGTAAAGTTGTGAATAATAGAATATATACATGCTAAAACGGAATATTGATTTATAAGGGTTTGTTTGTGGCATAAGCATTTTAGCCCGAACTTTGCTCCTTGTATGATAAAACAATTCTGATGAATCCGAATGTTCCTCAAGAAGTACGTATAATAAATGCCATCTCCGAGCAGTTGTTCAACTCATGGCCCGTCAGCATTATTATGATTGATTTGGAAGATTGTATCTGGCGTCTGAATCAGCAGGTGATGAATGAACTCCATTTGAATGAGTATGTGATAGGGCGGCGTATCACTGACTTATTGGAAGTGGTATGTGATAAAAAGAATGTGTTAGAAGACCTTTTGCTGCAACTTCGGGAGAGGGATGTGCGGATTATTCCCTTAGATATCAATTGCTTTATACGTGAATTGAAGAGTGGTATCAGTTTTCTGATACAAGGTGCTATGGTGGGAATTCATGAAGATGGACAATTGGTGAGGATTGTACTCTATTTCAGGAATGTGTTGGAAGAACGGACACAGAAGCATTTGCTGAATATTGCGCTGAGCCGCACCCAGATATTTCAATGGTCTTTCGACATGGAACATAATCTGATGATTATAGAACCGCGTTATTTTGAATATTTGGGGATTCCTACGCGTGACTATACGCTGACGCCTGAGGAATTCGCATTTCTGATTCATCCGGACGACCGGAAGGGAGTGTTTGATGCTTTGGCTTTACAGTTGCATGGTAATTTGTACGAACGCCCAGTGGAATACCGTCTACGGAGGGGAGACGGCAAGTGGGAGTGGTTTGAGGCGCAATCTACCTATGTGGGGCAATTGACGGATTTGCCGTTCCGTATCATCGGTATTTGCATGAGTACGCAGAAATACAAGGATACGGAGAATAAATTGAACGAGGCTTTGCAGAAAGCGCAACGTAGCGATGAGTTGAAGAGCGTATTTCTTGCTAATATGAGCCACGAGATACGTACGCCACTAAATGCCATTGTGGGCTTCTCTACACTACTGGCTTGTGGGGATGCCGACTTGTCGCGGCAGGAGATTATGGAATTTACGTCTTTGATTGAAAAGAACAGCCAGTTGTTAATGGTGTTGATTTCAGATATTCTGGATTTGTCCAAGATAGAATCGAACACGATGGAATTCCATTTTGAGAAGGTTTCTTTAAATGGCATATTGGAAAGCATTTACAGTGCGCAGAAGATGAATCTTCGGAAAGGAGTGGAGTTACTGCTAGACCTTCCGGACCGGGCGGCAGTTATCTATACAGATCCTACGCGTTTGGGGCAAGTTGTCAACAATCTTATCAATAATGCGGTGAAGTTCACTGCTGAAGGACGCATAACCATAGGGTATAGGCTGAAGGACTTTGCTACATTGGAAGTCTTTGTGGAAGATACGGGAACTGGCATGTCGGAAGAAGTTCTGGCGCACATTTTTGAACGTTTCTATAAGGGAGATGCTTTTGTGCAGGGCACGGGATTGGGATTGGCCATTTGCAGGACTATCGTTGAAAGGTTTCATGGAAAAATAGAAGTGGCTTCAACTCTTGGCAAGGGGAGCCGCTTTGCAATTGTCCTTCCGCAGGAAATGCGGGAGTAGTGTTCTCTTTCTTGGATATTTGATGTAATTATGTGAGCGTATGATATTGTATAACGTTGAAAATCGCTACCTTTGCAGTCTTGAACGATAAATTCATTGACACTATGATATCTGTAGAAGGACTGAAGGTAGAATTTAATGCCACTCCTCTGTTCGAAGACGTCTCTTATGTTATCAATAAGAAAGACCGTATAGCTCTTGTCGGCAAGAATGGTGCCGGTAAGTCCACCATGCTCAAGATATTGGCTGGCATTCAGCAGCCCACTGCCGGCATTGTTGCCGTTCCTCGCGAATGTACTATCGGGTATTTGCCCCAAGTGATGATACTCAGTGACAAGCGCACCGTAATGCAGGAGGCTGAACTTGCCTTCGAGCATATTTTTGAGATGCAGGCGGGCATCGAACGCATGAATCGGCAACTTGCCGAACGTACCGATTACGACAGCGAGGATTACCAGAAACTGATTGACCGCTTCACTCACGAAAACGAACGTTTTCTGATGATGGGCGGCACCAACTACCGTGCCGAAATAGAGCGCACGCTCCAAGGGCTGGGCTTCAGCCGCGAGGACTTTGACCGCTCTACAAGCGAGTTTTCCGGTGGTTGGCGTATGCGTATAGAGCTTGCCAAGCTGTTGCTTCGCCGTCCGGATGTGTTGCTGCTCGACGAGCCTACCAACCACCTTGACATCGAGAGTATCCAGTGGTTGGAGAACTTCCTTTCCACCCGTGCCAATGCGGTGGTGCTTGTCAGCCACGACCGCGCCTTTTTGAACAATGTCACTACGCGTACCATCGAAATAACTTGTGGACGCATTTACGACTATAAAGTGAAATACGATGAGTTCGTGGTGCTTCGCAAGGAGCGCCGGGAGCAGCAACTACGTGCTTACGAGAATCAGCAGAAGCAGATACAAGATACGGAAGATTTCATCGAACGTTTCCGGTACAAAGCTACCAAGGCTGTGCAAGTGCAGAGCCGCATCAAGCAGCTCGAAAAGATAGAGCGCATCGAAGTGGATGAGGAAGACAACTCCTCTTTGCGCCTGAAGTTTGTTTGCAGTAGCCGTAGCGGTAATTATCCCGTTATCTGCGAGGATATGGAGAAATCCTACGGTGGGCACGTTGTTTTCCACGATGTGAATTTGACTATCAACCGAGGAGAGAAGGTTGCTTTTGTCGGTAAGAACGGCGAAGGTAAGTCTACGCTTGTAAAGTGTATTATGGGTGAGATTACGGATTATACCGGTAAGCTTACACTGGGACATAATGTGCAGATTGGATATTTTGCCCAGAACCAGGCACAGCTTTTGGATGAGAGCCTGACTGTATTCGATACGATTGACCGCGTGGCCGTAGGGGATATCCGCCTCAAAATCCGTGATATTCTAGGTGCTTTCATGTTCGGCGGTGAGGCTTCGGATAAAAAGGTGAAGGTGCTCAGCGGTGGAGAGCGTACCCGGCTTGCCATGATAAAACTGCTGTTGGAGCCGGTGAATTTCCTGATTCTCGACGAACCTACGAATCATCTTGACATGCGTTCCAAAGATGTGTTGAAGGAGGCTATCCGCGATTTTGACGGAACGGTGATAATAGTCAGCCATGACCGTGATTTTCTGGACGGACTTGCGACTAAAGTGTACGAGTTTGGTGGCGGACTGGTGAAGGAACATCTGGGAGGAATTTATGATTTCCTGCAAAAGAAGCAGATAGAGAGCCTGAATGAGTTACAGAAATCCCCTTCACTTTCCGCTTCGCCCACTGCCGGTAAGGCGGCATCGGGAAATGCTGGTGCAGAACCGGTTCAACCCTCGGCAGCCAAACTCTCTTATGAGGAGCAGAAGGAGCTTAATAAGAAGCTCAAGAAACTGGAACGTCGCGTTGCCGATTGTGAAGCGGAGATAGAGCAGACGGAGGCTGCCATTGCCATTCTTGAGGCCAGGATGGCCACACCGGAAGGTGCTTCGGACATGTCGCTTTATGAGCAGCACCAAAAACTGAAAGAGCAGCTTGACCGCGTGATGGAAGAGTGGGACGCGGCTACTGTAGAGTTGGAGAATCACTAACTATTATATTTTATATGTTTATGAAAGCAAATCATTTGTTACCCATTGCAGCATTCTGTCTGATGACGGCTTCCTGCAACACCGGCAAGCAGCAGGCTGAACTTACAGCAGGCATCCAGCTCGCCAATCTTGACACAACGGCTCTACCCGGAACTGACTTTTACCAATACGCATGTGGCGGTTGGATGAAGAACAATCCGATTCCTGCTGAATACTCACAGTACGGTTCTTTTACTATCCTTGCAGAAAACAACCGCAAGCAGATTCAAGGACTGATTGAAGAGCTTGCCGCCACCCAGCACGAAGCCGGCAGCGTGGCACAAAAAATCGGTGACTTGTACAAAATCGTAATGGACAGCGTGAAGCTGAACAAGGACGGTGTAGCCCCCATCAAGGCTGAACTCGACCAGCTGGCTGCTTTGAAGGACAAGAAGGAGCTTTATGCCTTGCTGGGCGATATGCAGAAGAAGGGTATCATCGCCTACAACGTGCTGTATGTTGGCGCTGACGAAATGAACAGTAGCATGAATGCTGTACAGACCTATCAGACCGGGCTGAGCATGGGCGAACGTGAATACTATCTGGAGAATGATGAGGCTACTGCCAAAATTCGTGATGCTTTCCGTACACATGTACAGAAGATGTATCAGTTGGCTGGTTTCGACGAGGCTACTGCCAAGAAAGGTATGGAGGTGGTGATGGATGTGGAAACACGTCTTGCCAAGGCTTTCCGCTCTCGTACGGAGTTGCGTGACCCGCATGCCAATTATAACAAGATGAGCATGGAAGAGTTGAAGAAGAATTATCCTACTTTCGATTGGGATGCTTATTTGTCTGCCATGGGCTTGAAGGATGTGAAGGAAATCATCGTAGGCCAGCCCGCTTCACTGAAAGCTGCTGCCGATATTCTGGATACGCTGCCCATTGAACAGCAGAGCCTTTATCTGCAATGGAAATTGATTGATTCTGCCGCAAGCTTGTTGAACGATGCTATGGCAGAACAGAACTTCGACTTCTACAGCCGCACCATGAGCGGTACACAAGAAATGCAGCCCCGCTGGAAGAGAGCGGTAAGCACTGTAAGCAGCGCGCTGGGCGAAGCTGTAGGTCAGATGTACGTGGAGAAATATTTCCCTGCTGCTGCCAAGGAGCGTATGGTGACTTTGGTGAAGAACTTGCAGGAAAGCCTGGGCGAACGTATCCAGAATCTTGCTTGGATGGGTGATTCCACTAAGGTGAAAGCTCTGGAGAAACTGGCTACCTTCCATGTGAAGATTGGTTATCCCGACACTTGGAAAGACTACTCCACACTGGAAATCAAAAACGACTCTTACTGGGCAAACATGGAACGTGCCAACGAGTGGAGCCATGCCGAAATGATAGCCAAAGCCGGCAAGCCGGTGGATAAGGATGAATGGCTGATGACTCCGCAGACCGTCAACGCTTACTATAACCCGACCACCAACGAAATCTGTTTCCCCGCCGGTATCCTGCAATATCCTTTCTTCGATATGAATGCGGATGATGCCTTCAACTATGGTGCCATCGGTGTGGTAATCGGTCATGAGATGACTCACGGATTCGACGACCAGGGTCGCCAGTACGACAAGGACGGTAACCTGAAAGACTGGTGGACTGCTGAAGATGCCAAGAACTTTGACGAGCGTGCTCAGGTGATGGTGAACTTCTTCGATAGCATCGAGGTTGCTCCGGGCGTATATGCCAACGGACGCATGACATTGGGTGAGAATATTGCCGACCACGGTGGTCTGCAGGTTTCTTATCAGGCATTCAAGAAAGCTACGGCTGCCAATCCGCTGCCGGTGCTGGATGGTCTTACTCCCGAACAACGTTTCTTCCTGGCATACGCAGGTGTATGGGCCAATGATATCCGTCCCGAAGAAGTGTTGAACCGCACGAAGAGTGATGTGCACTCATTGGGCGAATGGCGCGTAAACGGTGCATTGCCGCAAATCGGTGCTTGGTATGAGGCATTCAACGTGACAGAAAAAGACCCGATGTTCTTGCCGGTAGAAAAACGTGTATCTATTTGGTAAACCAACAAAATAACCTTTAAAAAAAGGCGGCAGACTGGAAACAGATGCCGCCTTTTTTAATTATACCTAATTTATTGTGTATGAATGTATGTATGAATAAACAAAATTTGTAACTTTGCGCATCAAATACTAATATACGCATACTTTAATACGCAAATCCATGTCTGAAACAAAAAGAATCAAAACAGCTCTGGTATCTGTTTACCATAAGGAAGGTTTGGACGAAATCATTACCAAACTGCATGAAGAAGGTGTAGAGTTCCTCTCAACCGGTGGAACCCGTCAGTTTATAGAATCCCTGGGTTATCCCTGCAAGGCAGTGGAAGACCTCACTACATACCCTTCCATCCTGGGCGGACGCGTGAAGACTTTGCATCCGAAGGTTTTTGGAGGTATTCTTTGCCGCCGCGGATTGGAGCAAGACATGCAACAGATTGAAAAATATGAAATCCCCGAAATAGACCTCGTCATCGTTGACCTCTATCCGTTTGAGGCTACCGTTGCCAGTGGTGCCGAAGAACCTGCCATCATCGAAAAGATTGACATAGGTGGTATCTCCTTGATTCGTGCCGCAGCCAAGAACTACAACGACGTGGTTATCATCGCTTCGCAAGCACAATATCAGCCGTTCCGCGACATGCTGATGGAACACGGAGCCACTACTACCATCGAAGAACGCCGTTGGTTTGCCAAAGAGGCTTTCGGAGTGTCTTCACACTATGATTCTGCCATCTTCAACTATTTCGATGGCGAGGAAGGTTCCGCTTTCCGTTGCTCTGCCAACAGCCAGAAGACTTTACGCTATGGCGAGAATCCGCATCAGAAAGGTTATTTCTATGGCAATATTGATGCTATGTTCGACCAGATTCACGGTAAGGAAATCTCTTATAACAACCTGCTCGACATCAATGCTGCCGTTGACTTGATTGACGAATTCAAGGATACGACTTTCGCTATCCTGAAGCATAATAATGCTTGTGGACTGGCTTCACGTCCCACTGTGCTCGAAGCATGGAACGATGCGCTTGCCGGTGACCCGGTATCCGCTTTTGGTGGTGTGCTCATCACTAATGCCGTGATTGACAAGGCTGCTGCCGAAGAAATCAATAAAATTTTCTTTGAGGTGATTATCGCTCCCGATTATGATGTGGATGCGTTGGAAATCCTCGGTCAGAAGAAGAACCGTATTATCCTGGTCCGCAAGCCGGCAGCTCTGCCTAAGAAGCAGTTCCGTTCTTTGCTGAATGGCGTATTGGTTCAGGACCGCGACCTTAAGGTGGAAACTCCTGAAGAATTGAAGACTGTAACTACGAAGGCTCCCACTGCACAGGAAATTGAGGATATGCTCTTTGCAAACAAGATTGTGAAGAACAGTAAGTCGAATGCCATTGTGCTGGCAAAAGGAAAGCAGTTGTTGGCAAGTGGTGTAGGTCAGACCAGCCGTGTGGATGCTTTGAAGCAGGCTATCGAGAAAGCCAAAAACTACGGTTTCGACTTGAATGGCGCTGTAATGGCAAGTGACGCATTCTTCCCTTTCCCCGACTGCGTGGAAATTGCCGGCAATGAAGGCGTAACAGCCGTCATCCAGCCGGGTGGAAGCATCAAGGATGAACTCTCGTTTGAATATTGCAACGAGCATGGCATTGCCATGGTGACTACGGGATTCCGTCACTTTAAACACTAATTCGGATTTACGATTTGACGATTTACGATTTACGATTGAAGTTACATCGTAAGTCTGAATCTCAAATTGTAAACAAGAGGAATATCAATCGTAAATCGTAAATAGTTAAATCGTAAATATTAATGGGATTATTCTCCTTTACACAAGAAATAGCGATGGACCTTGGCACAGCCAATACCATCATCACCACGAATGGCAAGATTGTGGTGGATGAGCCTTCGGTGGTGGCTTTGGACCGTCGTACCGATAAGATGATTGCCGTGGGTGACAAGGCAAAGATGATGCACGAAAAGACCCACGAAAACATACGTACCATCCGTCCGTTGCGCGATGGTGTGATTGCCGACTTCTATGCCTGCGAGCAGATGATACGCGGACTTATCAAGATGGTGAACAACCGTAACCGTCTTTTCTCTCCGTCACTCCGCATGGTGATTGGTGTTCCTTCGGGCAGTACCGAAGTGGAGCTGCGTGCCGTGCGCGACTCTGCCGAGCATGCCGGCGGGCGCGACGTTTATTTGATTTTCGAGCCGATGGCTGCTGCCATCGGTATCGGTATCGATGTAGAGGCTCCCGAAGGCAACATGATTGTTGACATAGGTGGTGGTTCTACGGAAATTGCCGTTATCTCTTTGGGAGGTATCGTAAGCAACAACTCCATCCGCATTGCCGGTGACGACTTGACTGCCGATATTCAGGAATACATGAGCCGCCAGCACAACGTGAAGGTCAGCGAGCGTATGGCTGAGCGTATTAAGATTAATGTGGGTGCTGCCTTGACGGAACTCGGTGAGGATGCTCCTGAAGACTATATCGTTCATGGTCCGAACCGCATCACGGCATTGCCCATGGAAGTGCCGGTATGCTATCAGGAAGTGGCGCATTGCTTGGAGAAGTCTATCTCTAAGATTGAGACAGCCATCTTGAGCGCATTGGAAAATACGCCTCCCGAATTGTATGCCGACATCGTTCACAACGGTATCTATCTTGCCGGTGGCGGTGCATTGCTTCGTGGACTGGATAAGCGTCTGACTGATAAAATAAACATACCGTTCCACATTGCGGAAGACCCCTTGCATGCCGTTGCCAAAGGTACGGGCGTGGCATTGAAGAACGTTGACCGCTTCTCATTCTTGATGCGGTAATGCGAAATTTATTAAACTTTCTCATTAAATATAATTACTGGTTCCTCTTTCTTCTGTTAGAGGTTGCCAGTTTTATTTTATTATTTCGCTTTAATCATTACCAGCAGAGTGTGTATTTCACCTCTGCCAATGGCGTGGCGGGGAAGGTTTATGAAATATCGGGTGGCATCACTTCCTATTTCCACTTGAAGACGGCCAACGAAGACCTGCTCGACCGCAACATGTGGTTGGAGCAGCGGCTTTCGTTTCTGGAAAATGTCTTGAAGGAGAAAGGATTGGACTCCGCCAGGTTGTACAGCATGGAACGGCTTGCTCCTACGGAGTATCAGATATTCAAGGCGAATGTCATAAAGAACAGCTTGAACAAGGCTGACAATTATATCACTTTAGACCGTGGAACAACAGAAGGTATCCGTCCTGAGATGGGAGTTGTAGATGCCAATGGCGTGGTGGGTATTGTGTATAAGACCTCTCCCCATTACTCGTTGGTTATTCCGTTGCTGAACAGCAAGTCAAGCATCAGCTGTAAGATTGTGGGCAGTGATTATTTCGGTTATTTGAAGTGGGAGGGAGGTAATTCCCGTTTTGCCTATCTGAAGGATTTGCCCCGGCATGCCGAATTCAATCTGGGAGATACAGTAGTGACCAGCGGCTATTCCACCGTGTTTCCAGAAGGTGTTATGGTGGGGACGGTGGATGACATGTCTGACTCGCACGACGGGCTTTCGTATCTGTTGAAGATAAAGCTGGCTACGGACTTTGGAAAGGTGAGCAATGTGCGCGTCATTTCCCGCAACGGGCAGGATGAACAAAAGGCATTGGAGTCGAGGGCGGACGAGAAGTGACTAAGAAATTAGGGATTAGGGGTTAAGGATTAGGGATTAATCATCTTTATATCTTATAACTTATACACTCAATAACTTGTAACTCGTAACTTATAACTCATTAGCGTTGTTAATTAATTATCTGCATAAAATAGGATGGTTCATAGGCTTGGTACTGTTGCAGGTGCTGATATTGAACAATGTGCATATTGCAGGATATGCCACTCCATTTCTGTATATCTACTTGATACTGAAGTTTGAGTCGGACACTCCCCGCAATGCGTTGATGTTGTGGGCATTCTTTTTAGGGCTGGCTGTCGACGTCTTTTCCGACACACCGGGGATGAACGCTGCCGCTACGGTGTTGCTGGCTTTCTTGCGCCCCACTTTCCTGCGGCTGTTCGTGCCTCGTGACACGCTGGATACACTGGTTCCGGCCATCCGTACAATGGGGATTCTTCCTTTCCTGAAATATCTGGTTGTGAGTGTGCTGATACATCACGGCTTGTTGCTTACCCTCGAATTCTTCTCTTTTGCCCATATTGGTACGCTGTTGTTGAGAATTGCGGCAAGTACCCTGCTTACTGTGACCTGCATTATGGCTGTTGAGGGAATAAGAAAGAAAGGATAAAGGGATTAAGGATTAGGAATTGATGAAAGACTATACACTGGAAAAGCGGAAATATGTAATTGGAGCGGCGGCTATTGTCATCGTTCTTATTTACGTGTTCCGGCTGTTCGACCTGCAAATCATGACTGATGACTACAAGAAGAACGCGGACAGTAACGCTTTTCTGAACAAGATACAATATCCATCACGGGGGGCTATCTACGACCGTAACGGTAAGTTGCTCGTGTTTAACCAGCCTGCCTATGATATTACGTTTGTGCCTCGGGAGGTGACGCAGCTGGATACACTCGACCTTTGCAGTGCCTTGAACATTACCCGTGAGCAGTTTGACAAACGGATGAAGGACGTCAAGAACCGCTGGATGAACCCCGGTTATTCCAAATACACCCATCAGGTGTTCATGACGCAGCTTTCTGCCGAAGAGTGCGGTGTGTTTCAGGAGAAGCTGTTCAAATTTCCAGGTTTCTATATTCAGCGGCGTACTATCCGCCAATATACCTATAACTCTGCCGGCCATTTGCTGGGGGACATCGGCGAAGTGTCCAAGAAAGACATTGAGAACGATGACTATTATATTCGCGGAGACTATATAGGCAAGCAAGGCATCGAGAAATCCTATGAAAAGTATCTGCGTGGAGAGAAGGGGGTGGAGATTCTGCTTCGTGACGCTCACGGGCGTATCCAGGGACACTACATGGACGGACAGTTGGACCGTTCCTCCGTACCCGGCAAGAACCTGACGTTGGGCATCGACATTGACCTTCAGATGTTGGGAGAACGACTGCTTCAACACAAAATCGGTGCCATTGTGGCCATCGAACCGGCTACGGGTGAGATTCTATGTATGGTTTCCTCGCCTACCTTTGACCCTCATCTGATGATAGGGCGCCAGCGGGGAAAGAACCACCGCCTGTTGCAGATGGACAAGCGGAAGCCTTTGTTGAACCGTGCCATCATGGGAGCTTATCCGCCGGGCTCCACCTTCAAGACGGCGCAGGCACTGACTTTCCTTCAAGAAGAGATTATCCACGAAGATTATCCGACTTTCCCTTGTGCGCATGGTTTCAATCATAAAGGCCTTCATGTGGGATGTCACGGACATGGTTCGCCTCTGTCGCTGATTCCTGCCATCGCGACCTCTTGTAATTCCTATTTCTGTTGGGGATTGTATCGCATGTTCGGTGATAAAAAATACGGTTCGCCGCAGAATGCCATTACCGTATGGAAAGACCACATGGTATCGCAGGGCTTCGGCTATCGGCTCGGTACCGACCTCCCCGGCGAACAGCGTGGACTGATACCGAATGCAAAGTTCTACGACAAGCCCTATCGGGGTTCGTGGAACGGTCTGACGGTGATTAGTATCTCCATCGGGCAGGGAGAGATTCTCGCCACCCCGTTGCAGATAGCCAATCTGGGTGCCACCATTGCCAACCGGGGGCATTTCATTACTCCGCACATCGTGAAGGAGATAGAAGACAATGAACTGGACAGCATCTATCGCAATCCCCGTTATCCCACCATCGACCGCGAATATTATGAAATGGTGGTGAAAGGCATGCGTGCCGCTGTAGACGGAAGTACGGGTAGCGCCACTTGCCGCATGGCGGGAGCCATCCTGCCGGGTGTGGAGGTCTGCGGAAAGACGGGCACGGCACAGAACCGCGGCAAGGACCATTCTGTCTTTATGGGCTTTGCCCCGATGGACAACCCTAAGATAGCCATTGCCGTCTATGTGGAGAACGGTGGTTTCGGTGCCACGTATGGCGTACCTATCGGTGCCATGATGATGGACCAGTATCTGCATGGAAAGCTGTCGCCCGAGAATGAGATACGGGCGGAAGAATTCAGTAACCGGGTGATACTTTACGGAGATGAGGAGAGATGATGATGAGGGGTTGGGGATTAAGGATTAGGGGGTAGGGATGAACGGTGAGTGACTTCAATAGTAAATAGTAAATCGTAAAATCGTAAATAAATTGGTGACAAGGAGAGATAGCATATGGAAATCATTGGACTGGGTGACGATTGTCGTTTACCTGCTGCTGATTGTATTCGGCTGGTTCAGTGTCTGTGGGGCGAGTTATGATTATGGTGACCGTGACTTTCTGGACTTCTCTACGCGTGCCGGCAAGCAGTTTGTCTGGATTATATGTTCCTTCGGGCTGGGGTTTGTGCTGCTGATGCTGGATGATTCCCTCTATGACATGTTCTCCTACCTTATATATATAGGGCTGATGCTGTTGCTGATTGTCACGATATTCATTGCGCCCGACACGAAAGGGTCGCGGTCGTGGCTCATCCTGGGGCCGGTCAGTTTGCAGCCGGCGGAGTTTGCCAAGTTTGCCACGGCGCTGGCGCTTGCCAAGTATATGAGCGCCTACTCGTTTACGATGAAGAATTGGAAAAGCTCCCTTATGTTGGCTTTCCTGATTCTCTTCCCCATGTTGCTGATTATCCTACAGCGGGAGACGGGTTCGGCATTGGTGTACTCTGCATTTTTCCTGATGCTTTATCGGGAGGGAATGCCGGGCGTGGTACTGTTCTCGGGTATATGTGCAGTGGACTACTTTGTGGTGGGCATCCGTTTTGATGCGGTGATGATTGCCGATACACCGACGCCTATCGGGGAATTTGCCGTACTGCTGATGGTACTGCTCTTTGCCGGAGGTATGGTGTGGGTTTATAAAAAGCGCTGGGAACCCACACGGAATATTATCGGCGGTTCGCTGGGAGTGCTGCTCGTGGCTTATCTGATTTCGGAATATGTGGTACCCTTCAACTTGGTGTGGGTGCAGTGGGGGCTTTGTGCACTTGTTGTCGGGTATCTTGTCTTTCTTTCTTTAAGCGAGCGCCATTTATCTTATTTTCTGATTGGGCTGTTTGCTTTGGGTTCGATAGGTTTCCTCTACTCCAGCGACTACTTCTTCAATAAAGTGCTGGAGCCCCATCAACAGATACGTATCAAGGTGGTGCTCGGTATGGAAGAGGACCTTGCTGGTGCCGGCTATAACGTGAACCAGTCGAAGATAGCCATCGGCTCCGGGGGGCTGACCGGCAAAGGTTTCTTGAATGGTACGCAGACAAAGCTGAAGTATGTGCCGGAGCAAGATACGGACTTCATTTTTTGCACCGTGGGTGAGGAGGAAGGATTCGTAGGGTCTACGGCTGTACTGTTACTGTTCCTTATTCTTATTTTACGGCTGATTGTCGTGGCCGAGCGGCAGCAATCTCCCTTTGGCCGGGTGTATGGTTATTCTGTGCTTAGTATATTCTTGTTCCATCTATTCATCAATATAGGCATGGTGCTGGGGCTGACCCCCGTCATCGGTATCCCGTTGCCTTTCTTCAGTTACGGAGGTTCTTCTCTCTGGGGATTCACAATCCTGCTGTTTATCTTTCTGCGGATTGATGCGGGACGTAATCGGCGAATTTAGTTATGACCGTTTCCTTGTGGGACATACGAATGGACTTGATTATCATTACATTGCATTTACACATTGTTTACATCGTAATGTAACGGCCGTTACATCGCATTGTAACGTCCTTTACGCTGTATCGTAACGACTTTTACGCTATATTGTAACGCCCTTTACATGCTGGTGTAACGGTCGTTACATCCTGGCGTAAAAGACGTAACGCTACGAGGTAAGAGGGCAAGTTATGATACCCCGCCCGTTTCCGCTTCAAGGAGACGTGAGTGGGAGACTGAGGTGGTTGTTAGAAGAAGGTAATAAAGAACAATAGGGAGTTCCTATCTCTTCAGTTTGATGCCGATGTCATTGATTCCTTGCAGCCTTTCGTCCGGTAGCGTATAGGCCACTTTAAAGAGGTAGGTGCCGGGTTTGCCGATTCGAACGCTTCCTGCGGAGACGGCAGTCTGATAAAGACCTCCCCAGCCGTCACCTTTCCAGATTCCTTCTTTGTCCGCGAGGATTAGCTGTATGGTGTCCGTGGGTGACGGAATGGAATCTGCGGTGGTGTAGCAGATGGATAGAGGTAGATTCTGATAGGGGTAGTTGCTTCGGTTACGAACTTCCAAAGACAGTTTGTAGTAGGTCAGTGAGTCGGTGACCTTCACGTCGAAAGAGAGCGTGTCTTCGCGCAGCCAGCCTTCGGTGGGAAGGGATTGGAAGGAATGGTATACAGTCTGTTTGTCGCAAGCGCTCAGCAGGCTTGCGACAAACAGTAGTATGATACCTTTCAGGCAGAGATTCCTATTCTTGAGCCGGTTTGTCATTTTGGGCAGGTCTTTCACCTTGAGGTTTGGGCTTATTGTTACGGGGCGGACGACGGTTGTTATTGTTCCGTTGTTGACGTTCGCCTTGTTGCTGTTCACCTTGTTTGGGTGCTTGCCGGTCTTGTTTCTGTCTCGGTTGCCGGTCTTGCCTGGATTGTTCTCTCTGGTTGTTGGATTGCGGAGCACCCTGCTGCTCACCTCCTTGCGGACGACCGTTTCCACTCTTTTTCTTTCTCTTGTTACGGCTGTTGTTGCTGTTCTCGCCACCGTTGCCGTCACTGCCACTCTTGCCTTTCCGGTTGCGGTCAAAGCGAGTGAGACTCTCTTGTTCCAGCAAGTCCACCGGCTTTTTGGGCTCGGAGCGATGGGTTTCTTCTATCAGGCTGTCGGGCTTGATGCCACGTTTGTTCAAACCGATAATCTCGAAGGCGCGTCTGCCGCTGATGGTCACCAGGTTGGCAGGGATGTTCTTGTCACTTGAGTAGGTTATCTGGTTGCTCAGAATGTCGGCTTTGAAGAAGAAGAACTCACCGTCTTTGGTCTCTAAGGTAATCTCGCGTGAGGGCAGGCGGTTCTGTGCTTCCACGTAGCAGTCTACTTCGTAGTTGAGGCAGCACTTCAGTTTGGCGCATTGTCCGGCAAGCTTCTGCGGATTCAGTGAAATGTCCTGGAAGCGCGCCGCGCTGGTGGATACCGATACGAAGGAGGTCATCCAGGTGGCGCAGCACAGTTCGCGTCCGCAGGGACCGATGCCACCGATGCGTCCGGCTTCCTGGCGGGCACCAATCTGTTTCATCTCGATACGCACGCGGAAAGCGTCGGCAAGTACCTTGATGAGCTGGCGGAAGTCCACCCGTTCGTCGGCTATGTAGTAGAAGATGGCCTTGTTGCCGTCTCCCTGATATTCCACGTCTCCAATCTTCATGTTGAGGTTGAGGTCCAGGGCTATCTGGCGCGAGCGTATCATGGTGGCGTGCTCGCGGGCTTTTGCCTCGTTGTACTTCTCCATATCTACGGGCTTCGCCTTGCGGTAGATGCGTTTGATGTCTGCCTCGGACTTGATATTGGCTTTCTTCATTTGCAGCGGCACGAGACGTCCGGTCAGGGTCACCACGCCGATGTCATGTCCGGGGGTGGCTTCTACGGCTACGATGTCGCCTTTCTCCAGGGGTATCTTGTTGCTGTTGCGGAAATATCCCTTGCGGGTATTCTTGAACTGAACCTCCACCAGCTCGCTCTCATCGGCATTGCCCGGAATGTCTGCCAGCCAGTCGTAGGTGTTCAGTTGCTTGTCCTGCCTGCCGCAACTCTTGCAGCAGAGACCTCCGCTTCCGTTATGTAGTTTAAATTCCATTTTTTTATTTATGATTGAGATTACTACTATATATCTGATTTCTACTGTTTCAGTAGAACTATCATTTTCAACGAAAAATCAAAGAAGACCATCCTTGCATTTACATTTTGCTCAATATGTATCTGCGCTTCGCTCAATTCATCCATCATTCCCATTACATTCCGTTCGTTGATAAAAGGGGCGAAGCGAGTGGCAAAGTTTTGTTCAGGCAAAGTCATGTAACTCATCTCTTTGCAATGCAGGTTGTAGATGAAATTCTCGCGTATCATACGCTGGGCGTATGTCAGGAAGTTCTTCTGTCGTTCGCGTCCCATGCCTGCCAGTTGCTCACTCCATTGCTTCATTTCACGTATCTTCCGTTGATAGGAAAGACGCATGAGGCTGACAAAGAGTTCAAAGAACAGTTCGTTTTCTTCGTTCAGGTGAATGGTTTCCAATGCTTTGATAAAGTCACCGTTGGCAAGATGTGCCAAGGTGAAACTATCATTAGGACGTACACCGTATTTCTGTTGCAAGGCGTTGGCAATATCCGTTTCTTCTATTTTACGGATGTTGAAACGTTGCGTACGGCTCAGGATTGTCGGCAGTATCATATCCGGAGTTTCGGATATCAATAAGAATACAGTTTTTTCGGGAGGTTCTTCCAGAAGCTTCAATAACTTATTGGCACAAACTACATGCATTTTTTCCGGTAGCCAGACGATAGTAACCTTGTAGCCACCTTCGCTCGATTTCAGGCTGAGCTTGCGTACTATCTCGTCACTCTCCTTTGCATAGATGATGGCTTGCCCGTTTTCAGCATCCATCTCATTTAGCCAGTGGTTGAGACTGAAATAAGGGCTGTTCAGCACTAGATGTCGCCAGTCAGTTATGTAATCGTCGCATACTTCTTTCTTCCCTTTTTTTACGATGGGAAAGACAAAGTGTACATCAGGATGTACCAGCTTATTCCATTTTACGCAGGAGGGACAAGTTCCACAGGCATCTGTATCTGTACGGTTCGGGCAACAG
>SKEF01001651.1_pt1 | contig 18968 bp, 27 predicted proteins | sample 4826691 | NCBI WGS metagenome assembly SKEF01 (sample SAMN11008816, study PRJNA524170) | human gut metagenome | biome: Human fecal sample; material: Feces; isolation source: fecal sample from pouch patient p23, p27 | host: Homo sapiens | place: Israel: Tel-Aviv | collected 2016-08-24
ATCTTCAGCCACTATACAAAAATATATTGAGAATCAGGGTTAGCGACTAAAGATTTACAAGGCTCCTCCCACCACCTAAAGGTAGTGGGTTTCCGCCTATGGCAAACAAAAGGATTTTATTTATGAAAATTTCCAGATCTGTGGATTTAAGATGGTCAGAAAAAAAGAAACCATGCCCTATCCCATCTGCGACTAAAGAGCAGATGGGATAGGGCATGGTTTCTTTTTTCGTCTATATAAAATCTAGAAATTCTCTGCTTTAATCTGGAAATAAGACTGTGGATGATCACATACCGGACATACATCTGGTGCTTTCTTTCCAACACAGATATGTCCACAGTTTGCACACTGCCAAATCGTATCACCATCTCTGGAGAAAACGATTTCTTTCTTTACATTATCAAGAAGTTTTAAATATCTTGCTTCATGTTCCTTTTCAATGGCGCCAACACCTTCGAACTTCTCCGCAATATCATCAAAACCTTCTTCTCTTGCTTCTTTTGCAAAAGTTGCATACATATCTGTCCACTCATAGTTCTCACCTTCTGCTGCTGCCTGAAGATTCTCGATCGTAGAGCGGATTGCTCCTCCTTCAAGGAGTTTAAACCACATCTTTGCATGTTCTTTCTCATTATTAGCTGTTTCTTCAAAAATATTTGCAATCTGAACATATCCTTCTTTTTTTGCCTTACTTGCAAAATAAGAATACTTGTTTCTTGCCTGAGATTCTCCTGCAAAAGCTGTCATTAAATTCTGTTCTGTTTTTGTTCCTTTTAATTCTGGCATAATAAACCCCTTTCTTATATTAAATCATATTTATCAATCCCATTATTACATGATGTCACGAATTACTCCGTAGCTAACGCTGCTCCCGTAATTCTGAAACATTATATTATAGTAACTTATAAAAGATATAACTACTGCTAAATCAATAACAGTAACTCTTACTGTTTATATAATATCTTATTAATAAATAATTGTCAAGAAAAAATGATTATTTTTTCTCGTTTTTATCTTTTACGATTCGATAGATAAACATATAGGCATAAATCAATAACGGTAACGCAAGCATCGTAAACAAAGATGCCATAAAATATGGACTCCCTGTAATCGCACAATATAATGTAACAAAAACCATCGCGATTAAAAAGATTACCATCAACAATGCTACTATTCTTTTTACTTTTTTCATAACAATTCCTTTTTAACAATCCTCTCTTAAATGTTTTAAGTGCTCTTTGATATGATTTTCATAACCATTTTCTGTAGGAATATAAAATTGTTCCTCTTTTACCTCATCTGGAAGATACTGTTGTTTTACATAGTTTTCCGGATAATCATGTGCATATTTATAACCAATTCCATGTCCTAATTTTTTCGCCCCTCCATAATGAGCATCTCTTAAATACGGCGGAACCTGCCCTGTATTCTGGCTCCGTACCATAGATAACGCCTTATCTATCGCCATGATACACGCATTACTTTTTGGTGCACTTGCCACATAGGCTGCCGCCTGCGACAACAAAATTCTAGCTTCCGGCATACCAATCCGCTCTACCCCCTGAGAAGCTGCTACCGCAACTACTAATGCCTGCGGATCTGCATTGCCTACATCTTCCGATGCGCATATCATGATTCTCCGGGCAATAAACTTTGGATCTTCGCCCGCATCAAGCATGCGTGCCAGATAAAACACTGCCGCATCCGGATCTGTTCCTCTCATACTTTTTATAAATGCAGAAATTGTATCATAATGATTATCGCCATCCCTGTCATAGTTCACTGCTTTTCTTTGAATACATTCTTCCGCTGCTGCCAGATCAATTAATATCCTTCCATTCTCATCAGGCTCCGTAGTCAATATGCCAAGCTCTACTGCATTAAGCGCTCTTCTTGCATCTCCCCCTGCCATCTGTGCAATAAACTGTGCCGCTTCCTCTGTGATTTCCGCACCATACGCTCCCATTCCTCTTTCATTATCTTCCACTGCAGTTTTCACTAATTTACAAATATCTTTCTGTGACAATGGTTCCAGATGAAAAATCTGAGAACGGGAAAGCAGGGCACTATTCACTTCAAAATACGGATTCTCTGTTGTTGCTCCAATCAAAATCACCGTACCGTCTTCCACAAACGGCAACAGATAATCCTGCTGTGCCTTATTAAAACGATGAATCTCATCGATAAATAATATCGTTTTCTTACCATACATACCAAATGCATCTTTAGCCTGAGATACTGCCTGTTCCATATCCTTCTTACCCGAAGTAGTTGCATTCATCTGCACAAAATCTGCACTCGTCGTATTCGCGATTACTTTTGCTAATGTTGTCTTTCCTGTTCCAGGAGGACCATAAAAAATCAGTGAGCTAATCTTATCTGCCTTAATCGCACGATATAAAAGTTTATCTTTTCCTATAATATGCTGCTGTCCTACAACTTCATCAAGATTTTTAGGACGCATTCTCACCGCAAGAGGCGATTCTTCCTTTTTCCTCTGCATACTCATATATTCAAATAAGTCCATTCTTTTGCCTCTGTTTATTTATTTCCTTCCTTGTTGTCTTCTCTAGTTACACAATCACTTGTCCTGTCTCTGCTTTTTCTACCCTTGTTATTTCACACTTTTTACGGATGCCGGTTCTCCTTCAACCAAAATGCTTGCATTTAACTTTCGTATAATTGCATAGCCATCTTCCAGATCAACTACACTATAACATCCCTGTTCAAATACAAAGTTCCAGTATCCATCCAGCGGCAGCTTCAGCATCGCCGCCAAAAGATGTCCAAGTGTCCCCTTATGTGCCACAATAAGCATCTTTTCTCCCTTAGATTCTCTTCCTGACGGAATGTCCCTTAAAAAATCTTCTGCCCTGCTACGCACATCTGCAAAGCTTTCTCCTTTTGGAATCCTGTATGTAGAAAATTCTTCGTTCCAGGCATCCAACTCTTTTGGATAGGTATTCTGGATTTCTTTATAAGTCATCCCCTCAAATATACCAAAATCCTGTTCCATAAGGCGTCGATCACCAAAGATCTCCTGCTCTCGCTCTTCCATCACAATCTGTGCTGTATTATATGCACGAACTAATGGACTTGCTACTATATAATCAAAAGAAACTTCTTTTAAGATTTCTTTTAAATATCTTGCTTGGGAAATCCCTTTTTCAGAAAGAACGGCATCTGTTCTTCCATAATAACACCCCTTCACATTCAGTGCAGTTTCTCCATGTCGAATCAAATAAAGTCTCATTATCATTTCCTCAAGTTTCTATTTTATATTCATCTTCTATTCTTTGTTTATTATACAAAAAAAGCCGTTGCAAATCAATTACTGCAACGGCATCATCCCATGTATTTTTAAAGCCTCACAACATTTGAAGCCTGCGGTCCTTTCTCTCCCTGAACAATATCAAACTCTACCTCATTCCCTTCTTCTAATGATTTAAAGCCTGGCATATTCAGTCCTGTATAATGTACAAAGATATCTTTGCCACTCTCATCCTGTATAAACCCATACCCCTTCTGATTGTTAAACCACTTCACTCTTCCCTTAAACATCGGAATACCTCCATTATCAAACTACCTGCCTTCTCCCGGTCAGGATAGCATTATTTTAGCACAATGCTAGATACAAGTCAATATATTTTCAGATAATTATAATTATTCTACATAATTATCTGAATTTTTATCATATTTTACATTTTTCGAGTAATATTATCTTCACAATGTCTGTATTCATACAACAGTCTGTTCATCCTCTGAATCTTTCGGTCAAATAATCCCAGTTTATATAATGTGATAATAACAACCCCCATAAGTAACGCCAGAATCATTCCCTTCATCCCGTCCAACTTATACCCACTGTAAATTAATACAAGCGTCGTCATTGAATCTAGTCCCATGCTATCAGCTATCATCTTTGGCTGCAGGAACTGTCTTGCAACCAGACACACAACATATAAAATGATAAGGAACATCGCCTGACGATAATCTCTTTGTAAAAAACAGATAAGAGTCCATGGTATCAATATCGTTCCCGTCCCTAAAATAGGCAGCAGGTCCACAATGGAAATTACTAACGCAAGTAAAAGCGCATATGGGTTACCAATAATTAAAAATCCTATCAGTAAAATCACAAAAACAATGCACATTATTTTAACCTGCGCTACGAAAAATCCACCCAGAGCAGTAAAAACTTTATCCTTAATATCCCTTGCCGTCTGTCCAATATCTTCCGGAACTACCTTCCAGAAAAATCCCCCCAGTCTCTCTCTATCCGCAATAAAGAAATATGCTGAAATAATCATCACAATCGTTCCGATAAATCCATTCGTCAGATCTGCCGCTGCTGTTCCCATCATCTCCACTCCTTTTGGAGCAAACTTATTAATCACTCCGCCCATCTGGCTAAGAAGATTATTAAAAAAGACCTGTATCTGATTACTAAAATCGGCCGAAATTGGCGAAACTATATCTGTAAGGTTCTTACTCAACAGCTTTATGGTCGTCTTCACATATCCATAATATGCCGGCGCTCCAGAAAAAAGTTCCATTAACTCCCTTCCAAGCTTCGTTATCGCAATATATCCTAGCCCTGCAATCAGCACCAAAACCAAAATAATAATTACAGCCGAAGACCACTTTTTATTCAGCTTAATATGCTTTTCCAGAAAATCACATAACGGTGTGGCTAATAACGCCAATATCCAACTGGCTACAAATGGCCAGAAAAACCCCATCAACTTTGGAATTCCAAAAATCAAAATCATTGCCATACCAAAAAACACAAGCAATTCCATAATAATATTCAACAATATCTTCCATTTCTTCACTTTGATGTCACCTGCTCTCTAAACAAAATAAATGTAACTACAAGTATAGCACAGCCCTTTATATTTTCAACCAGATGCTTTCATCAACAGAATTTTGAAAGACTTGCACAAATATATTATGAAATTCTACACAATTCTCTTTTCCTCTGTAACTGGTACAATCTGATTCTTTTCTCTATTATAATAATATACAGAATCTGATAATATATCTCCTAGGGCAACTACTGTTCTATTCGCATCCTCTACCATAGTAAAAAGATCTGATGGATTATCAATTCTATCTGACGGCACCAGAATCACTTCATGGATACTGCTCGGCAGAATATAAAAATCTGTCTTCTTTTTCAAGGCAAATGTCTGCAATACATCATCATATAACAGTACAGATGCCCCATTCACTTCCTGTCTGTTCGTCATAATATACATAGGGATCGCCGAACGATCCATTGGCATACAAACCCCTGCTCTCTGAATCATCTCATCCATATCCACCATCTGTGCCGGAAATAGTCTCGGTGTATTCTCTCTTGCCGCTAACAAAAGCTCGTTCATAGAAATCCCCCACGCTTCCATCTCCTGATTCGTTACAAGTGCTGTAGAAATCCCTATATCATCACTATGTGCTACCCAGCGAAATGTCAGCGCGAGATCATACAACTTTAAATAAGGACAATCTTCTAAAATCTCTTCATTCTTCTTATAATTCACAAGCCGATAAATAATTCTGTCCTTTACATACTCAAACTTCTCCAACTTAAAATGATAATCCGCAACTCGTGAAATCTTCCATTCATATTCTTCTCGAATTCTGCGAATAATCTCTTCCAGACTCTCCCCTTTTAAATAATAACTATAATACTCATCCAGATAGATTGCCGGAGAAACATTCATCTCCTTACTCTTAATATACAGTCCTCTTAACTGTACCCCATTATTCTTCGTTACCATAGCAACATCTAATTCCACATCACTTTTCCAGCCTTCTAAAATATGCTCCTCTATGTATTCCTGAAACATGTCAAATGTCATCTTTATTCCTCACTTTCCATAATATATGCTTTTTTATTTATTATGGAAATATCATAACATATTTTGTAATATTTTTCCAGTATTTTTTCTATTTTTTTCTATTTATTTTATTCTATGACAGATTAGAACATTATTTTACATTTTGTTCCAATCTGTCATCTTTTCAAGAATGCCCAGATATTCTTAAATTTTAATACTCCGTAATCTTATTATCTTCTGTATAAAGATATACTTTACCAGTATCTTTATCTACGTAATAATCCCCTGTTTTTTTCCCACCATCAGCTTCATATACGTGGAACTCATATCCTTCTGCTCCTGGATTTTCACTGTTATAAGCAGTAAGTTCCTCATTTTCCTCACGAAATTCATACGAAATATCCTGATGATCTGTTTCTAGTTTATCCTTCAGATAATTTTTAGCATCTTCATACGTATCAAAAGTACCTGCCCCTAAATGACCCATAATGCCATCTCCTGTATCCTCTGTATCATTTGTATCTTCTGTCGCTTTATTATTTTCCTTTGTATTATCAGGATCTTCCACACTCCATCCAGTTGTTGCTTCCATATCCTCTCCATTTGAATTTTTCATTCCACAGCCGACAAGAGCAGACACAACCATTACCGCCAGTAACATTACCACATACATTTTTGATTTTTTCATCAATAAAACTCCTTTCTTTATTAATGTAGTCTCTGATTCTTCATTCAAGAATGCCCCGGCATTCTTGCTGCAAGCTGCGCGTCATGAAATGCATGACATACTTCTTCCGCGCATCTGATATACTTGCCTTTACAAAAAGATTCCGAGAGTACATATCGTTTTATAAATATTATCTGCACTTTTTCAAAAAATATAATTTATTTATTCCGCTTTTTTATAATTTTATAGAAAATGGTTATACTGATAAAACCAACACAGAAAGGAGTATTTATTTATGAAGTGGATTGATTATACCGCTCTAACTTTAGCTATTATTGGCGCGATTACCTGGGGATTAATCGGCATATTCCAATTTAATCTTGTCTCATTCTTTTTTGGAGAAAATAGCTGGTTTTCCCGTCTTATCTATGACCTTGTCGGCCTGTCCGGTTTATATTTACTTACCTTATTTGGTCGAATCGGACGCGACATGTAACCGTACTCTATCATTTTTTATATTCTGCTAAAAAGGCAGTATAGAAGTGAAAATTTGCGTAAACAAATTTTTCTACAGCTTCTTTACTGCCTCTTTCCTTTTTGTTATACTAATTTCAGAAGGAATATAAATTTAAAATTACACAATGTACTCTCGGAATCTTTTTGTGCTTGATTTTGTGAGAAGATTTTTTGTCAGTTATATCCAAATTTTTGAGGCGTACGCGGTGCGTACGTTGATGAAATTCGGGTGCGGCTGGCGGAAAATCAGCCACAAAATCAAGTACAAAAAGATTCCGAGAGTACATCACAATGCAGGGAGGAATTTTAATGCATTTCAAAAAGAAATTATGGTATTTTCTATCCATCCTTTCTACATTATTACTTGTCGTTCTTCCGATCAGCGGATGTAACTCTTCTTTTAATGTAGAAAGCACTACAGAAACCAGAACATACACTTCAACAATTACCAATAATTCCGATAAAAACACTTCGGACACCTCACAGTCGGACAATTCAAGCACAGCTTCTTCTAAAAAGAAACAAATCGATGAAACGGATGATTATCTTAACAAAAACGGCAGCTATACATCTAAAGAAGATGTGACAAACTACCTTATCCAGTACAGACAGCTTCCGACGAATTTCATTACAAAAAAAGAAGCAAAAAAACTGGGCTGGTCCGGCGGAAGCTTAGAAGCTTATGCCCCAGGCAAATGTATCGGTGGAGATTATTTCGGCAATTATGAACAACGATTACCTGTTGTCTCTGGAAGAACCTACCACGAGTGCGATATCGACACTTTGAATGCAAAAAGCCGCGGAGCTAAACGAATTATCTACTCAGATGACGGCCAGATTTATTATACAGATGATCACTATGAAACTTTTACTTTACTTTATGGGGATGATATACAATGACAATCACAATCGATGGATTATCCATAAAAAAGAAAGAAGATTTTTATGCGAACATAAAAACTGAACTGAATGTTCCAGAATATTTTGGAAATAATCTGGATGCTCTATATGATATTTTAACAGAACATCCAGATCGTTTACAGATTAAATTTCTTCATTACGACAGAATGTGCACGCAACTCGGAGCTCCATTCTGTCAAAAACTGTTAAAGGTGCTACAGGATGCCGACATCCTCACCATAATAAATCAGCATTAACACAATTGTAACGAATTCTAACACAGGGAGTACCGTAAGGGTACTCTCTTTCCATTTATACAGATTCACAGCAACTCTATTTATTCCAGTCAGCATGATATGCTCACTGTTTTTAAGAAACGTAAGTGGTACGCCAAAAATTTTTAATGATAATACAAACGGAAGCACCACCGCAATCGCAAGATAAATCCATATCCAGCCAGATGGAACCTTTTTAATAAGCTCATCTGTCATACCAGAAAATGTAAGTATATATAACACTAATCGATGCCAGAAATAAATCTGCAACGTTCTTTTACCTACTGTTCCTATAACCGGAATCTTACGATTTGGCACAAGGCTTATAATCGCAATTCCCATAAGAAAGGCAATCATATAGAATACCAGACGATGCACTGCCCCACAATCTTCTACATTAATAAATTCATACGCATTCCTTCCCGTAAAAAGACGTATATAAGAATACTTATCTTCGATTCTCGCTAACGTATATAAAATCATATCCGTAAGAAAAATAGCAGAAAGACACTTAATCCACAGTTTATCTAAAACCTCCTGCACTTTCTTTATATCCAAATGATATCCCACATAATAAAAAGGAAAAAATACAATAATCCTTGAAAGATAAAGAAAGCTTCCAATATTCGTATCATATCCAGCAAGGCATGCAATCATAATACTGATCGGCATAACAAACCACAGCGGTAATTCACGCAGCAAATATGTCATAAGCATAAAAGCAGCCATGGCAAACATATACCATGGAATTCCTGTATCTTCAAACCACTGAAATACCGCTTCCTGATGAAATAATAACTTGATTCCATAAATGCAAAACTTCAACGTGTAACCAATCATAATATAATATATAGGCTTATCCCATCGAAACGGATGCCTTGCACCCCACTTCTTCTGTAATAATCCTGACAAAAAAATAAAAAGCGGCATATGGAAGGAATAAATAAAAAGAGAAAGGCTTTTCATTGTATTCGATATTGGTGCATACTGATTCACAAAATGTCCTATAACAACCATAACAATTAAAAAACACTTCAGATTGTCCCACTTATAAATGCGCTTTGTGTTTCTGCTCACTGCTTCACTCATCTCAATACCTCTTTGTATCAAATATTCGCATCTGATTATAACACCGACAATTATTTTTTTCTATAGTAAAATTTAACACTTTAGAAACTTTTTCGTAATATTTGTTGTGAATTTTTCAGCCCTCAATACTAATTTACATAAAAAATAGCCGTCCTGCTCTCTGGTAAAGTTTAGGACGGCTATTTCAATAGTCTATTAACTTGCCCGGGTCAGATGGAGTGTGCCCATCTTTCCCAGTTGTCTTGTTAAGTATATTATATTCTATGCCACTCCTATTGTCAAACAGGCATTTCACCCATTCCCATACTGCTAACCGCCTATAAGAAAGGAATTTGACCACTTTATAGAAACTTTATAAATAAAATATTACCATTTTATTACCACTACCCAAAAACAAAAGCCGGAAACCTACTAAAATAGCGGCCCTCCGGCTTTTACTATGCGGATAACAGGAAGTCGTACTCGTGTTTCTTCCTTATTAAAATGGCTATTTTTCGTGTATATATTCTTCGATTTTTGCAAAAAATAAGCCGTTTTTATTGTCTGTACATTTTTTTAGTACCTTTTTAGTACTTTTTCACCTGCGATAATACCATCCTTGAAAAGTCAACATTTTTGACTTTAGAACATCCCAAAATCACCACTCTTGATAGTCGGTTATCGGTATTACCGACATCTAAGAAATACATACTATGCACGTCCGACTATTCCCGGAATGAACTCTCAATACCTAAAGCCACACGCTCTGTAGCACTTGTCCATGTATTCTCAAAACGTCCTACTCCTGTTCCTTTGATGCCCTCCGCTCTGATGTCCTCATAGCCGTCTAAGAACGGCTTAAGCTTATTAGAGTTCTTCGGGTGTCTAAGTGTCCTCAATCCTTTCGCTTCTACGCTTCTGGCCCTGTCTCTGGTAATCCCTATCGTATCCCCACATTGTTGATAAGTCAGATTCTTCTGAAATCTTCCACGAATTGCCGCCGCTTCCTGCTTTGGCAGGCTGTCCACCATTCCCCACAAGATAGTTTTCAAGTCTTCATTAACTGCACTATCAAGCACTTCATCTACAAAATCACAAACACCTGTAATTTCATGCAAACTATTCTTTTCCCCTATCGGTATATCTATGCTACCTACTGTCATTGTTAAGGCTTTGTCCAATGCTTCCAACTGTTCTCTAGAGACTTTAAGGCATTGCATCCGCTCTTGATCCGTAGGTTTACGCTTCATTTCTCGTAAAAAGGTAGCGGTCATTTTTTTATCTTTCTGGATAAGAAACTGCATATATTCTGGCATGTTAAACGGCTTATTTGCAACAATGTACCGCCTTACCTGCTGTTTTATCCAGTATGTAGCATAACTCATAAACTTGACCTCTCGCCCTGGTTCATAAGCATCTACCGCTTTATCTAGCCCAATATAAGCTTCCTGCATTAAATCCTTTTTATCTTCGCCCCAATACTGATAAACAATACCCCTGATAATACCCTGGTTATTCTCCCATAGGGCCAGCATATTCTCTGCTACGTCAATGCCTGCCTTTATTCGGATAACTATCTGCTCATTTGTCATGGTTTCACCCCCTAAAGCAAGAAAATCTCTATCAGTTCGCCCAATCCAGTTATGGCTTCGGCTGTTTTTTTTTGTGTTATGCTGCGTTTCATTGTCGGTATACCAGACTTTAAAAACCTATGATCTGCCCCGGAGCAATCTTGCTCCCGGCTACGCGTGCGTTATCGTGTCCATAAATTACCTGTAACCTAAAGTATTCCAATGTTTTTATCCCATTTAAACGGGATATTTATTGTAAAAAGCAGGTACGAATGAAAAAAATAGGAGTGAATAGTTATAATTTCATATTATTGCTATGCCTGCTACCAGTTCTTTGTCAAAAGTACCTTTATCATTATCAAAACCCCATTCGCTTTTGATAATAAGTTTTGATAATGATTATAGCACGAAAAACAGTCACTCAACAACCTTTATCAAAACTTAACAGTATTGATAATATCACTGATAAAATAAAGCTATTTACATTTTATTTCCCACTAAATAAACAAGTTTATTTATGATAATAATTTTTGTTTCCTTTTTTTGTGGAAGCGGTTGTAATCTTGAGTTTTCTGGAGCAGGCAGGTGTCCTTATTCCGGACATCCGAACAAATACCCTTATTCGTCGTTTCGGAAATGTTACTATTCATTCGTTTTTGTTTTGGAAGTGTATTATTCTTATTGGTATTCGTTTTGGAAAATTATTTTACTTTTTGCCTAAACCTTAACATTTCTTAACATTCAGAGTGTGAACTTTCTAGTTTTTTCTAGCGTTCTCAAACAGTTTTTACTCTATCATTTTCCAACATTCAGAAGGTACGATTTTCTAAATTTATCCTAACATTTCCTAACATCTGAAAAGCACTTTTACCTTGTCATTTCTCAGCATCCAAAACGTTTTTTTACCTTAGGCTTTCTTAGGCACTTACTCCGTATTCCACCAGGTTAATAGCGACTTTATACGGTACTTTTGTGTACACACTTTTTCTCATTTTGTGTGCATACTTTTTATGTGCAACGCTGCGTATTTTATCGCAACGTTGCGTTTGGAACGCTCCATATTTTTCAGAACGCTTCAAACCTTCCAGGACTATCCGAACGCTCATTATTTTTATCCGAACGTTCGCTTTCTTTTCGTTTGGAGTACTCTGTATTTTTTTGGAGTACTCCGTACCGCTCCAAATACCAGAATAACCTCTTTGGGTATTGCGTAGTAGGTTATACGCAAACATCTAAAGAAAATGATTGCATAGCCGGACTATTGCCGCCGATCAGACGCACTATCTTCGTAAAAGGCAACCCTCTTTCATTCTTCTGGTACTTTGCAGTCATCCAAAAGCTGTTCAGAAGTGCATACTATACACATCCGAATTTTTACTTTTCTTTTCTGGTATATAGTGATATTCTAATCACAAGCTAAATTATATCTATTTTCCACCCCTGCCGCTTGCAATCCTTAACTCCGGCAGGGGGTTTTATATTTTAAAGTATTTCTTAGCTTTCTCTATACATTTGAGAATTGAAAAATAATCGCTGAAATGATACAATTTAATTGTTCAGAAAAAGTTATACCTAACTGATTTTACAAAATAAAAAGAGTAGGAGCGGTCATTTTGACTTTTCCTACTCTTTTTATGTCTAAGCTAGATTATGTGATTTTCTACAAGAAAGCCCTTTTATGTTTCAAGAATCTCTTTTTATACAACAGAAATGTAGTTTTATGTAGTGCGTTTCTTTGCTTCATACCCGCGGGCTACGCCAACATAATATGTTTTTAGCATCATTTCAAACGTATCACATTCTTTTTCATGTATATCTCGTATTTCTCCAACATTTAAACAAATATCTAATTCTTCACAAATCTTTTCTCCTTTTCTTGAATCTCTCGCAACCGCTCTAATACATCGAATTTCAAAAAGGACTTGCGCCGCTTCTACTATCCAGTCAAGAGCTTTATGGTCATATACATAATCGTCTATCTCTTGGTCTTTACCTGTAAGATAAAGCATAATCAAATCTATAAGAGTATCTTTATAAACGCAATCCGCATTAACAAGTATAATATCTTCTTCTGGTTTATAATAAATTGTCATGCTGCTAAGTGGTGAATCTGGGAACTTTTCTAAAAACTTCCCTGCTTCTTTCCCTGTCAGATCACCAACATGACAAGCGTAAATTCCTAACTCTTCGTTCAATACTGTATAATTCATTTTGTTATTCTCCTTGATTTTCTCACTATTTTGCATTTCTGCGACCATGTTATTTCTTCCCTTTCCGCTTTCTTTTTGCTTCTTGCACTCCATTAATCCAATATTGCACCCCTTTTACTTCTCTATCCTCCAGGTATAACACATCTCGGATAATTATTCCTCTTCTGTAGTCTGCTTCTGATAATTCTTCGTACTCTACATCATCCACCATTTTTCTAAGCAATTCCACAACCTGGTACATATTTCTTAACACTATAGGGTTCTTACACTTATCAATGGATTCCTTTATAGCTGCTCTACATGGCCGCTTTGTCAACTTGCATTCTTCCATGTCCTCTTAATCTCCCATTTTGTGGCATTTCGCTCTTTAGAGGATAAATAATACCTCTAAAGGTTTTCACCTGCCTAAATCCCATTAAACAACCGCTCTGGTGAGCTTAGAATGGATCCTAGGTTGTCCGGTACTATGCCACTTCTTTAAATATCTATACTTCTGTTTCTGCCATCAACTCTTTAATTACTCTTCTTAGTTTGAATCGAAGATATACATCTCTCGATACCTCACAGACTTTCTTTTTGCACTTCCAGAGGTAGGAGCGGCATAAAAACTCTAAAATATAGCACTGTTTTAGTTCTTCTCCATTCTCATTCTGATACTTTTTTCTATCCCGAATAGACATTTTAAGGAATCCATTGATAAGTTCTATCAAGCTCATATTCCTCAACTCCTTAGCCATAGCATTAATTTCATTCGTGACTGCTTCTTCCTGGCAGAGCATCACAAACGTATCTGCAAGTTTCTCTCCCGGAATATACCCTAACAATATATCTCTGCTCTTTCCCATTCCGTCCGAAGTTAAATCAATATCGTACTGATCTAAACCGGCCGGCATAACGACTTCTATCCCTTCCGCTGCCAAATCTGCAAAGTCCGCCCCGTTAATAATACGAGAACAGCACACATGGAAATAACTCTCCATGTTATTTGACTGTAAAAGTTTTAATACACTGACTCTTCTACTTCTGACATCATTCCTAGCCTTTATTGCCGATTGTATGATTGCTTTTATTTCTGACATTGTTCTTGTCCTTTCTTTGTCTGATTTCATTGTATTTGATGGGTTAATTTACCCCGTAAATCCATTTTAACTGTTTAGAGGCACCATTTATCCTAAGCAACTTTAAAATGGATTTATGGTGGTCTGTAGATGCTGTATAGTCCATGTATTAAATTAATCATACTCATGCACTAACACCGAAAAGGCATTACCTGGCATATACTCATGCGAACCTCTCCATGGGTCATTATGTGCCACAATATCGAACCAGCTTATCAGGAACCAAAGAAGGAACACCACTGTAAGTATTAAAATCAAGTTCTTTGTTGTATTTAAAATTAACTTTTTCATGATTACCTCTTTTTCTTTTCCGGAAACCATGCTAAAATGTGTTTGTTTGTTTTTGGGCATGGTTTCCATGTTCTTGCCCCATTTCGGAGCGGTCAACTCCGGAGTGGGCTTTTTTTATTGTCTGTTTGTTTATCAGTTTGCGTATAACTTATTACGCTTATTTCAAGGCTAAGTGTTAGCATTTGTTAGCTTTATACTGCTTTGTCCTCTTGTTGTGCTGCTTTTTCAAGTAACTCATTCTTTCGCTGCTCTGCTAACTTATTTCGGACATTTACAGGTGGCAAGCCAATATCAATAGACATATCCTCAATGAGTGCTATTATCTGGCTGTCTCCTGTTAATTTCTCCATAGGGCAGGAGCTAATATAAATAATCGGCTTATGCTGACTCATACGGTATGAGATAAGATTCCTCAGAATATCCTTGTCCCAATCTGTTTTACCGCTACCCATTTCATCAAGTACGAGAAGAGTACATTCTCGGTATTCTCTGTTCTTTTCTAGTCTCTGGTCGCCTTTGCCTTTCATAAGTTCCAGATAATCTGGAACAGTCGTATATTTAGCAGATACATGATTGAAATTCTCCATGATCTTACACGCCATCATACAACCTAAAAGTGTTTTACCGCTCCCATGACTTAATGAATTAATATACAGCCCTATCCCCTCACTACAAATTCTCTCAAAACCTGCAACAAACTTATTAAGGGTCTTTCTTATGTTCTTTATGCTGCTATCATAACTTAAGCCATATAATGACCAGTCAAGCCCCTTTGATTCATTCACAAGATACTTACCAGGGATATAGCTTCTTCTTATCCGCTCCCAGTAGCCGCTATATGTAACCCTGTCATCATCCACCCAAACAGGAACGGCGCCTTTTCTCCCGTCTCTCTCAACTTCTTGCATATACCCATGAAGATTTCCTTGCTCATTATCAATACGGGTACTTTTCACTACTTTGTCACATTCCACCGTATTTTCTGTTGTATTCGTCTGCAAGCCGTTGCTGTCTTTCGGCTTCTGTTTCTTGTACCGCATTTTCTTCACCTGCCTTTAAGTAATCAATGAATGGGGTGGTTGAACTAAAGAAACTCTTACCCTGCTTTATATACCGCTCCTCTGTATGATTTCTCTTACACTCCTCTGCGTAAGCTTTGGTAGCGGTCAAGAGTTCATTTTCTGAATATCCATCATTAAGCCTTGCTTGGTATTTTTTATAGGCTGATGCCTTATCTTTTTTACGGGGGTAAATCTTCCACAATTCTTCAAAAAAACACCCATATATATTATTACTTCTTTTATTCTTTATTTCTTTATATTCTTCATCTGGTGTTAGCTGATTAGCATTTTGCCTGTTAGAATGGGTACTAGGTTGACTGTTAGCAGTTTGAACACTATCATTGTTATACGGCTTATTTATACCATTTTCAGCCTGTTGGATATCTGTTAACTGATTAACATTCTGTCTGTTAGGTTGACTGTTAGACTGTCTGTTAGATTCCAGACTGTTAGATTCACTGTTAACAGGTTGGTACTTATCGTAGTTACACACCGTAATTATGCGGTATTTATTAGTTGCTTTATCTGTTAGCTCACCTGTTAGGGTCAAATGTCGCAAAGCGGTTCTGATGTTTTGCACCGAACACCCTAATTCTTTGGCTAAGATAGGCAACGAAGTAATAAACTGCCCTCTTTTATATGGCTGCCCTTTCCAAACTCCCGGCTTCCAGTTTGCCTTTAATATACAGTGAAAGAACAAACGAGCTGTATATGTATCCTCATACCATTCCCAGTCCAAAATACCTCTATCTAGTTTTACAAAGCCGTTTGATTTTAAATGTGCCATTATTTATCCACCTTACTTTAAAAGTACCTGTACACCGTCCTCTGTCGGTTTTACATAGCCTTTCTCAATCAAAAGCTCTAAGTCTCCAGGATTGCAGCCTGCTATCTTGGTAAGGTTCTTTGGTGCATTTGTAAAGCCCTTGCTGTCTGTATGCATTCCCAAGTAAAAGTACAGGAACTTTGCTGTTCCTGGCATTTCTAAAAAATAATCTGTATCCACAATTTCATTGCTGAAGCTTTTTTTAATCGCCATTATTCTTCCTCACTTTCTGGTAAATACTTTTCAAAATCTTTTACTGTGATACGGTAATACCTGCCCAGTGTTTCCACTTTCAATTCACCAAAGAAAGCCAAACACTGCAACGCTTTATAAATATCTTTAGTTGAATCTCCTAACTCTCTAGCTAACATTTGTAAATTTGTAATAAACTGTCCTCTTTTATATTCTTTTTCCCACTGTTTACCGCTTTCTAAATTAGCTTTTAAAAGACAATGTACAAACACGCTTAACGTGCAAGCGTCTGAACCCCATTCGGTATATAAAATATCTCTGCTTATTCTTACAAAATCACTCATTCTTACTCACATATCCTTTCTGTAATAATATTTCTAAGTCCTCTTTACTGCATCCGATCTGCTGTATCAAGTCATACATTGCTGGTACTTCTACCACTCCATGGTTTGCCAGTACTGCCGCATGGAAATATAGGGCTTGTACTGATACTGGCATCATATAAAAGCGTTCACTCTCTACAACGGCTCTTGGAACTAAAGCATATTCTTGATTCATTCCGCTTTGTCCCCGGCAACACCACCATACATACGCTCACTAAAGTAAGCCCGGCTCACCTTGCCGCTAAAAGTAAGGTAGCCCTTACTTTTCAGCTCCTTATTAAGCTTTGAAATGATTTTATATGCTGAACTTGTGGAAATACCGCACAAGTCAGCTACTTCCTGCGCTGTGTATAACTGCTTAGCCATGCTTATGCATCCCCTTTCTTGCTTCGTCAATCATTCTCATAAGTTCCTCATGTTCTTTCAAGAGCTGCTCATGCCGCTCCTTTTCTTTCTCCAGTAGATCATGCAAGAACTCTTCTAAAGTTTTCTCTTCTGTCATTTCCCTACCCCCTGTAATACAGCTAATTTTCTCTTGCAGTCCTGATAAATTTCTTTATATGGCTTATTTTCCTCTATACCTGCATCAATAGTTTGTGCTATAATAGATTCGGCAACAGTTATAACACTTAGCTGTATTTCGGTAGCGGCTTCTCGACTACTTACACCGGCGGTTTGGTTGGTTAGTCTGGTGTAGTTGGTATAGAGTCTTCCGGGGTGGCTGCTACCCTGTGCTGTTGCATATTCTACAAGGCGCTGTATAGCGTCTGTTTCTTTTTTACGGGTTTTCTTTCCAAGCTGGCGGCTTTCCTGCCATGTAGGAGTCTGTTTTTCTCTGATAATGCTTTCCATGCGGTTAAACGCTGTTATGTACTTCCATTTCCATTCATTAGCCTTTTGCCCTGTGAATCCCATAACCAAGAATGTAAAGCCATCACGGTTCATGTAATACATCTTGTTACTTTTTCCTGTACTATCTTTGTATGTTGATTCTTTGAAGCACCGAGCCCACTCTTGAGCTGAGTCACTGCCCTCAATTTTGAGGAGAGCGGAAATTTCACGCAAAATATTATCATGTCTCTTTCCAAAATTTTGAGCCATTTGCAGGCTGTCACATACAGCCGTTTCATTACGAATACAAATAATTTCGTTCAAATAATTACTCCTTTCTATCTTCTTTCACTGCTGAAAATTCAGTAGTGTACCTTTAGGTATCCACTATTTTGTGGACACTCTACCGCTGCCACGTTATTAACGGATTCAATCTTGATTTGGTTGACTGGAACACTGAACACAATTTTGTGCTGAGTATTTCGCTGTCAAGTTTTTCCCCATAAACCTCTAATATTTTTGGATACATTTTTATTCGCTTTTCCCCTTTAATTTTGGCTTCTAAATCCTAATAGGATAAATAACACCTTGAAAGGGTTAGGGGTTCTGTAATTTGCTTCTGGAAGCAATCTACAAAGCTTAAACGGTAGCTTTCGGCTTTCTCTGTATCCTCACGCTTCTGAAAGAAATAAATTTCTTAGGGCAAATATATGTCTTGCCTACAATCTCCCCTGTACTTTCTAACCGATGAACCTCTTTCAATTTCCATTCTGTATCCGGTAAAGCAATTAATTTATCTAATTTCGTCATGGTTGTACTGTCAGAGGTATAAACTGTTGCTGTGCCCTCGTCTCTCATGAAATTTATATTAGTTTCCTGCTCATAAATTGGTAAACCCATATTGTTTCATTCTCCTTTCAAGTTTTCACCCATTCCGACACCGCCGACCAGAACGTGTCACTGTTAATTAGGTTTCACTATTCAACAAGCTTATCAATTGGCATATTTAGCGCTTTTGCTATCTTTTTCCCTGTAGTATCCGAACATTTGCGTCCTGATTTAATTCCCGAAATTGTAGCAACAGACACACCTGATTTTTTAGAAAGTTCCCTTTGTGTCATTTCGTTTTCGTATAATGCAACAATTAGCTTTTTACAATTCAGTTTCATTTATTCACCTTCTTTCTTTTTAGTATATTATAATTACTTATATAAAC
>SKEF01001659.1_pt1 | contig 18894 bp, 22 predicted proteins | sample 4826691 | NCBI WGS metagenome assembly SKEF01 (sample SAMN11008816, study PRJNA524170) | human gut metagenome | biome: Human fecal sample; material: Feces; isolation source: fecal sample from pouch patient p23, p27 | host: Homo sapiens | place: Israel: Tel-Aviv | collected 2016-08-24
TCGCCGCACTGGTCAAAGTCGTCGAAGACTGCTTTGACGCATTCCTTCCTGATGTCCTTCATTTCATGTCCTTCCGTGTTTTTCAGATTCCGTGTTTCGCTTTGGCGTCGAAGTCCTGCAGGCTCGCGACCTTGACGAGGCGCTTGCCGTGCGGGCCGTTTGGCTGTTTGATCTTGACCTTGCCTTCCTTCGCCATCTTCATAAGCGTCTTCTCGCAGAGCCCGACCATTTCCGCGGCCTCCTTGAGTGGCACCCAGATCATGTATTTCGGCGGTTCCATCACATCGGCCATCGTCCCCACCTCCCTCACGCCGCGTCGGCGAGCGCCACGGGGACCATGGGGACTCCGGTGGCGAGTCCGAATCCGTCGACGATTCTGGAAAATTCCAGATACGAGGGGCAGGCGCCTTCGCACAGTTCGTCGAACCTTTGCTGATTGAGTCCGCAGGCCGCGAGAAACGCTTCGTGGCTGAGGTTGCGTTCCTTCTGGAGGTTGTCGAGGAATCCAGGAGAGATTCTCAAAGCTTGCAGTTTGTTTTCGTCTGCCATGTCATCCGTCCTTTCAAACGTTTTCCGTTTCTGAATACAAATTACCACTGATGGAAAAAATATGCAACTCGATGTGGTACAGTATTTTCCATAAACGGAAAATCTGGAAAGGAGGTGAACATGAAAAATTCATTTGAGGAATGGGTGCAGGAGATCGCCGAAGGCGCAAGCAATCGAGAGATCGCGATGAAGGCCGGTATCCCAATGACCACATTCCACCGCAAATGGACCAAGGGTGAATTCACCGCGGAGGATGCCGTGACGATCGCTCGAGCGTATGGGCGCAATCCAATCGAAGCGCTTGTCGAACAGGGGACGCTCACGCCGGACGAAGTCCACAACGCCGGTGTCCACCCAATCGAGGAATTCACGATGCTCGAGCTCAGCCGTGAGATGCTCAGGCGCGTGCAGCAACAAGCCGCCGTGCCGGATTATCTCTCGGAGCCAATGGATGGCACGAGCGGAAAGAAGTCCGACTGAACGACACACCCCTGCAGCTACTTTGCGGCAGGGGTGTTGTCTTATCTAAGCTTGGAACGGGCATCAGAAAAGAGAAAGGGACGCCATGTCATCGAAGAATGGTCTGAAAATCCACCAGCCACACAAGCTGGAAACGAAAATCAAAGCTCTGACGAAAAGCAATGTGAGCTTCAAATCGGCGGCATGCGTATGCGTGGCGCTGGTGTGTCTCTCCGTGCTGATCACAGCTCCGATAGCGCACACAATCGGCGTCAGGTCGGCGGCCGTGAAACAAGTGGCCAAGAGCATGGCGGCCGACAAAAAAGACTACTCGAAGCTCATTAAGGATTACAACAATCTTGTCGACGAGTACAACGGGGTCGCCGACGACTACAACGACGCCAAGGATGCAATCGCCGAAGCAGACAACGTGAAGGCCGGCATCAAGGACCTCAATTCGCAGCATGACGAGCTGCAGAAGAAAGTGGACGCGAAGAAGGCCGAGCTGCAGTCCCTGACCGGTCAGGTGGACCAGGCGAAAAAGAATTCCATCTCCGACGGCGTGTGGCAGGTCGGCAAGGACATCGACGCCGGCACATACCGCGCCACAAGCCAGGTGGGAAGCGACTGCTATTGGGAGATCTCCACCGATAACGGCGACAACATCATCCAGAACGACTTCCCTGGTGGCGGTTATCCGGAAGTGACGGTGAGTAATGGTCAGCAGTTAAAGATCAGCTCATGCGGCACTCTCACCAAGCAGTAATCACGAAGCCCGGCCCGATGAAAGCCGGGCTTTACCGTATCTACTCCCCCATCGCCTCTAGTTCGGCGAGCCGCGCGCGCAGCCTGGCGATCTCCTGGTCACGCTCGGACGCCTTCGACGCCTTGGACGGATCGAGCGTGGCGGCCACCTTGTCGGCGAGCGCCCGCTGTCTTTTTTCGGTGGTGCGTTGGTAGTGGATGGCCATGTTGGGTGTGGTGTGTCCGGCGGCGGCCATGAGTTCGCGGACGGTGGCGCCCTGTTGTGCGAGCATGGTGAGCGCGGTGACGCGCAAATCGTGGAATCTGAGGTCGTCGCGTCCGGCCTTGTGGCGGGCGGCTATGAAGTCGCTGCGCATGCTCGATAGTGCGATCGGCGAATTTCGGTCGTGGATGATGCTGATTCGGCTGCGGAAGATCCATGCGTCCGGTTTGTCCTGGACCCATCTGTCGAGGTGTGCTTTGATTTCCGGGATGACGGATTCGGGCAGTGGCTCCGTGCGTCGGCTGGCCGGCGTCTTCGGGTCGCCGGCGATCGAGCGTTTCTCGGCGAGTCTGGTCCGGCGGATGGTGATGGTGCGGCGATCGAGATCGATGTCCTGCCTTTGCAGTCCGCAGACCTCTCCGATGCGCAGTCCTCCGGCAGCGATGGCGAGCGTGATGGCGAGGCGCAGATGGCGTGGCATGGAATCGTGGATGACTCGGAGCTCTTCCGCGGTGGCCGGTTCGGTCTCACTTCGGCGGCGGACTGGTGGGATCCTGACATCGAAAGGCGAGCGCTTGATGACGGAATGGCCGTCGGCGTCCGGTTTGGCGGCGGCGGCGAGTATCTGCCGAAGGTAGAGGAGCCTGACGCGCCGCTCGTGGTCCGTGGTCTCGGCGGCAAGCTCTTGGTCGTATGCTTCAATGTCTTTCGGGCCGATGCGGTCGAGCACCATGTGGCCGAAGCGTCTGCAGAGGATGCGTCCGTAATACTCCGACAGCCGCGTCGTGCCTTCGTGCAGCACTCCCGATTCCAAGCGGACGCGGTTCCACTTGTCCACGAATTCGGCGAAGGTCATGCCTTTCTCCCGCTCACGCCTTCGGATGATCCTCTCGGGCTGCCAGACTCCGGCATCGATTCTTTTTCGCGCTGCGGAGAGCCATGCGGCCGCATCGTCGCGGCCTTCCGGTGTGAGCGGGAAGGTGGTGGTCTGCCTCGCCGCCAGTCCGGGCCATTGTCCGAAGGCGTCCACCGGTGTGGGGTAGGATGCCTCGATGTATTTTGGATTCGACTTGTTTGGCTTGACGACGATCTTGCCGAACCTGCGCATTTCGATTTTCCTTTTTCGTGTCTTCTCGTGATTGGTGGTACCACTCGAGATACCACCTCTAGACTACCTCAGGAGTGGTTTTAATGCGCTTTTTTCCTAACGTTTCCGTTTGACACGGCGTGGGCGACTGCTTGGAATCGTTGGAATGAAGCCGTTTCTTGGACTTCATTTTATTACGGCAGGCAAAATGTCACGTAAAGCGACTGATTTCGTGATAACTCTATCTAATCGTTGGAATGAAGCCGTTTCTCAATGGTGATGGATTGTCGCACCACTCGAGATACCACTCCCAGAGTGTCGTTGGATTCATCATTTTTCCACTGCGGCGGTCACCACCTCTTCGGTTGGCGGTGGATGGATAAAGAGAGGCGGAGCCTTGCATTGCCTGACTCCGCCTTCCATGGTGTTTTTCTTGTGTTTCGACTTGCATTACTTTATTTACTGTGCTAATATAGTTTATGTCAAGGAAAGGAGGTGAACATGGAAAACATCTGGCAGACCGTCAAGGACATCGCCGCGATACTCGGCGACATCGGCTCCGCGCTGGTCGGAATATCAACCGTCATCCTGATATTCATCCACCGGCCAAGCCGACACGGACGGCGCTGAAAACCGAGTCCCGGATTCTCTACCTATCCGGGACTCGGCCCCACCAGATTAACCCATGCGCACAATGAAGGACAAACTAATCAAAATCGCGTTCGCGGCAGGAATCGTGAGCCTGCTGCTCGGCGTCGGCGGCAAGGCCCTCCCGGCAGGCACGCTCGGATGCTTCGCCGGAATCCTCGCCCTCGCCTCCACGAAATGGGAGGACGGCGAATGACCACCGAATACCTGGGCGTCACCGACGTGGCCAAACGGCTCGGCATCAGCACGGCCGCAGTCAGCGCCTACAAGCTCCCCGAGCCGGACGCCACGATCGGCCGCACTCGCGGATGGCTCCCCGACACCATCGACCGATGGAACGCCAGTCGCCCCGGTCGCGGCGTCGGCGGAGGACGCCCACGCAAGAACAAGACCGAATAACAAGAAAAGCCCCTCCCCCAGCCTTGGCTGAGAGAGGGGCAACTTCGTATGGACTTAGCGGCAGCTTAACAGCTGTTAAGTCCGATACGAAGTTCTGTTAAGTGTTGTCGCTGATTTTGTGGCAACGCTTAATCTTTGTCGGAATCATCGTCCGGCTTGGTGGCCGTGAGCTGGCTCACGCCGATCAGAGCGCCGACGAAAACGCCGACGGCGTTGATGGTCGTGACGATCTCGCCGCAATGAGGCAACCCCCACTGCGGGCCGACCACGCCGACCAGCCATGCGACTGCCGGCAGAGCTATCAGCGCGACCCACTTGAGGATCTCATACGCCTTGTCGGGCAGGAGATAGTCAAGCTCGGTCTTGGTGTCCTTATCCATTTCACACCTCCTTAAGTGTTGCGGAAGACCGCGGCTCCACAACATTTAGAGTCATGGAGCCGGAATAAGGTCAGCGGAGCCGCTGGCCAGGATAGATGACGTACGGCGAGCGGAGGCCGTTGCGGGCGGCCGCTGATGCCCAGCCGGAGCCATAGATGGACCACAGCGATTCGCCTGCGCGAACCACATGAGTGGAGTAGCCGGATGCGGCCGTGGTGGTCGTGCCGTAGTAGGTGATGACCTGCCCCACATAGATCCGGTTGATGTTGCCGGATGGCACGCGCCATGCGGAGGCCGGCTTGAGGCCGGTACGCTCGGCTATCGCCGATACGGTGTCGCCGGAGCGGACAACGTAGGTGCGGGTCGTCGTGCGTGCGGTGGTCTGAGCGGAGGAGCTACCGCCGAGCTTGGAGTTGACGATCGCCATGACGGCGTTGTAGTTGCCGCCAAGACGGTTGATCCTCTCCTGGCCGTTGCCGTAGTCTCCGTGGATGACCTTGTCGGCCAGCACGTTGAGGTCGGTCGGCGTCTGCTCCGCGGGCTTGTTGACCTGCGGTGCCGGAGTGACGGTTCCGGTGGAGCATCCACGGCGTTCGCCGCACGCGATCTTCTTCCAGGCGGTTCGGTCGCCGTAGAAGCGGTTGAGGTCGAGTGGACCTCGGCCGTCGATGTAGCCGGTCGAGCTGTACTGGGTCATGCCCTCGCCGGACACTCCACCGTTCCACGGAGAGCTCTGGTAGCCGGTCGGGGCCGTGTTGGCGTACTGCGCCACCCAGAGCATGCACCGCTGTCGCACCCAGGTGTTGACCTGCCAGACAGCGGACCGCTGGACGTAGACGATGGGCCAGACCTGCGTGCGATCGTGCACTCGGGTGACCCATGTCTGGATCCATGCCGGATTGCCCCAGTTCGGGTTGACGGTCGCGCAGCCGTATCGCCCGTAGGCGAGGCACTGCTCCCAGTCGAGGGCGAGTATGGAGCGTCCGACGCGTCCGGAGACGGCGTTGACGAAGGTGTCGGCCTCCGCCGTGGCGTTGCCGCCGTTGGCGAAGTGGTAGACGCTGGTCTCCTTGCCGGTGCGGTCGGCGTTGGCCAGCTGCGTGGCGTAGTTGTTGTTGCTCCAGTAGAGCCCCTGTGTGGCCTTGACGATGATGAAGTCGGCTGAGATGGCGGACGGTATGTCAGACGACTGGTAGCCGCTGATGTCGACGCCGTTGAGGTCGGCCATCGCGGCGGGCGCCACGGCCATGGTGATGGCCATGACCACGCCGGTCACCGCCAGCCGGATTCGTTTGAGCCACGGAGGCTTGTGCTTGCGCATTCATTTCCTTTCTCTTGATGAAACGGGAAACCCCACGTTTTCACGCGGGGTTTCATGGCTGATGGCGTCACATGTGGGCGCCACGGTTGAAAAGCAGGACGAGCGCGGCGAGACCTATCCAGGCGATGACGAAGGTCATGCGTCCTCCACGGTCTCGGGCGCCACGTCGGCACGCAGCTCGTCCGGCAGGTGCGGTTTCGGATGCCTTTTCAAAAAGTCGGGCTCGACGATCTCGCAGAACTGCTGAAGCCAGTGGAAAAGCGAGCGTGTGTAAGCTGTGAGCGCGAAGTATTTGCGCTGCTGGACCTCCAGATGCTGAATCTGCTCCTCCTGCGACTCGACCTGCTCGCGCAATGGCTTGATGACGGAATCGGTCAGGATGTCGCACGCCTTCGCAGCGATGTCCGCGGTGTCCTTGCGACGGCTGGAGATGGCGCCAATGATGGCCCCGACTCCCCCGCCGCCGACCAGCGCGACGAGCAGAGACGTCCAGAATTCCGTGCTCGAAAAAAGCGGTGGCATCAATCCTCCCAGGGATCAAGCTTCGCCTGAACGTCGTCACGATATTTCTCGGGCACTTCGTCCAATTCCATGCGTCCGGCCTTGACGAGACGGACATACATGCGGACGGCTGCCGCGCGGTTGACTTTGGCCATGGTCACTCCTCCTTTCCGGATTTGTCTGTGTCGACGGAATCGATGTGGCCGGTGGTGGTCTTGTCATCGGCCACATCGGTGTCGGACGGCGTGTGGTTGGCCGAGTCATCTGCGGAATCATCGGTGGAGTCATCTGTGGAATCGTCGGCGAGGAGGTCGGCCAAAAGCTGGGCGTTGTCCAGTGAGGACTGCTCCAGCGCAGTGATGCGGTCGAGCACCGGCTGGGAGCTGGTGACGTCGCCTTCGAAGAGCATGTCGGCCTGCTCGATGGCCTCCTGCTCCTGCAAAGGGAGCACCTGGTAGGATTCGATGGCGGTCCATTCGCTCCATGCAGGTGTCTGGTCGGTGGCCTCGTGGGTGACCTGCTTGATGTTCTTGCGGATACGGATGTCGGCCGTTCCGTCTCCTCGGGCGTGGTAGTCGAGCTCCTGCAATTGCTCGGAGGATGATACCTTCTGGATCATTGTGTTGTCCTTCCTGTTTTGGCGGCGGAGACCACGTGTCTCGCCTGGTGGAAAATCCTGTCGATGTCGTGGCGGCGGCGGAACGCCACGCTGTCGGAGTGGTAGAGCCATCCGTAGTAGCTGATGCATTTGCGCGCCATGGCCATGGTCATCGGACGTTTCGCTGCGCGGGAGTAGGCGCGTTCGGCTCGGAGGAATATGGCCGGTCTGACTCCGGTGCGTCCTGGACGGAACGTGTAGCCGACCATGTCTATCGGCTCCACTTCGATGTGCTTGACGTTCCAGGTCGGGTGGATCTCGAGATGCAGCCGGTCACGCAAAAATCCTCGGAGGCGTTTGACCGCGATGGTCAGGTCGCGTTTCGACCGGCCGATGAGCAGTATGTCGTCGGCATAGAACAGCACGTGGGTGACGAGACGGCGCCGTATCTCCTCGCCTTGCCTCCTGCGGCTTCGTCTGACGGCGGAGAGAGATCCCTCGGCGTAATGCCATGCCGCGGAAAGGTAATAGTTCGCGAGCCATTGCGAGAGGTACGAGCCTATGTTCAGGCCGCGGTCTCCGCGGTATTGGTCGACGAGTGTGAAGACGAGCCGCAGAAGACGCCTGTCGCCGACGTCATGGGCGAGCATCGTTTTGAGCACGGCACGGTCGATCGACGGATAGCATTTGACGACGTCGAGTTTGACGAAGACCCTGCTGTCGCGCTCCCTCACCCATTTTCTGATGGCCTTGCGCGCGTCGTTGATGCCACGGCCCGGGATGCTGGCGGTCTGCCAGCGTCCTATCTTCGCGTGGAACAGCGGCATGAGCGCGCGGGCCGCGACGTAGTCGTGGATCTGATGCTCGATGGTCTCCCTGCCGATGATCCTGACCTTGCCGCTGATCGGCTCGACGTGCCGGTGGTATGTGATCGGCGGGAGGTGGAATTCGCCGGTGCGGATGTCGTCGGCGACCTTGCGGGCGAATCGGTCGAGGTCGGGATGGCGTTCGAGGAATCGTCTGGCGTCCCCTCTGTGGCCTTTGCCCTTGAGGCAGGCGTCGATGCATTCCCGAACGAACGCCGGATCGGTGACGGGTGAATGTCTGCAGTATGTTTTGATTTTTCGTGTCCTTATAAGCTATGGGGACAATGGCGGCTTTCGATGCGTCTACCGGCCGCCTTCTCGGTTTGATTTTCGGAACTGGCCGGGGCTGGGCCTCCTCGCTTCCCACGCGGGAGGTAGTCGTGACGGAATGGTTGTTTTTGCTGTCCTCATGGGCGGCCGCCGTAGTTCCACCACGTGTTCGCGAGGCCGTTCCTGCAGTTCGAGCAGAACAGTCCACAGTGCGAACCGTCGTTGAGATTGCCGCCGCGGTGGAGCGGAGACGGATGGAACCCCCGGTGGTGTCGTCACGAATCCCCTGATGGTTCGGCGGGGCGAGTGGAGGGGGCGTCGCCCCCTCGCTTCGCTCACCCCCACCGGATTCGGGCTACGCCCTCGTCCGGCCGAGGGTCGATAGGCGGCCGCCGTAGTCCCACCACGCGTTCGCGAGGCCGACCCAGCAGCCCGAGCAGAACAGTCCACAGTGCGAACCGTCGCCGAGATTGCCGCCGCGGTGGAGCTCGTGGAGTCCGGGATTGCTGATCGGGTTGATGAGCGTCGCGTCGGACAGGCCGCTGGTGCTGGTGCCTCCCCACTCTGTCGGGATGGTCATACCGTGGGAGAAGGTGAAGCCCTTGGCGTACTGCCAGTCGTTGTTGGTCTTGTCGGTGACGGCCGGGAAGTCGCCGAGGTGGACGTAGTCGGAGGTGATGGCCGACTTGGACGCCTTGGTCACGTCGAAGACCTTCCAGATCTCGGTGTGGCCGGCTGTATCGGAGTCCTTGACGTTGTTGAGGATGACGTCGGATTCGACCTCGTAGACGCCGGTGAAGATCTCGATGCCCTGGATGCGGATTGGCTGGTGGCTGCGCGGGATCGCGTCGGTGGCGTATCCGTCGGTGCCGAGCACGCCGTCGGTGGCGCCGGTCGGCCATGGCATCTGGGTGACGTGCATGGCGGTCGTGGTCGTGAATTTGCTGCCGGCCACGTTGATGGCGGTGGTGACGGAGTCCACGACGGTCTTGGACAGGACCTTCCGCCAGGATGCCGCCTCTCCGACCTTCGGGTCTCCTCGGTCGGTGCCCGAGCCGACGGAAATATAGGAGCCGACGTCGATGTATTGCGCGTCGGTCGTCTTGACGAGCGCTCTGGTGACGTTGGCTTCGGCCTTGCTGATGGTGATCTGCCCGTTGCCTCCGAAGTCTCCGCCGAGGGTGTTCTCGATGTTGCGGTCGGCGTATTTGAGCATGTGCATGAGCTGGATGTACCAGGTGTCGGCCACGGTCTTGCCGCTCCAGCCCTTGCCTTTCTTCGCGGCCTGATCGATGCAGCCGTTCTGCGAGCCGAAGGCGGTGGACGTCTGCTTGCCGGTGAAGGAGTGCGGGATGCCGGAGCCGTCGCACCATGCGCGGTACTTCGCGAACAGCATGCACGGGCGGAGCGAACCGTCTGGGAGCATGGCACCGGGCATGGGCACGAAGCCGTCGTATTGGACGCCGCTGTAGCTGAGGGTCATGTACTGGGAGTCGAGCTGCAGGCGGTAGAAGCCCGTGGCGGTCATGACGAGCGCGTCGCCGTGAGAGCCGTCGGCGGACCATGTTCCGGCCTTGTCCTTGATGGCCGTGACGAACGGCTGGCCGGCGTCGTCGACGCCTCCGTTGACGTCCCACACGCGGAAAGCCGGGAGCGAGCGGTAGTCGTCGCGGCCGCTCACGGTGTTGGTGGACGGGACGATGGACAATCCGGCGTTGTCGTCGAGTTTCACGCCCTGCGTGCTGTTGGACGTGGTCCAGAGCGGGAACCGGACGGTATAGATGTTCGGGTCCGCGTGGGCCGCGAAGTATTCCGCGAGATTGGTTACGCGCCCCGTCGACGCGTCGTATTTGAAATTTGCGCCGTCCTTGGACTTCTGCGCGCGTTCCAGCCGGACGTAATCGCCCAGACGGATCACTTTGTCTGCATTCACCATTTACGTTCCTTTCTACTCAGGCGTTGATGGCATCGACGGCCCAGTCGATGTCGGATTGGTCGATGTCGGACAGCGGATTCCCCGCGTTCGGAATCAGCGTGTCCGGGTCGACGGTGACGAGGTCGGCGAAGTTGACTGGATTGGCGCTGTCGGGCACGTCGAAGGTGACCTTGAATTCGTGCTGTGTTCCGGCGCCGACATGCAGCTGATAGGCCCAGTCCTTTCCGGTCGGCGGAAGATTCAGCGTGATGGTGCCGTGCTGGTCGAGCGCGGTCTTGAGCGGTTCGTCGACCACGATCTTTTTGGTGGCGGTGGCGAAGCGGCTTGTGGGCGTGACGCTGATCGAGTCGTTGGCCAGGTCGACGATGCCGTTGGCGTCGAGTTTGCCGATGTCGATTTTGACTTGTGTCATCCGTGTCCTCCTTTAGAACAGTGGTTTGAAAAACGAGGAAAACCCACAAGCCGGAACGTCCCGCCGGAACGATGCCGATTGTGGGTTTTCACAAAGTGAAAGGTGTGAGAAATGCTGTTGGGAACGTTCGTGGATGAGGTCTGGTGGCCTGCCTGTGCGAAGCTCCGCGAGTGCACGAGGGTGGGCTACGAGTCGTCTTACCGTTGCCACATCCGGTCGAGGTGGGGTGGCGTCGATTTGGAGTCGATCACCGCATCAGACATCGAGGAATGGTTGGGATCGTTCGAGCAGGCAGGCGCCGCACGCAAGGCGTGGGCCGTGCTGAGGGCGATACTGCGGCTCGCCTACCGGCGCGGGGTCACGGACAATGACGTGACCAGAAGGGAGATCCGCTTGCCGCATCTCCGCCGTTACGAGCCACAGGTGTTGGACGCACGCCAGGTACGTCGGCTGCTGAAGGGCTTCTATGGCCACGCGTTGGAGGCATGGCTGTTGGTCTCCGTGTGCGCCGGATTGAGACGATGCGAGTCGGTCGGCATCGAATGGACTGATCTTGACTTACGGCGCGGCACGGTCACCGTCAAACGTTCCGTGCAATGGGTCGCCGGTCATGAGACCGTCACCGAACCGAAAACCGATTTAAGCCGCAGAACCGTCGCCCTACCAAGATTCGCAGTCAAACGACTGGCGGAAATCCGCCACGGCACGAAGACAGGCAGACTGGTCGGCAGTCTGAACGCGAACCAAGTGGCAAACCACTACCGCAGTTGGTGCAAGCGCATGAAACTCCCCTGCGTGCCGCCACGCAACCTGCGCCACACGTTCGGCACATTGGCCATCAAGGCCGGAACCGACATCAGCGTGGTCGCACGACAGCTCGGGCACTCCGACATCCAAACCACCGCACGGTATTACCTCAAGCCCGATCTGAGCGTGCTCAAGGACATGCAGAAAGCTTGGCAGCGGCTCATATTGACCAGCTGAATAGCTTTCCGTAACCCAGACGTGCCAATTGCAATGGCAGTCCACCGGCTCGTTCGTTCCGGTGGCTTACGGAGCTTCGAACACCATCAAGGTCAGGGATGGTCTGATCTTCGTTGACCTGTCATCGTTCCGAAGCACCGTGAACGTCGGCAACTTCACCGTCTGGATGTTCAAATCGGGCGTGAAACCCTCCAAAGCGGTCGGTTTGGGATGCGTCGCGAATGTGGCCGGCATCGCGTACGGAAAACAGGCGGCTTGGAACACGGACGGATCGGTGGTCCTCATCGGCGGCGTCGGTTCAAACGATGTCGTCCAATGCTTCTCGAAGATTATCCCAGTGCCTGATGGCGTGACTTTCGCCTAGGCGAGCGGCACTGTGATGGCTCCTTCCACCCATCCCCAAGTCGCTCCGATGCTCATCTTCGCGGACGAGCGCAATGCGATGGCGTTCTGCGCCACCTGCACTTCGACGCCATGCAATCCGACGCTCGAATTGGACACGGCGGCGCAATGCACCTCGAAAGCCGCCTCCAGTCCGGCTGGGAGCGTGAGAAGTTGGGAGATTTCCCACTCTTTCGCCGCATTCCAGTCGGAGTTAAGGCGCGTGGCGTGGAATGCGACTATCAGCATCTTGCCTACCAGCGCGGTACGATAATCCACTTTCCAATTCGGATTCGCCTTGATGAGGGTTACGGAAAGCTATTGCAGTGCCATCCAACAGCCGTGCGCCGTGGAGTAAGCGGATTTCGGGTCGCCAAGCATCTGCACCTTCCCATCACGCGTGACAAGCAGGCTGAAACCGCAAGACGGGAACGCGATGATGCTCATGTCGGCGAGCGGGCGGAACGCTTCTGGGATGGTCTCAACCGCCGTCGAGTAGTCCTGCTGTCCACTGCCGGTGAACTTGACGTTGCCGTTGACCGTGACGACGCGTCCGACCCGACACAGAGTGAGGACGTCGTTCGTATACGGCGGCTTCCATTGCTGGGTTACGGAAAGCTAGAGGGTCACGGTATCGGATAGCAGAGCGAGCCGACGCAACCCTGATTGCTGCCTGCGGCTCCCATGTTCGCGCACCTGATGGTGCCGTTCGGATTGACGACGAGCATTCGTGACGTCTGCCCGTTCGACACGCACACCATTCCATTGACCTCGACCGGGGGGCGCAGTCCGACCGGCAGCGTGTATTCGCATTGCAGCGCATCCCAGCTGCCGTTGCTGAATGCTCCGGCGTATTTGACGAGCATCATCATGCCGACGCGGATGACCGTGAAGCCCTTCGCGTTATACAGGGTTACGGAATCCCACAAAGCCCCCTTCGGCGTGAACAGGCGCACCGGCGTTCCCACCGTGATGCCATCCAATGGGATACGCCAGAGAGGCATGTACGCGTCAACCGCGCCGGACAGTATCTTCCCTGACGGAATGGTCGGGTCGGCGGCGGTCGTCGCATTCGGTGTGCCCTTCAACACTGTCAAGTTCACCAGCTCATTACCGGTCTTGGAATCTCGATGGTAATGCGCGGCGATGATGTCGTTGCGTTTCATGCCTTGCGAACCGTTGGAGATCGTCACGGATTCAGCCGCCGTGATATGCCAGTCCAGACCCTGTATCGACGCGCAGCCGGTGCCGATCGTCGCCCTGTTGGACGAACTCATCGAACATTTGAACGCATCACCCCAGTCGAACACCACGTCGGACTTCGAGAACTTTGCCTGATGGATGATCGCCTTGTCCTCGCTTGAAATATGAGCCGTACCGGCTTTGCCGTCAACGAGTTCGATGGTCACTGTTCAGCCTCCTTCAACCATGCTTCAAACGAAGCGTCGTCCCGCTGCATGAACGTCATGAAAGACGCATTGCATTGGGGACACAATTCGTAGATGTCGGGCGTCACATCATCCGCGATGCGGGTCGCCTTGCCAGCCGAATACCGGCGCACGGTGAACCATTCACGCGCTTCCGTATCGCCAGCTGCGACATAGGCGGTCTTGCCGCACTTGTCGCACACGTACTTCACGTAACCGTCAGACTTCACTATCCAATCCTTTCAAAAGTGAAACAACCAAGCGAAGGCAACTGCCGCCACGTCCCACCGAAATCAACGGAAGGGTCAACGCCAGTAGTGTTCATCACCACATAGCCGATCGGGAACGCGACCCTCCCGGAATCGTCGCCGCCGACATGCGCGCTGATCACACCGTCAACGGAGACTATCGTGCTGCCGTCCACCTTTACACCGCCCAACACGTCCGTGGACGCCTTCGGCAACGCGTAGGCGTTCGCGCCCCGTTCGACCGAAGCGAGCTTCGACCGCTCATCATCGGTCATCATGCCCGATTTGGCACTGTCGGCAACACTCTTCGCATCAGACGCAATCGACTCGGCATTCTCGGCGGTCTGATTCGCCTTGCCGATCTGCGCCGCGAAACCGGAAGCCGTCCTGTTCGCCGACTCGGCAACCTGCCTGACGGAATCCAAATCCTCGGAAGCGACCTCCGCGTTGATCGTGCCGCCTGAAATCGACAGGCGACGGCCAGCCGTCAAAGACACGCCACCACCAGTCGAACCACCGGAAGACGAAGAGGAAGAACCGGAATAGTTCGCATTCGCCGACTGCACCGGCAGTCCGACCTCGAACGTCGAAGCCAAAATCCCGGAATCGATTTTCACGATCCGCTTCGTCACCACGGCGGTGACGTTGACGCCGGAAGCCTGATCCGTCGCAATAATCTTGTCATCCACGCGCAGCCCATCGCCGACCTCATCGGACAACGTCACCTCGACCGATCCACCGGTCTGCAGTTCCTGCAGATGTTTCTGCGTCTCGGATTGCAGCGTGGACAAATCCGCGTTGGAATAGTCGTATGTGGCGCATACCTCATCGGCGCCAACGAGTGTCTGCGTCTGACTCACCGCACCGGTCGCATCGGCGAAATAATTGACCACCAGACGATTCTTAAGCTCCTGCGAGCCAAGGCCGATGAGATGATTCACCGCGCGACGGTTGGTTTCGGCCTTGAAATCCACCAAGTCGGAATCGATCGTGTTGTCGATGATGCCGACCGGCGTGATGCCAAGCAGGATGTGATTATCCTTGGCTTGGAAGTCGAGGCGTCTGCCGCAGGATGCGAGCAGATTGCGGAATCCTGTGTAGGCGTCCACGTAGCGTGGATTCCGGAACATCCAATTAGACAAGGTGGAAGCATCGGACGAGTCGACGGTAAACACCGAATCCAAACTGATGCGCTTCAAAAGGGTTTTGAGGATGTCAGGCAGCTTGCCGGAGACGGTCAGGTAATCCTGGTTAGCGTCCGGCTGCAATATCTTCGCCGCCAACATGCCAGTCCACGATTGGCCGATCCACGTGGCCGTGGACACGCCACCGGAAACAGTTACGCGACGGTCGACGATCCGGCCTCCCACGTCACTGCCGTCAAGCCAGAAATACCAGCCACGTTCGATTTCCGGCGCATCCGGATCGTCGATGGTCAATTCGAAATCGTTTTCGTCCGTGCCGCAAGCCCAATCCAACGTCACCTGCGAAACGCTCGCACGTGGCGTCAGCTTGCCGTCGGCGAGGATAACGTCAGCCAAGGCACACCTCCAGAAACGTCAAACATGGTCAAATCGATGCCATAATTGCCGGAAACCGTCAACAGGGAATCTCCGGCCGGTATCGGCTCGAAAACATATGAGCCGCTTCCCCTGCCGTTGCCACGAACGCCCTTGTCGAAAACATCCGAAACGTCGCCGTTTTCAGCTGTCAACGTTATCGTCTTCCGCAATCCGGTGGCCGACAGCGACACATGACCGCCTTCCGGCACTGTCACATCAACCGCGTAGGTGTTGCCGCCGATCTGAAAAGACGGGTTGACGCAGGGGCCGAAAATGACCGCGGTGAACTCGGCGGCCTTGCCGGTCGGATTATTGACCGTCAAAGCGATTTTCGACGGAGCCAAATCGGTCGGCAGATCCAGTGGAAGGTCGATCTGCGAACCGGTGCCTGCCGTCATCGGGAAGCAATGCTGCACCGGCAGCGCGCGACGCCAGACGCCATCGCAAAGGACAATCGTGTAATCGACTTGCGCGTATTCCGGCCAAGGCACGAGACCGAGCGAAGAACCGACGACATACGCCCGCTGGAACCATTCATCATCAACCGTCAACATGCCTGGCGTAACCGCCTGCACGTCCGAATCGAAAGCCGTCTGCACCACGTCCAATCTTGACGGATCCGTGGTGCGGACGGTCATTTTCGCCGTCGAAGCGTTCCGGCTCACCGATTTGATGCCGCGGGTAGCCAAAGTGTAGGTCCATGCGTATCCTCGCATTTCCTGCAAATCGGCGACCCACAGACTATCGGTGTTGAGGTCGATGACCGTGCCGTCACGCGACGTGTATCTAAGCTCGCGCATATCTGCGGATCAACCTCCCCAAGTCACGATCGCCGACCGTCGAATCATCGGACGCGGCGCTGATGATCGCGCCAAGATCGTTGTGCAGGCTGGTTATCGCCGCCACCACGGAAGCGGTATCAACCTGTATGCTGACCTGATTGCCTGTCATCTGATTGGCTGTGGCAAACACTTCGCGTGGAATCTTCCGCTCATTGAGAAGGCGCATGGTATCGACGCCGTAATAGGCCGTGGCCGCGGCATTGTGCGTGTACTCGCCCGCTGCGAGACGCGCGTTGAGCAGGTACACGCTGTCGCTCAAACCATTGCCGGGCGCCCATGCCGGATCCACGTAGCCGGAGAACATGCCACCTCCGGCGAACTGCTGGAAGGTGCCGTCTGTGAACATGCCGCCGGTGTAACCACCCTCCTTCTTCGTGCGCTCGGTGACGGTGAAGGACTTGTCGGCGATTTTGAAGTCGTTGATAGAGCGGAGCACCGGCGTGGCCTGGTCGTTGACCGAGGCGGTGCTTTTCTTGTCTTGCAGTTTCTTCCGGTTGACGGCGTCGACCTTCGATGACGCCTTGTCGGTCGAATCAAGCGTGTTGCGCTTGTTCGCCAGCTTACGCGAATTCGCGCGGGCGACTATCTGCGACGCGATATCGTTTGATGTCAGGGTGTTGCGCTTGTTGGTGAGTTTCTTCGCATTGGCCGCGTTGACCTTGGAAGTCGCATTGTCCTTCGCGTCGAGCTTGGCCTTCGCTATCTTCTTGCCGAATTTGTCGAGGTTGGTCTCGGAATCCTTGGTCTTCTTCTTGGCCTTGGAATCGTCGACGTCAAGCTTCGCCTTGTTGTTGTCGGCGGTCTTCTTAATGTTGTCAATGGAAGCCTTGATGCTGTCGGAACTCAGGCCCCAACGGTCTGCCAAGGCGTTAGCGGCCTGTTCGCTCATACCCGAAGCTTCGGCCTGCCTGATGATCGCGTCACGCGCGTCCTGCAGCACGCCGTTCGCACGTTCGATCTCACCGCTACTAAAACCGGTGCTCTCACCCTGCTTGAGGATTTTTTCAGCGGCGTTCTGCGCGCTGCTGGCGATGTCCTCCAAAGTCTGCTTGGTCTTGGTGCCTTTCTCCGAGAATTTGTCGAGCAGATTGCCGTTCTGGTCGAAGACCACGCCATTGTCCTTGCAGGTGTCTGACAGTTCGCCGATCTTCTGGTTCAGCTGGTCAACCGCCTGATCTGCAGTCAGATTGCCGGACTCCAAGCCGAACAAGGCCTTCACGAGGTCGTCGATTTCCTCAGACGCGTCCGAAGCGGAATCAGCGAGATCCTTGTTCGCGCTGGCGGCATCCTTCGCGGCGGCGGCAGACTTGCCGTCAGCATCTACCGCGTTCTTGGCTGCCTTGCTTTTCTCATTGGCCTTCTTGGAAGCATCATCGTAGGCCTTTGATTCCTCTTTCAGGGCTTTCTTGATGGCGGATGCCGCAGTTGCGCCAGGGCCGGGCTTGTCGATTTCCTTGATCTGCTTGTTGACGCGCTTCAAGGCCGCTTCGTTGCCCATGGCGGCGCTGGTCATGTCGGTCAGGCTGATACCCGCTTTGTCAAGCCATGTGGTCAACTTGACGCCGCCACTGCTCATATCCTGATAGGCTCCGGCGATTTCGGACGCGACATCCGAACCGGACTCCAGAGCGCTTTCCAGCTGCTCGGATGCCGCCTTAGCCTTCTGCTGTTGAGAAACAAAAGCCGATAACGCCACGCCGGCCACCGTCAGCGCGATGCCCCACGGGCCACCGAGCAGGCTCATGACACTGCTGCCGACAGCCTTGAAACCAGCGGTCTTCAACTGCGCCTTGCTGGCGGACGTGCCGAAAGCCTCCATCTGCTCGGAAGCGCTCATCGAAGACGCCCTGAACATCTGGAATGCGGTCTGCGCGGATCCAAGCGCCGTTTTGACGCGTTGGATTGGATCGATGGCCAGACCGATGTTGTTGGCCATCGTACTGGTGCTGCCGTTGAGATTGCCTGCGGCCTTGTGCACGGCTCCGAACACGCCAGCCAATGATGCCATGACCACGAGCGTCTGCTGCGCTCCGGACGGCAATCCGGCGAACGCGTCGACCAGCGTATCCAAGCCCTGCACCATCTTGCGTAACGGGCCTTGAGCGCCTTCGCCGACGGAAATCATCAGGGATTCCATCGAACCGCCCAGATTCTCCAGATCGCCCTTGAGATTGTTGTTCTTCGCGGCGGCCTGCTCGGCGGCGTAGCCGCTTTCGGACACGGCCTTCGTCCACTTGTTGACGCCGGACTCGCCCGCCTCGTACAGGTAGTTCGCGGCCTTGATGGCATAGCTGCCGAAGATGGTCGCGTTCGCCTGGTTGCGCTGCTCGTCGGTCAGGTTCTTTTCGGCCTTCTGCAATTGGCCTGCAAAATTCGCCATGCCGACGAAATGGCCTTGAGCATCATAGGCGCTGATCCCCAATTCCTTCATCGTATTGGCGGCTTCGGTGGACGGCGCGGCCAGCTTCATGAGCATGCTGTTCAGCTGGGTGCCGGCCTCGGCGCCGATGGTGCCGTTCTGCGCGAACAGGGCGAGCACGCCGGTGGTCTCCTGAATGTTCATGCCGAAACTGTTTGCCTGGGCGCCGCAGTTGTTCAACGCCTCGCCGAAATCGGACACGTTACCGACGGCTTTGCCCGCGCCGGCCGCAAGCGTATCGGCCACCTGAGAAGCCTGAGACCCCTTCAGGTGGAACATTGACAAGGCGTTGGCCATGTATTCGGCTGCATCGCCTACGGCCATGCCGTCCGAGGCGGCGAGGTTGAGGGCCCCTGTCAATCCGCCGGTGAGGATGTCGGTGACGCTCATGCCGGCCTTGCCGAGGTCGTTGATGGCGTCGGCGGAATCGGAAGCCGAATAGACGGTCGATGCACCGGCTTCGATGGCGGCCGCACGCAGCTGGTCCATCTGCGCGCTGGTCGCGCCGGTGTTCGCCTGGACGGTGCTCATCTGCTGGTCGAAGTCGGCTGCCATCTTGATGGATGCGACGCCGAAAGCGGCGGCGGCGAGGCCGGCGGCGGTGAGGCCGCTGGCGATGAGCGCGCTCTTGCGGCCGG
>SKEF01001661.1_pt1 | contig 18879 bp, 18 predicted proteins | sample 4826691 | NCBI WGS metagenome assembly SKEF01 (sample SAMN11008816, study PRJNA524170) | human gut metagenome | biome: Human fecal sample; material: Feces; isolation source: fecal sample from pouch patient p23, p27 | host: Homo sapiens | place: Israel: Tel-Aviv | collected 2016-08-24
CTCATGCCCTTGTTGACGATGGCGTTGACGGTCTGGACGATGGGCATTTCCACCTGATACCGCTCGGCCAGTTCCAGCGCAGCGGGCAGGGCGTTCATGCCCTCGACCACCATGCCGACTTCCTTGACGGCATTTTCCGGGGTCTCGCCCTTGCCGATGAGGATACCGGCGCGGTTGTTGCGGCTGTGCATACTGGTAGCCGTCACGATGAGGTCGCCGATGCCGGCCAGACCTGCGAAGGTGTGGACATTGCAGCCCATCGCCACGCCCAGACGGGCGATCTCGGCGATGCCGCGGGTGATGAGGGCAGCGCGGGCATTATCGCCGTAGCCGAGGCCGGTGGAGATGCCGACGCCCAGCGCGATGACGTTCTTCATGGCGCCGCTCAGCTCTACACCCTTGATGTCCTCGTTGGTGTAGACGCGCATGACATTGTTGGTGAAGACCTCCTGCACATAGGCAGCGGCCTTCATATCCTTGCTGGCCGACACGATGGTGGTGGGCAGGTCGATGGCCACTTCCTCGGCGTGGGTGGGGCCGGACAGGGCCACAAGGCGCACGCCCTTCGGGCCGCCCTCCTTGCCCAGCTCATCGGCCAGGATCTCGGTCATGGTGTACAGGGTGTCGGGCTCGATGCCCTTTGCCACGTCCACGATGATCTGGCCGTCGGCCACATAGGGCCGGGCCTTTGCCGCCGTGGAGCGGACGAACACCGACGGCACTGCGAACAGCAGGATGTCCTTGTCTTTGCAGACTTCCTCGATGCTCTTGGTGAACCGCAGCTCGTCGGGGATCTTCATCTGCGGCAGGTTGGGGTGCTTGCGGGTGGTGGAAAGGCTGTCGATCTCCTTCTCAATGGCCGACCACACCAGCACATCATTCCCGCTCACAGTCAGCATCCGTGCAAGGGCCATGCCCCAGGTGCCAGCGCCCAGAATACCAATACGTTTCATCACGTTTGTCCTCCGTATCCGCCGCGCTCCCGTCTGGCGGGGCGTGCGGCCTGTTTGTACCTTTACAGGTCTATACAGCTCTATTGTACCCGAAAGCTTCTGCCGCGTCAACTACTCTGCCGTTCTGCACAAAGTCAGCACCTGTTTTTCGTTCATTTCGTCTATACCATGCAATTTTTCGAAACCATTTGCGTTCATTTCCAAATCATGTTATAGTATTCTGGTAGGTTTTGTAGGAATTTCATTTTTTCCTCTTGACTTTGACCCAGCTTTAAGGTATATAATATATCCACCCACCTGTCCTGTCTGTTGATTCAATTTTTGAAAAAGGAGTATCCATGCTGGAAACACTCTTATCCAACCGCACCGTCAGCGTGCTCTGGGAGGCTCTTCCCCGCATCCTCTCGGCGGGCCTCACCATGACCATTCCCCTCACCCTCATCTCGTTCACCCTGGCGATGGTGCTGGCGGTGGCCGTGGCGCTGGTGCAGTACGCCAAAGTGCCGGTGCTGAGCCAGCTGGCCCGGTTCTACATCTGGGTCATCCGCGGCACGCCGCTGCTGGTGCAGCTTTTCATCATCTTTTACGGCCTGCCCAGTGCGGGCATCATGCTGGACGCTTTCCCGGCGGCAGTCATCGCCTTCGCCTTCAACGAGGGCGCATACTGCGCCGAGACCATGCGCGGCGCACTCGAGAGCGTGCCGCAGGGCCAGCTGGAAGCCGGCTACTGCGTCGGCATGAGCTGGTGGCAGATCATGCGCCGCATCGTGCTGCCGCAGGCCCTGCGCACCGCCGTGCCTGCCCTCTCCAACTCCCTCATCGGCATGATAAAGGACACCTCTCTGGCCTCCAACATCACGGTAGCGGAGCTGTTCATGGCCGGCCAGCGCGTCGCCGCCCGCACCTACATCTTCCTTCCCATCTACTGTGAGGTGGCCGTGGTGTATCTGCTGTTCTGTACCGTCATCACCAAGCTGCAAGGGCTGCTGGAGCGCCAGCTCAACGCCCACGGCTTCCAGTAAGAAAGGAGTGTGGCTGTTATGGCAATGTTAGAGATACGCGGCGTCCACAAATCCTTCCATACTTACGCAAAGCCCGGCGTCCATCCCGGCATCTTTGGCCGCGCCCCCAAGCCGACCAGCAGCCTTGACGTGCTGCGCGGCGTCGATTTGACGGTGGAAAAGGGCGACGTCGTGGCCATCCTCGGCCCTTCCGGCTCAGGCAAGACCACCCTGCTGCGTTGTCTCAACTTCCTCGAGACGGCGGACGCAGGCCAGCTCACCTTCGACGGTGAGACCTTCGACCTCGCCCACGCCGACCGCGCCAGCATCGCACGGCTGCGCCGCAAGACGGCTTTCGTCTTTCAGAACTACAACCTCTTCCGCAATAAGACGGCCCTGCAGAACGTCACCGAGGGCCTCATCGTTGCCCGGAAGATGCCCAAAGCGGAGGCTGATGCCGTCGGCATGAAGATGCTGGAAAAGGTCGGCCTCGCCGACCGTGCTGACTACTACCCCCGTCAGCTGTCGGGCGGTCAGCAGCAGCGCGTGGCCATCGCCCGCGCTCTTGCCTCCGGCCCCGAGATCATCTATTTCGACGAACCCACCAGCGCCCTCGACCCGGAATTGACCGGCGAAGTGCTGGCCGTCATGCGGCAGCTGGCACAGGAGGGCATGACCATGCTGGTCGTCACCCATGAGATGGGCTTTGCCCGCAACGTCTCGTCCCGCACCGTCTTCATGGAAAACGGCGTCGTGGTCGAGGAAGCCCCCTCGCAGGAGTTCTTTGCCCATCCCAAAGAGGCAAGGACCCGTGAGTTCCTTCAGAAAATTTCCCATACTGAATAAGAAAGGATCATCCCCTATGAAACGCAGAACCTTTATTTCTCTCATGAGCGTCATGGCCGCTGCCGGTGTTCTCTCGCTGGCTGGCTGTTCTTCCAACACTTCTGCCTCCACTGCTTCCAGCACCGCAGCTTCTGCTTCCGCTGCTGCCGCCAACAAGCTGGAGACCATCCAGTCCAACGGCAAGCTGGTCATCGCGCTGGAAGGCGCATGGCAGCCCTGGAGCTTCCACGATGAGAGCGACACCCTCGTGGGCTACGACGTCGAAGTCTCCCGCGCCATTGCCGAGAAGCTGGGCGTCGAGCCCGAGTACGTCGAGAGCGACTGGGACAGCCTGTTTGCCGGTCTGGATGCTGGCCGCTACGACCTCGTCTGCAACGGCGTCGAAGTCACCGAAGAGCGCGCCAAGACCTACGACTTCACCACTCCCTACGGTTACATCCACACCGCCCTCGCCGTCCGCAAGGATAACGAGGACATCAAGAGCTTCGAGGACCTCGCCGGCAAGACCACGGCCAACAGCCTCGCTTCCACCTACATGGAGCTGGCCGAGAGCTACGGCGCGACCGTGCAGGGAATCGACACGCTGGAAGAGACCATCCAGCTGCTGACCGCTGGCCGCATCGACGCCACCCTGAACGCCAACGTCTCCTTCTACGACTACCTGAACGTCCATCCGGACGCCGACTTCAAGCTGGTCGCCCAGACCGAAGATGCTTCTCACGTTGCGATCCCTATCGTCAAGAGCGAAGACTCTTCCTTCCTCGACGCCCTCAACAGCGCCATCGACGAGCTGCGCGCTGACGGCACCCTCAAGGAGCTGGGCGAGAAGTATTTCGGTCAGGATATTTCTTCCGAGAATTAACTTTTTGTTTTGACCGTCAGCGAAGCATCGGAAGTGCATCATGGTCTATCCCGTAGGCGAAACCGCAAAGCTTCCGGGAGTCGTCAAAAATATCCGGGAAGAAGATGTCCCCGAGCGCTTCCGTGCCGAACTGCGCGGTGTCCCGGAAAGCAAATAAGAATATTGACGAAGGGGGCAGGTGCCATGCAGCACCTGCCCCCTTTTTGTTATAAATATCTTCCGGTAATACTCTCCGGATTTTCCTGGATTTCCTCCGGCGTGCCTGTTGCCACGACGCGGCCGCCGCTCTCGCCGCCGCCCGGCCCCATGTCGATGACATAGTCCGCGTTGCGGATGACATCGAGGTCGTGCTCAATGACAACGACCGTTGCGCCGTTGTCCAGCAGGGCTTGGAACACCCGCAGCAGCACCTGCACGTCCAGCGGGTGGAGGCCGATGCTGGGCTCATCGAAAACGAACACCGAGTCGGTCTGGGTGCGGCCGATCTCGCTGGCCAGCTTGAGGCGCTGGGCCTCGCCGCCGGAGAGGCTGGGCGTCTCTTCGCCCAGCGTCAGGTAGCCCAGACCCAGCTGCTGCAATGTCTGCAGGCGCTGGCTCACTGTCTTCATCCCGCCGCAGAACGCAAGGGCGGAGTTGACGTCCATATCCATCAGTTCCGGCAGGGAGACGGCCTGCCCCGCCTTGTTCATCAGCTTCACGCCGTAAGCCGCCCGCGCGTAGCGGGAACCCCGGCAGTCGGGGCAGACGATGTTCACGTCCGGCAGGAACTGCACGTCCAGGCTCACCTCACCGGTGCCGTCGCAGCCGGGGCAGCGCAGACTGCCCGTGTTGTAGGAAAAATCGCTGGCCTTGAAGCCCTTTTGCCTGGCGTCCGGAGATCTGGCATAGAGCTTCCGCAGCTCGTCGTGGACGCCCGCATAGGTCGCCACGGTAGAGCGCACATTGATGCCGATGGGCGTCGCGTCGATGAGCTTGACGTGCGCGATGCCCTCGGCGCGGATCTCCCGGATATGTGCCGGGAGGGCGCTGCCGTTTATCTTTGCTTCCAGCGCCGGTACGAGGCTTTCCAGCACCATCGTCGTTTTGCCGGAGCCGGACACGCCCGTTACCACGGTGAGCCGCCCCTTGGGGATGTCCAGCTCCAAAGGCTTGACCGTGTGGATGCTGCCGGTGGAGAGATGGATCCCCCCCTCTGCGAACATCTCCCCTGTCCCGGCACACCGGCGCAGCTTTGTCTCAGCTTTTCCGGAGAGGAACGGCCCGATCTGGGACTCCGGCTTTGCCTCCAGATCAGCTATCGTCCCTTCGGCAATGACATGTCCGCCCTTCGCTCCCGCTTCCGGCCCCATCTCGATCACCCAGTCGGCCTCTTTCAGGATCTGGGTGTCGTGGTCCACCAGAATGACCGAGTTGCCATCGGCCACGAGGTCGTGCATCACACCGGTCAGGCCCACGATATTCGACGGATGCAGGCCGATGGACGGCTCATCCAGCACATAGAGCACGCCGGTGGTGCGGTTGCGGACGGCCCGGGCCAGCTGCATCCGCTGGCGCTCACCGGTGGAAAGGGTCGAGGCCGAGCGGTCAAGCGTCAGATAACCCAGACCTAGATCCATCAGCCGCTTGGCGGTGCTTTCGAATGCCTCGCAGATGCTCTCCGCCATCGGGCGCATCTCTTCCGGCAGGCTGCCCGGCACGCCCTTCACCCACTCCACGAGGGCTTCCAGCGTCATCTGGCAGGCTTCGTCCAGCGAGATGCCCCGTAGCTTCGGCGCACGCGCCGCCGCTGAGAGCCGTGAGCCGTGACACTCGGGGCAGACATCTTCCCGCAGGAACTTTTCCACCCGCTTCATGCCCTTGTCATCCTTGACCTTTGCAAGAGCATTTTCTACGGTGTAGACGGCATTGTAATAGGTAAAGTCCAGCTCGCCGGCCTGGTTCGAGTTCCTGGCGTGGTAGAAGATATGCTTTTTCTCTGCCGGACCGTGGTAGACGATGTCCTTTTCCTGTTCGGTCAGGTCGCGGAACGGCACATCCGTCCTCACGCCCATCTCCCGGCAGACGTCTGTCATCAGCGACCACATCAGGCTGTTCCACGGGGCCACTGCGCCGCCGTCGATGGTCAGCGAGTCGTCCGGCACCAGCGACGCCATGTCCACCGTCCGGACGCTGCCTGTGCCGCCGCACTTCTGGCAGGCCCCTTGAGAGTTGAAAGCCAGCTCCTCCGCCGACGGCGCATAGAAATACGCACCGCACTCCGGGCAGACCAGCTCCTTGCCCGCCGCAACAGCCAGCGTCGGCGGGATGTAATGCCCGTTCGGGCAGCGGTGGCTTGCGAGGCGGGAGTACATGAGCCGCAGGCTGTTCAGCAATTCCGTGCCGGTGCCGAAGGTGCTGCGGATGCCCGGCACGCCCGGCCGCTGGTGCAGCGCCAGCGCCGCCGGAACATACAGCACCTCTTCCACCGAGGCTTTCGAAGCCTGGGTCATCCGGCGGCGGGTGTAGGTGGACAGCGCCTCCAGATACCGGCGGGAGCCTTCGGCATACAGCACCCCCAGCGCCAGCGAGGATTTACCCGACCCCGACACGCCCGCAATGCCCACGATCTTGTTCAGCGGGATGTCCACGTCGATGTTTTTCAGGTTGTGTACCTTTGCCCCGCGCACGAGCATTTTGTCTATCATTCTGTTTTTCCTTCCCTTTGGCCTTTTTGCGCCAGATGAATTCGATGAGGCCCGGGCCTCTGCAGGCCGCGGCTTTCCGGTATGGGACAACGACAAATCATTTTATTGGGATATGAAAGAGACGCCCTCCGCCTGCTTCGGCGCTGCCGTCTGGCCCGGCTCCGCTTTCGTCAGCATCTGCTGGAACTTCCGGGCCGCCGTGTTCAGCGGACGGTGATGGTCGTAGACGAGGCAGATCGAGCGGGAGGGAATGATCTCCTGCAGATGCAGCTCGACAAGCTCGCCGCGGGCCAGACGTTCTTTTGCCATTGGTTCCGGCACGAAGGCGAGGCCCAGCTCACTTTTCACCAGCGTGAGCATCTGGTCGGTGGTGGCGGCCTCGGTGTCGGGCCGGAGCACGGCGTCGTGGTCGAGGAAGAACTGCCGGTAGAAGCTCCGGGTCATGCTCTCATCGCCGAGAGAGATGAGCGGATAGCAGCTCAGTTCCTTCAGCGTCAGGCGCCGGCTGGCCAGCGCAGTGAAGGTCTTTCCGCCCACCAGCACCTCATAAAACGGTCTCAGCTCCACCATCTTCAGGCCCTGTTCTACTTCCGCCGGGGTAGAGATGATGGCAAAATCCACTTCTCCGTTCTTCACAGCCTGCACCGCCTGGGGCGTAGAGTGGTTCGAGATGCGCAGCCGGATGCCGGGATACTCGATGTGGAACGTCCGCAGCTTCTCGGCCAGATAGATGTTCAGCGCCGTCTCCGTCGCGCTGATGCTGATGGAGCCATGCTCGAGGGTGGCGCTGGCGCTCAGCTCTTCCTCCGCGTCCTGTATCTGCACCGCCGCCGAGGCGATGCGGGAGTAGAGCATCTCGCCCTCCGGCGTCAGGGTGACGCCCCGGTTGGAGCGGGTAAAGAGCACACAGTTCAGCTGGCTTTCCAGCCGGTTCATCGAGTGGGTGATGTTGGGCTGGTTGTTGCCCAGCACCCGCGCCGCTTTCGTAAAGTTCTGATACTTCGCCACATAATAGAAAATTTTGTAGTATTCCCAATCGACGTACATGGGAGCCTCCCCTCTTTCATACCAGAATCACATTTTTATTTCTCCCCCACCAGCGCCACGGCAACATCATTGACATTCGTGCCAGTAGCGCCGGTCATGATAAGGCCGTCCACAGCTTTCAGTGCATGGTAGGCGTCGTTGTTTTGCAGGGTGTCGAACACATTCCAGCCCTTGGCGGTCAGTGCGGAGAGGGTGTCACCATCCACATAGCCGCCGGCAGCATCCGTGGGGCCGTCGGTGCCGTCACTGCCCACCGAGAACACTGCTGCATCCAGCCTGGCCAGCGCCGGAGCCGCTGCAAGGGCAAGCTCCTGATTCCGTCCGCCGAGGCCCTTGCCGGTCAGGTGGACGACCGTCTCGCCGCCTGCGATGTAGGCCAGCTTTTTTCCCTGCCCCGCGTGGGTCCGGACGATGGAGCCAAGGAAGCTGCCCGCCTCCCGGGCTTCACAGCAGAGCTGGTCGGTCAGCAGGACGGGCTCATAGCCAAGCTCCCGGCAGGCGGCAGCGGCAGCGGTGCAAAGCTCCCGCACACTGCCAGTGATCTGGGTCGTCACATTGTCCAGCATCTTGGGCGTTTCCTGCGCCAGAAGAACTTTTGCCTGTTCCGAGAGCTTCAGGTGATACTTCTCCGCAATGGCAAGCGCCTGTGCGCAAGTAGAGGTGTCCGGCACCGCCGGGCCGCTGGCTATCATATCCAGCGGGTCGCCCAGAATATCGCTCAGCACGATGCTGAACACCTGGGCCGGGGCGCATGCCTGCGCGAACCGCCCGCCCTTGACGCCCGAAAGCCGTTTGCGGATGGTGTTCATCTCCACGATGTCAGCGCCACTGGCAAGGAGCTGGCCGGTGATGTCCTGCAATTCTGTGCCGGGGAGCAGCGTTTTTTCAAACAATGCACTTCCTCCGCCGGAGAGCAGAAACAGCACGGTATCCTCCGCCGCCAGGCCGCGCACCAGCTCCAATGCCTTTTCGGTGGCCGCAAAACTGTTCTCGTCCGGCACCGGATGGCCTGCTTCATAACAATTTACTCCCAGAATTTCGCCCCTGACGTGCTTGTATTTGGTCACGACCACGCCGCCGTCCACACGGCCCAGCGCTTCCACCGCCGCGTGTGCCATCTGCCATGCGGCCTTGCCCGCTGCGACCAGCAGCACCCTGCCACCCTTGGGTGCAAAGGCTTTCAATGCGCGGCGGACAGCTTCGTCCGGCAGGACAGCGTTCAGGCTGGATGCGATGATGGCATCGGCATCCTTTCGCAGCGTCGGATTCATGAAACAAACCTCCTTGTGTGATATGATTTACAGCAGACCGGCTTCGGTCATGGTTTTTACAAAGCCCTGCCTGGCCGGGCCGTCCAGAATCATTATACAGCAAGACCGACGTTTCGGGAATACTTTCGGCAATGGTTTTGAAATTGCTGTACAGCTCGACATCACGGACTGTACCTTCCTTAGTTGGGTCTTGTATCTGATTTTTATACTCGCTCTCTACGAAATACCAGGATCTTGTTTACAAACATCCCCCATGCAGCCGCCGGATCACCTTAAATGCGACCTCATGTTCTGTTGTCAGCGGTTTTTTCAAAGCGAAAAAAACAACACCGCTGGTCGGACAGGTGATCTCTGCCTCCACCTCCGCAGTAAACGGGTCAAGGATCACGCCCATTTTCTGACCATACTTCACTTCCTGTCCTGGCTCCACGAAGCGGCGGAAGATCCCGCCCGCCGGGGTGAGTACATTTGCCATCTCGTTTTCCTGCACGACGGTGGACAGATACCCGCTGTGGCAGTGGTATCGCAGTAAACCGACCCGGCTGAGATACCGCAGCACGGCGGCAACGGCTTCCTGTGCGCTCTGCTCGTCAACTTCGTCCGTTTCCTTGGTATAAATGCTGAACGCATTGGTCTCCCAGATCTGCCAATTATAGTTCAGCGTCGTCGTATCAATGGGGGTCGGCTTACACATGACCACATAAGGCAGGCCGAACAGATTGCCCAGGCTGGCCGTCTGATAGCCGGTGTTCATAACGCGAATGTGCGGAACAAAGTCACCGGGCAGATAGAAGGACGCAAAATGGATATGCCCACACGCAGGACAAGCCCCGGTTGGAGCTGACCGAGAAAATCGAAGCCAACTTCTATTCCCAAGACCTGACCCCGGCAGCATCCCAGATCCAGCAAAATAAAAAGCCGGTAGCCACAAAAATCTCTGGTAAGGAGATTCTTGAAGCCATCCGGCTAATGAATGCAGACGAACGCAGAGAGTTGACGAGAGCCTTGTTCGCCTAAAATTTCTTCTTTTTATGCAAAGGAAAGCAGGCTGTGCAAACGGTGTGCAGAAAGTGTGCAGCCGCTTTTCTACATAAAGAAAGAACGTCAAATATCTGGTGTACCTCCAGGGACTCGAACCCTGGGCCCACTGATTAAGAGAGCAAGCCGCCGGTTCGTCTCAATTTCTGGAAGTTTCGAGTCATCGTTATTTTACATCAAAACAACGTGATTTTTCACCCGGTAATTTCTGCACCCTTTGTCGAATTTTGCAGCGAAAAGCACCCTCTGCACGGTTTGAAACCGTGCAAAATCCGTGCAGAAACCGTGCACTTACTCTCCAACAAACAAAAATCACACTATCCCCTACCGGCTTGACGGCATTGGTTTGAGTGGCCGTATCCGTCCGTTAATCACACCGTTCCAGCTTCTTTGCCTTTGCAAAGAACCCCCCACAGAAGGGCCGTACATCCCACCATGCAGGCAGGCATGATGAGGAAGGAAGTCCGGTAACCTACGGCGTCCACCAAGCTGCCAAACACGGCATTGAAGAGGATATCCGCCAGCGAAGCCACACTCAGCACCAGACCCGATGCAGAGGAAGCTGCGTGACTAGGCCAGTATCGCGGGATCAGCATGACAAGGGTCGGATACAGGATGGAAAACAACAGACCGCTGACTGCCAGGAGCCACAGACCCGGTGCACCCAGCAGAACACCTGCGGTGTACAGAACCGCAGCGCTTGTGGCGAAGAGCCGCAGGCAGCGGTAGATGCCCAGCTTATCCACCAGACTGCTCAACACCAGACGCCCCACCATCACACAGCCGAAGAAAACGGCGGTGAAATTTGCCGCCTGTCCCATGGGAACTTCCAGTGCATTGGTAGCATAGCTCACCAACCAGTTCATAATGCCATGTTCTGCAATGAAATACAGGCCGATGATCAGCACCAGCGGCAGAAATGCCGGGCAGGCCATGATCTCCTTGGGCGATACCTTCCCCTCCGTTTTGTGCTCCTGCACTTCCGGCATCGGAAACAGTACAAACAAAACCATGGCAGCTGCGCCAATGGCCAGCAGTCCCCATGCCACGGTGTGCCAGCTGGAAATATCCGTAGCCCAGTTGCCAATGATGCTCTGGCTGCCGCTGGTGCCGATGCCCTGAATGAAGAACAGGAAGTTCACAAAAAAGCCGGGGGCCGCGGCGAACATCCCGGTAGTGATCAGGTTCATGTTGGTGTTCAGCAGAGTGGAAGTGCCCATGGCGAAGAACATTCCCACAAGCAGCAGCAGATAGGAGTCCGTGGTGGCAAACAGCAGCATGGCTGCGCTCCACAAAAAGGTATACAGCAGCATGGCCTTGCGGCGACCCAGAATATCCACCCCGAAGCCGCCGACGGCCAGAAACACGAGGTTGCCGATGTAGCTTACGGTGACGATCTGGGACAGCTGGGCAGTACTCAGCTGGAAGTGGGCGGAGAAGATGGTGGAAAAAATGCCCCGCATGGCATCGTTTGCGCCCAGACCCACCATCAGGATCAGGAACGCGGCAAAGGTAATGGCGTTCTTTTTCTTATTCATTGGTTTATCCCTCAAAAGAAGCCGCCGCCCGGCCCAGCCCGGCAAAAGGGGCCAGAGCCGATGCGGCGGCTTGCTCAATATATCCAGATGGCTCAGCCCAGTTGGATGCTCTCATACTCCGGGGTGGCAGCCTCTGCGGTCAGGCCCATGGTCTGCACGTTGGTGCAGTTCTGGGTAAGGAGACCCTGTGCGAAGTCCGAACGGTCCTCGCCCGCAAAGCCCAGAGTGGAGTTCCGAATGGTGATGCCATCCACCCAGCGCAGGAACATGGCTGCACTCTTCTGATGCAGCATTCCTTCCTTTTCGGGGGGAATGGGGCGCAGGTCGTACATACCACGCTCCCACTTGCTGGTAGCTTCCAGACAGACGTTGACGTTTTCGAACAAAACGTTCTTGATGTGATTCTCTTCGTTGCCGGAGAGGAACACACCGTTCTCACCCTTGCAGGTGACGTTGAAGAAGCGGACATTCTCGATGCTGCCGCTGTGGGTGTTGGCGTTCCGGTCGTGGGTCGTCATCACGATAGGCTCCGCGCAGCCCCACCAGCACTCGGCAAAGCGGCGGGTCTCGATCATGATGTTGGAGAAGCTCACGTTCCGCACACAGCCGCCGTCGCGGATCTGGATGGACAGACCCCGGTTGCTTCCGGTGATGATGCAGTTATCCACCAGAATATTCTCGAAATCTGCCACGCCCTCTGTGCCGATCTTGATTGCGGCACTGGTGGAGGTCAGCGTGCAGTTGGAGATGATGACATTCTTGGTGGGGCCGTACTCGTTATTGCCTGCCGTGGTCTTGAGGCAGATGCAGTCATCTGCACACTGGACATGGCAGCCGATGATCCGCACATTGGTGGAGTGATCCGGATCGATACCGTCGGAGTTGGTGCAGTCCAGCGGGTTCAGCACCCGGATGTTGGAGATCAGCACATCGTTGCATCCGGCAGGGTGCAGCGTCCAGAACGGAGAGTTCTGCAGCGTCACATCATGGAACGAGATGTGGTTGCAGTGCTCCACATACACCATGGTTGGGCGGGGGTAGAAATCGCCGTTGAAGTAGTAACGGCTTGCCCGCTTCATAAAGGCATAAACATTGCCGTCCACTGCGCCCTGACCCGTGATGGAGAAGTTGTCTGCATCCTTGGCGTGAATAAAGGTGTAAGCCGGTTTTGCCACCGGACGATCCACGGCCTTTGCGCCGGAAACTGCTGCCACGGAAGCATCATCGCCGTTGGGGTTGAAATAGGTGGAGATATCGGAGTGCGCTTTCAGAAGGGCACCCTGTTCCAGATGCAGCTCTACGTTGCTTTTCAGCTCGATAGAACTGGAATAGTAGGTGTGACCGCCCTCCAGTACAACGCGGCCGCCGCCTGCTGCGTTGCAGGCATCAATGGCAGACTGGATTGCAACGGCATCATTGGTTGCGCCATCGCCGACAGCGCCATACTTGGTGACTGAATAAACCATGAAAACTTGCTCCTTTTCACATTATCAGACTGCGCCGAACAGGGTGGGCAGTGCCATGGAGAACCAAGGTACATAGGCCACCAGCATCAGCGCCACGAAAATCGCGGCATAGAACGGCAGGATCGGTTTGATCATGTCCTCCATATCCATATCTGCCACCGAGCAGCCGCTGAACAGTGCGCTGCCAACGGGCGGGGTGATGTTGCCGATACCCAGGTTCATGACCATCATGATACCGAAGTGGATGGGGTCCATGCCGAAGGACTGGACAACGGGCAGGAAGATCGGGGTGAAGATCAGGACAGCCGGGGTGATGTCCATGAAACAGCCAACCACCAGCAGCACAAGGTTGATGATGAGCAGGATGACATACTTGTTGCTGGAAACGCTGATCAGTGCGTTGCCGATGGCGCTGGGCAGGCCGGTGAAGCTCATAACAAAGCTCATGACGTTGGAGCCTGCGATCAGGAACATGATGACAGCGGTGGTCTCGCAGGCGTCCAGCAGGATCTTGGGCAGATCCTTGATCTTGATGCTGCGGTAAACAACGATGGACAGGAACAGGGTGTAGGCAACAGCCACGGCAGCGGACTCCGTTGCAGTGAAGATGCCGGACATAACGCCGCCGACGATGATGACGATCAGCAGCAGGCTGGGGATGGCGTCCACAAAGTACTTGAAGAAAACGGAAGCCGGAACCTTACCAGCAGTGGGATAGTGGTTCTTCTTTGCGATGACATACGCCACCACCATGCAGGCCAGTGCCCACATCAGGCCGGGGATGTAGCCGGACATGATCATGCCCACCACAGAGCAGCCAGCCAGCACCGGATAGATGATCAGGATGCCGGAAGGAGGAATGATCAGACCGGTAGGTGCGGAAGCGATGTTGACGGCAGCAGCGAACTTTTTATCGTAGCCTTCCTTCTCCTCCATGGGGATCAGAACGCCACCGATGGCAACGGAAGCTGCAACAGAGGAACCGGACAGAGAGCCGAACAGCGTGTTGCCCAGAATGTTGGTGTGCGCCAGACCGCCAGGGATGCGGCCGACCAGAATTTTTGCGAAATCGATCAGTTTCTGTGCAATGCCGCCAGTGTTCATCAGAACACCGCAGAGGATGTAGAACGGGACAGCCAGCAGCGAGAAGCTGTCAACGCCGCCCACCATGCGCTGACTGGCAACGAAGGTGCCCAGATCCAGAGACAGGGTGGAGGCCATGGTCACGACCGACGAAATGATGATACTGACCGAGACCGGGACGCTCAGCGCCAGCAGCAGCGCAAACGTTCCGATCAGGAGCAGACCGACTTGAAAAGTACCCATTTTAGGTTCGTCCTCCTTTTTTATGCTTCTTTGGCAGACTCTGCCTTGGGGCCCTGCTTCATATCGCGCAGATCCTCACCGATGAAGATGAGCGCGTAGAAGATGAACAGGATGGCACCCACAGGGACGCTGGCGTAGATCAGGGGCATGGGCAGCTGCAGCGCAGCGCTCAGCTGATCCGCAGCGGTGTTGACAAGGCGCGTGCCGCCGCCGATCATGACAACAACGCAGAACAGGATGACCATAGCCTGCACAAAGATATCCAGGATCTTCTGGCCCTTGAAGGACAGACGCTTGCTCAGCGCGGTGATTGCCAGATGCTTGCGGCGGCCGTATGCGTAAGCACCGCCCACCATGGTCACCCAGATCAGCAGATAACGCAGCGCTTCTTCGGTCACGGTGCTGGGGTTGTTCAGGATGTAGCGGGTGATGACCTGCCAGCAGACAGCAATGACCATGACACCCATGATAATGGTGCTGAGGACCTGAATGATCTTATCGATCAGGCCGCGGAATTTAACGATCAACATGGTATGCTTCCCTCCTCATCAAGCCTGTACATAGGACAGGAAGTCCTCGTAATAACGGGCATTGTCGGCGCTCTTGGCACAGAACTCGTCGCGCAGGGACTGGGTAGCCTCGATAAAGGCCGTCTTGTCGATGGTGTAGAACTGGACGCCCATCTCCTTGGCGCCGTCGATGTTCTCCTGCACCAGATCCTGCCATACGGCCTCGTGTGCTTCGTTGCCCTGCGTCATGCCGTTTACGATGGCACTCTGCTCGGCCTCGTCCAGACTTTCCCAAGTCTCGGTGGAGATGATCACGATATCGGGCACCATCTGGTGCTGGGTGTAGGTGTAGCTCTTGCAGACCTCACCGTGGCCGTCCTGCACCAGAACTGTCTCGTTGTTCTCTGCGCCGTCAATAATGCCCTGCTGCAGACCGGTGTAGGTCTCGCCGCTGGACATGGGCGTTGCACTGCCGCCCATGGCACGGATCATGGCAATGGACGTGGGGCTGTCCTGGGTGCGGATCTTCAGACCCTTCAGGTCTGCGGGGCCTTCACAGGGGCCGTCTTTGGTGGTGTAGATGCTGCGGGAGCCGGAATCGAACCAGCCGATGGCGAAGAAGCCCTGATCGTAGGTGCTCTTGAAGATCTCCTGCACCGCTTTGCTCTGGTTCATAACGGCAAAATACTGCTCGGTGCTCTCGAACACATACGGCATCGAGAAGATGGCGTATGCGCTGTTGAACTGCTCCATGCTGGAAGCGGAGACCTTTGCAATATCCAGAACACCAGCCTTGACCAGCTGGATCATTGCTGCGTTGTCGCCCAGCTGACCATTGGGGTAAACGCTGAAGGTCAGGTCGGATTCAGCAGAAGCAACTTCCGTCATCTTCTGCAGTCCAACATTGACCGGGTGCGCTTCGCTGTGGCTGTGTGCCACCAGCAGATGCTTGGAGCTCAGGCCGTCTGAAACCGAGCCGCCGCATCCGGTGAGCGACAGGCTTGCGCCTACGGCAGCAAGACCTGCAGCAGCCAGAAAGCTGCGGCGAGTAATACGTCTTGTTCCTATCATGATTGACATCTCCAGTTTTCTTTGTTTGATTGACTGCGTACAAAACCGGTTTTGATCTCCTGTCGGTCAGAGTGAAATTTATCCCTTCCGCAAAGGGCTTCAGGCTGCGCATTCCCTACCATTTCTGTTCTGCCTTGTGCAACAGGCTTTCTGTCAATAAAAATAGCGCAAACACGTTGTAATGTACAGGCCTTTTTTGGTAAAAACCTTGCATTTCTTGGTATAATCCAGAGTTTTTTGCAAAATTGTTGGCATTTATTGGTCAAAACATTGCATATATTGGTGCATCGTGTTATGATGAACTAGCCCAAAAGAATTTTGTGACTGGAGGTATTTTTCTGTGAAAGTCATCAAAACCGATAAACATTACATGGCTGAGCCGGATTTTGAGATCGATCATTACAAGGATGCCAGCTATCCTCCGGTCGCTTCTCATTACCATGAATTCTATGAAATTTTTCTCTTTGTCAGCGGAAATGCGGATTATGTTGTCCACGACAAAATGTTCCGGCTCAAACCGGGAGACCTGCTGATCATCCCACCTGCTATTATGCACCATCCCATCTTCCGGGACTTTGAGCTCCCATATGAGCGGTATGTGTTGTGGCTCAGTCCTCCGGCTTTTGATACCATGAAAAAAATCGACCCGGACATCGATTACTTTCTCCGTCCGGGTCATGCAAAAACATTTTTGATTCGGGATAGCGTGGACAGTTCCCGCGCCCGGTTCGGGCAGTTTGAAGCCCTGACCCACGCTTACCGGGAGGAAAGCCTGTGTTACCACAGTGAGGGCATGGCCGATATCCTCCGCATCCTCATTGGCATCAACCGTTCCTTGTATAATCGAGAGCACGTTTTTGCCAAGGCGCAGAAACCAAGCGTCCTGAGCAACGCCCTGCATTATATCGATTTGAACCTCAGCGGCGATCTTTCACTGGACACGGTGGCAAAGGCGCTTTTCATTGATAAATACAATTTTTCCCACATGTTCAAGCAGAATATGCAGATCAGCTTTTACCAGTATGTCATCCAGCAGCGGCTGCTGGAAGCCAAACGGCTACTGATGAAAAAAGAACCGATCTCTTCCATCCCGGCCAAATGCGGTTTTTCTGATTATAACGCCTTTTACCGCTCCTTCAAAAAGAATTACGGCGTCAATCCGCGCGAATATGTCGCTTACCACATGAAGGCCATCCACGGTGAAGTTGGCGGCTTGTCCCTTGATATCGACCACCAGAGCACAGAATCCTGATATGTTCCGCTGATTTCCGTCATTTTTATAAAATTGCAGCCTTTGTTTTTCAGTCAAACCACCACGGCAGTTCCAGCCACAGATTATCCATAGCCTGTTCCTCGGTCTTTTGGGCGCGGCCTTTTGTCAGGTGAAAGTATATCGCCATGCCGATCAGCGGATGTTCCTCACCATCGGTGAAGCCATAGCGGTACAGCAGATAGGTCTGCTCTCGCTGGGTCAGCCGTTTCAGACCATCGTACAGTTCCCGGCGCGATTCCTGCTCTGCAGCAGACTGCAAGATTCCCAGCAGACCGCTCCGCAGCTGTTCCAGTGCATCCGGCGTAGCTCCTTTCATGCCCGAAACACTGACTAACATTGCATCCGTCAACTGCTCAATATCATCAAGGTCACCTTGGTACACCGACTTTCTCCGAAGGCTGATGTCCTTTGCGGCTTTGGCTGCTTCCAGGGTCTTGACCTTTGTGCACAGCAGGGTTGACCACCTCTGCATTGACACGCCATGTGTAGAGGTTCTTTGCGGCTTCTACGGACAAACCCAGTTCGGCAATATCATAGTTCTTGCGGTCAGGGATGTTGGTTTCTCCCAGTAGGAAATCCGTGGACACGTTGAACAGCCTTGCGATCTTCAGCACCTGCTCATGGGTCAGGGTTCCTTTCGCATCACTGATAAAACGGCCGATAGTGCTTTTAGAGCAGCCGATCTCCTTGGCAAGCTCCGGTTGGCTGATGCTGTGCTCTTTCATCAAGTCCGCAAGACGGATGTTGGACGGTGCAGGCAGATATTCCTGTGCCATGTGGTCGGCCCTCCTTTTTGAGCTTTTTCCTCATTATAATACGCTCTGCCGTTTTGTTCAATATGCACGCCGATGAGATCACCGTGCCATGACCGAAGCATTGGGCCGGGAGGTCTACCACTACCACCTCCATGTGGTCTATGTGCCTGTGGTGGAAAAGCAAATCCTCTGGTCGAAACGCTGCAAGGACGAGGCACTGGTCGGCACCGTCAAGGAGACTGTCATGCAGGTGAGCCGGAGCAAGAAGTGGGCATCCGGGCCCCTGCTGGACGATGCCGGAAAGCCTGTCCTGCAAAAGAACGGCAAACCAGTCCTGAAGAAGTCGTACAGCATCCTGCAAGACGATTTCTTCAACTATATACGCAATGCCGGGTACACGGATGTAGGGCGCGGTGAGCGTGGCAGCACTGAAGAACACCTGACCGTCACCCAATTCAAAGTCCAGAGGGAGCAGGAGCGTCTGGACAGCCTGACCGCACAAGCCGATGAACAAGCACAGGCGCTTGCCAAAACCAGTCAGACCCTCTCCAAAAAGGAGAAGGAACTTGCCGCTGTGCAGAAAAAGGCCACGCTCACGAAAGAAGCCCTCATTCATGCGCGCGATCTAGATTATATCGGCAAGCGCACATTTCTCGGTAACTACTCTCTGACCGAAGAAGAATTTTCCAAGCTGAAAAAGCAAGCCGACCACGGCTATATGATGGACGTGGAGAACCGCCGCCTGAAAGAAGAACTTTCCACCACCAAGAAGGAAGCTGCTCATTGGGGTCAAAAGTATCATGAACTCTGGTATGAAGTGAAGCCCTATCTGGACGCTCTCCACCGTGCGCCCGAACTGGTGTACAGCTTTCTGGAAAAAATTCTCGCCCCTAAGCAGGAGCGCACCATGAATGTGCAGCAAGCACAAGTGGGCGCCCAAGACCTACGAATCCAACCTCTCCACCATCCAGAACCTTCTCATTCCCTATAACGCCGTGATAGTGCCGCAATGGGAAGCAGGAGGAGGATTTCTTGCGCGCTGCTGCACACACCGCAAAATCCCCTGCTGCCAGATAGCAGCAGCTATTTGCCCCAAAACTGCACTCGTAACGCCCCACGCGGCAGTGGTTGATCTCGATCACATTCCGCGCTGGTGCGGGAGCCTCGTCAAAGGGAACAAGATGCATATCGTTGTAGTACAGTTCTGCCCCCGAAAACAGTGGACAGATGGTCATACTC
>SKEF01001688.1_pt1 | contig 18650 bp, 14 predicted proteins | sample 4826691 | NCBI WGS metagenome assembly SKEF01 (sample SAMN11008816, study PRJNA524170) | human gut metagenome | biome: Human fecal sample; material: Feces; isolation source: fecal sample from pouch patient p23, p27 | host: Homo sapiens | place: Israel: Tel-Aviv | collected 2016-08-24
TCCACGAAGCTGTCAAGGGCGAGGACGGAAGCCGTGAGCAGGAAGTAGAAATCTACTACCGCTTCATCGGCAAAATCGACTGACCTTTCTTTTTTACCCAACAATATCTTTAATTAAGGGAGACGGGGTTCGTTTATCCAGAATCAGTGCATAGGCATCATAGGCGGAAACTCCCATATCTGCTGTAAAATACAGTGCCGACGCAAAACACATCATTACAACAGCGATACACATCAGAATCACTCTTACTCCAAATGTTCTCTCCGGCAGATACCTGTCAAAAAGCTGCATTCCTTTTTCCACGATAATTCCCATAAAAAACAGGTTCAGCACAGTTCCAAGTCCGATAAAATGTCTGTCCAGAAAGAATACTCCCAGCAGCATCAGTGCATTGATGGCAATATAAACATAACTGTATTTTATTCCTGCAAGATTCCACACACCCATGACAAAACAGGAGTTGGGATCTGTCCCAAAATCAGATGCCTTGAAAATGGCCACACTGACACCAGCCAGAAAGATTCCGGCAAATGTCATGAGGATTCTTTTTACTGTTAATGAATTCATCTTTCTTCTTTACACCTCTGATCAAATATTTTAAACTGATATTATCTATAATCATGCATCGAAAGGCAGGAAATTCCCATGGAAAACAAACAGGTCCTGAACCGCCAGACTTCATCAAAAGAACTTCATCTTATTTCCTGCGGATGGGAAAAATGTACGCCGGAACAATCCTACGGCCCTGGTGTCCGGCGATATTACACCATCCACTTTGTGCTGAACGGACAGGGATATTTCTATATGAATAACCGAAAATATGCTCTGAAAGCCGGCCAGTGCTTTTTCATTCCTCCTGTGACCAGCTCTCTCTACAAAGCAGAACCTTCTGATCCCTGGACTTATATCTGGATCTGTTTCAATGGAGAAAACGCTCCCATCCTCTGTGAACACTGCCATCTTACTGAGGAAACTCCGGTCCAACAGCTGGATTCGGTTCTTCCCTATCAGGAAACCATTCTTGAAATGATGACTCACCCGCAGCTGACGCCCTCCAATGAAGCCTATATCCAGAGTGGTCTTTACCGGATCATCGCCATGCTGGAGGAAGAATTTCATGCTTCCTACACGACCATGGAATCCAACGAGAATTTTTATATCACACAGGCTGTTGATTACATCAAAAAAAGTCCGCTTCAGGATATTACTGTTACCGATGTTGCCGACTATCTGCATATCAGCCGCAGTCACCTTTACGGACTTTTCAAAAAACATCTTGGAACCACGCCCCAGGCTTTCCTGACTTCCGCCAAGATCATCAATGCCAGGGAACTTCTGACGATCACGGATATCCCTGTATCCAGCGTGGCGATCTCCTGTGGATATCAGAATCCTTTTGCATTCTCCCGTGCCTTCAAAAAAGAAACCGGCATGACGCCCCGGGAATACCGGGAAAAATATCATCATGCCGAGGATCTTCTGGATTGCTGAATCCCTTCTTCGGATTTACGGAACAACTACCTTTGCATTGTAGTATTCCACGGTTGCATCCATGGTCGGACCTTCATTGTCATACCAGTCGTAAGTGATGGTCTCGCCATTTTCTCCCCATACTTCCGGGCAGTCGATCTCTTCCCAGTCAAGTGGAACAAAATGCTCTTTCTGTTCTGATGCCCGCAGCATGATCTGATGCAGCTCCTCAAATTCTTCCGGATTCAAGACTCCGGGTTTTGCGGACACAAACAATGGTGTACCGCTCTTTGCAAGAACATCTGCCCACTGGCGGTTTTTATCCCACGGGATCATTCCGAAAATGCCGACGCAGTCTGCATCAATATGATAAAAAGCATTGTGCTGTGGAAGACGGAATGCCAGTGTATTTACTCCCATTCTTCTGGTACGCTCCCAGATACGTCCACTGGTATCATCACCGGTCCGGTTCAGGTGCATCAGGCCTGCGCCCAGGTGTCCGATGGTGTTGCATCCGATGATCACTGCGTCGTTGCTGCGGGAAGCATCATAAACTTCCTGATAAAGCATTTTTACAATTTCTGCGCTGGTTTTGGTCTGGTCGTAGAAATGCCATTTTTCCATGGAATTGTCTCTTAAATTCGCCTCAAATCCCCATTTCCCAAAGAGATCAAAAGTTGAAAAATCATGTTTGATCAGAGTGTATCCCCAGTCGCAGATACGCTCGATATCTCCTCGGATATATGCCAGTGCGTCCGGATGGGACGGATCGAGACAGTCATTATAGGAAATCCGCCACTCGTCCGGAATGTTCTCATCCTCATTAAGAAGCAGACGTACCCAAATACCCGGGCGGACACCTTTTTCTTTCAGCTTGTCTGCAAGACCTTTCATATCCGGGAACTTGGCATTACCTTTTGTCCATGGGCCACCATTGTATTCATCCAGGCGGTGGTGCTCCTGCCAGCAGTCATCAATAACCATGAACGGAGGATTTTTCGCCCCTTCGGTCAGTTTCAGGATGTAATCGGTATCACTTAAGATCTCCTCTTCGGAACTGTCGCCGTAAGCATAGTACCAGTTGTTGCTTCCATATACCGGAAATTCCGGGAAGATCGGATCTGTACACATTTTTTTACAGAATTCCTGTGCAGTCTCAAAAGTATCTGCTCCTTCTGATTCCATGCAGACGATCTGTGCGGCACGCAGTTTTCTTCCTTTCAGCTGTACGCCTGTATTACCGCAGCGAACATCCAGAAATAATGTGATTCCCTTGGTATCTGCCTGCCAGCAGCACATAGCGGAAGGGCGGACCTTTACACCAAAGCAGAGGACTTTCTCAGAAAGCTTCGCCAAAAAATACCATGGCAGATAACGGTTGCCGCTCATTCCATGCCATTCCACATCACCATAGGTACGTTCCCAGGCATCTCCCAGGAATCTGGCGGATTTCGGGATCTTGTAATTCCATCTCAGTTTTACACATCTTACTGCATCTTCTGAGGTGACAAATATATCCTCATGTTCACCCGCATCCTGAAATTCTACGGTAGTTGCACCGGCAGTTACGATCGGCTGCCCACCCTGGCATACCAGTCTCTCATCTTCTGTTTCCACCGTTACATAATCCGGTACACCAAGTTTAAAATCTGCATATGTTTTCTGCATTATTCTCTCCTCCTGATATGAGCAAGTCCCTGCCCGCTGCTTATTGTTGATTGCTTTTCACAACCCTGCAGGGGACTTCCTTGCTTCTGTTAGATATAAGCATTTCACACTTTCTGTTCTTGTTATTTAGCGCTTTCCTTCTATTATCTGTACAAACCCAAACAACATATGGGAAGCTTTCTTTCATACTACTTATCTATATGCTTTATTATATTGATTTTTTGTTTTTTTTCTATGCTTTAAAGTTTTTATAACATTGCAGAATGTTCACTTTGTAAAACTCGTCTCTGCTATTTTTCATCCAACCCGTGACTCGTATATTAGACATTTGTAAATATGTCAGGCCTCACTCCTGTTTTTGATACCTTATTGCAGGACTAAGTTCCACCCTTAATTTCAATATAAGAACGTAAAGGACTAATTGTGGAAATTACTATTTCATTTAAGGGAAAATGTGAAGAAATTGTGATTTTAGCACTCACCTATTGACTTTGCTAACATCAAGTGTTATATTACATATAGAACAAAGGAAGAGATAAAAAAAGAGCTTCCGGATGTTCAGAATAACCAAACAATCACCACTGCGGAATAACCCAAAGTGGTAACGATATACCGACAACAGTTGGATCTCTTGATCCACCGGAACGGCGTTTCAATTTGAAAGGAGAAATGACTTATGATGTTCCCGAGTGTATTTGGAGAAAACTTATTTGATGACTGGATGGATGATTTTGGATTCAGAGACAACTTCTTTAGTGGTAAGAATCCTCTTTATGGCAAACATGCCAAAAATATCATGAAAACCGATGTACGTGAAACAGATAAAGGATATGAACTGGATGTAGATCTTCCTGGATTTAAGAAAGATGAAGTACAGGTACAGCTGAAAGACGGATATCTTACTATTTCCGCTGCCAAAGGCCTTGACAAAGACGAACAGGATAAGAGGGGCAACTACATCCGCCGTGAACGTTACGCCGGCAGTACAAGCAGAAGCTTTTATGTTGGGGATGGTGTAAAGAACGATGAAGTTCATGCCAAATTTGAAAACGGCGTCCTGAAACTTTCTATTCCAAAGAAAGCAGCACAGGAAATCGAAGCTGATAAATACATTTCTATCGAAGGATAACGATGACTCACTTTCACAGGAGGAGGGGAATCCACAGGGATTCCCCTCCTCCTCTTTTTATACCTGACACCAGCCATTCGCATTCCACTTCGCTGCATTCTCATTGTCAAAGAATTCATAATATCGGGTATTTTTTAACAAAGTTATTGGTATTTCAGAATATTTTTTGTATATTTTGCAGTACATTATTCCATTTTTTTGAAATTAATGGTATAATATGCACATTAAATAAATCTGTTTCGCAATCTTTCAGGACAATACTCCTGAACAGCCACGTAAAACACGATCATGACAGGAGGTTTTTATTATGGATCAGGACAAAATGATTAAAATCTATGCACGTAGTGACAGCCGCATTCAGCTGAAAATGATTCCGGGACATTTCGTAACTTCTCAGTCTCATATCACGCATTATCTGGACCTCACCACCATGAAATCCAGATGCGCCGAAGCGCAACGTATCGCAGCCACTCTCGCAACAAATTATGAAGCATCCATTCCGGTAGACACCATCGTCTGCATGGACGGACTTGAAGTGATCGGTGCCTATCTCGCCGAAGAACTGACCAAGGCCGGTGTACTTTCCATGAACGCTCATCAGACCATTTACGTCATCACACCGGAATTCAACAGCACCGGACAGATGATCTTCCGCGACAACTATGAGCCGATGATCAATGGTAAAAACATCCTCATCCTCAACGGTTCCATTACCACCGGTTCCACACTGAACCGTGCCATCGAAAGTGTTCTCTATTACGGTGGCAAGATCCGCGGAGTCGCAGCCATCTACAGTAGCGTAGACAGCGTAGCTACCCTCCCTGTCCACTCTATTTTCCAGGCCAGAGACATCCCTGACTATCACTCTTACCGCTCCGACAACTGCCCACTGTGCAAAAACCGCCAGAAGATCGATGCCATTGTCAGCAGCTATGGATATTCTGTATTGTAAGTTTAACCAAATCAAGTAAGTCCCCTGCGGGGTTGCGAAAAGCAATAAGCAGTGGGTGGGGACTTGCTTGTATCAGGAGGAGTGCAAGCTTCTCCTGATAAACTGCGGAGCAGTTATTTGGTGTAGAGCTACGTAGCGAAGCGGATTGCGAATATCCGCTTGACCCGAATCTGCAAACAAAGAAGAAGCCATATATCAACCAATGCTTCATAAATGACATTGATATCCCTATGACTTCCTCTTTATAATTTCTGCTTATAATTGATATTCTCTATACATGGCTTCACGCATTTCTTTATCCGTAACAACCTTCTGAATCTCATCACCCCGGCCATCAAGGATAAGCCTGTTGATCAGAACGCTAAGACGCTCCTCACCTTGGGCCATTCCTTGCGCCATTCCTTGCGCCATTCCTTGCGCCATCCCTCGTTCTAGCCCTAATGCTTCAGCCTGTTCTTTAGCTTCCTTAAGCAGTCTTGCCCTTTTCTCAGATTCCAGTTCCAGAACATGTCCGCCCATAACCTCACCTATTCCTTTCCGGACTTTCTCCTCGTTTCTGAAAATATAATCAGATATCCGAGTGATCAGTCCAATCAGATCACTGAACAGTTCAGACCTTCCAGCTTCAGTAATCTCCACTTCCAGTTTACTCCGGATCACCTCATATTCATTCAGCAATTCCTGAAAAAGTTGCGGATCCTCACTCATCTCATGCCCTCTTTTCTCATATCTCATGATATAAAAAGGAAGCAGCATAAGAAGACTTTTCTCAAATATCTTATCTTTTGTATAATTATCAACTTTAATCGTGGGCACTCTGTACAAATGACATTTTCCATCCGGAAAAACCACATCCACTTCCAGAAAATCCGGCGTATTGCTACCGCTTCTCAGATACAACACACAAGAACGAGGAAACTCCATCCGATACCTCCGTCCCTGCTTCCTGGCAAACTCAACAGCAGTTGCAAAATCATACTCGATCATCCGTACAGCCATCGTCGTGTCATCCGTACTCTGACATTCTATGTGATAAATCTTATTTCCGATCAACAACCGCGAATCCGTAATAATCTCACCATCCACCCGCTGATACTCATTACGCAGCTGCACAATCTCCACATCAGCCGGATACGATGTATGAAAAACATCATTGATCAAAGGCACGACCAGAAATGTCATCTTCTCCATCATAGTACGAAAAACATCATCAAAAATCGTATTATCACTCAAACAATACTCCTTCTGGTATCCATAATTATACCATCAAACAAACACTACAGAAACCTTGTATACAGTTTTTATAAATGTTTTTGAAAAAACGCTTCAGACATTGAAGCCAAAAGAAACCAAATAAATGGCCAGATCTTATAAGATATACAAATCATACCACACATCCCATCACAACACCACAAAAATCCATCCCAAAAATTCGACACTACTCAACTTCTACGCGTCCAGCAACACGCCGACACTCACAACCCTCCCGCCAAACCACAAACAATCTCAGCCTTTCCTCCCAGCCATCCAGCGCAGCGCTGATGGCTCATCCAACTCCCGTCAGACCACTCTACCTACCACTCTGAAAGATCAGCCCGGGAGGTGTGTGCGGTCTGTCACTGGCTCTGCAGGAGGGGAGCTGATTCTTGGCTGGTGGAAATCTGCGTTGTTTTTCAAAAGTTCGCTGTTTGAGCGAAGCGAGTTCGGACTTTTGGAAAACGCTTTTAGCAGATTCCCGGCAGCCTAGAAGCCAGTCCCCGACGAAGCCCCAGCGACAGACCGCACACACCTCCCGGGCGTCCCTTTCACAACCTTGCCCCCACCAAACACCTGTGCTATAATCAAACTAATCAAAAAACCGAGGTAAACCACACATGAATAAAAAAGAAATCGCAGAAATAAAAAAACAGTTCACCCCCGACCGATGTTCCATCACCCGCATCTGCGGCTGTTACGTAGACGGCGAAAAAAACAAAAAAACCGAACTCAAAGAAGCCTTTTTATCCTTATCAGAAGAAGAAACTTTTAAATACTTCGACATCTTCCGAAAAACCCTCACCGGCACCATCGGAAAAAACCTCATCAACATGGAATTTCCTCTGGACCAGGAAGCGGAAGGCGGAACCCAGAACTTCCTTATGAAGCTTCGTGAAAGCAAACTCACCGACGACACCCTCACCGAAGCCTTCTACGACAAAATTATCGAAAACTACGACTACGGCGAAAACTACTACATCATCCTCATCCACGCAGTCTACGACATTCCCGGCAAATCCTCCGACGGAGCCGAAATGTTCGACGCCTCCGATGAGATCTACGACCATATCCTCTGCAGCATCTGCCCGGTCAAGCTCTCCAAGGCAGGCCTGCACTACAACGCAGAGACCAACAATATCGAAGACCGTATCCGTGACTGGCTGGTGGAAATGCCTGACTGGGGATTCCTTTTCCCGCAGTTCAACGACCGCAGCACCGACATCCACGGGCTCCTCTACTACACCAAAAACGCCGAAAACCTCCGTTCCACCATGATGGAAGAAGTCTTCGGCTGCACCACACCACTGTCCGCAGCAACCCAGCGTGACTCCTTCAATGCTCTGGTAGAAGAAACCCTTGGCGATGACTGTGCCTACGATACAGTTCTTGAGATCCACGAAAAGCTCAACGATCTCATTGAATCCCAAAAAGACGAACCGGAACCAGTTGTTCTCACCAAGTCCGAAGTAAAGCGTCTCTTTGAAGAATGCGGTGTGGAGGACGACAAGCTTCAGAATTTTGACGAACAATACGAGCTTGCCGCCGGGGAAAAATCTTCTCTGGTAGCTTCCAACATCACCAACACCAGAAAATTCGAGATCAAAACTCCGGATGTCGTGATCCACGTAGCACCTGACCGTGCAGACCTGGTCGAGACCCGCATCATTGACGGACGGAAATGCCTGGTCATCCCAATGGAAAGTGAGGTAGAGCTCAATGGAATCCGTGTCAGCGCACTGAATCCGCCGGAAGAAATTTCTGACATCTCTCTCTCCAACGCTGAAAACGAATCAGAAGAAATACCTTTTTAACCAAATCAAGTAAGTCCCCTGCGGGGTTGCGAAAAGCAATAAGCAGTGGGTGGGGACTTGCTTGTATCAGGAGGAGTGCAAGAAGCTCCTCCTGATAAACTGCGGAGCAGTTATTTGGTGTAGAGCTACATAGCGAAGCGGATTGCGAATATCCGCTTGACCATAAGGAGGATCTTATGAACAATAAAAAAATCTTATTCTTCGACATAGATGGAACTCTGCTCACTCCACATCCTTTCACAGTTCCGGAAAGTACAAAGCTCGCTCTCAAAAAAGCACACGAAAACGGCCATCTTCTCTTCATCAACACCGGCCGCACCAAAGCCATGATGCCGGAAGAAATTTCCGAACTCCATTTTGATGGCTATGTATATGGCTGTGGAACCCACATTTACATGGATAACAAACTTCTTTTTTTCCGTACAGTCCCCAACCTTCTGTGCAAGGAGACCGTAGATCTTCTCCGAAAATGTAAGATCGAGGCAATGTTCGAATCCAACACTGCGATCCTGTATGACGGAGCCTCTCCCGCACAGTCCGAATTCGGAGCTAGAATGCGAAAAGAGATTCCAATGACTGACATCACCAAATTTAACCGTGAGGACGCCTGCACATATTCCTATGATAAATTCCTCGCACGTATGCTGCCGGACTCTGACGTAGAAAAATTCCGTAAATTCTGTAACGATCATTATACTGTTTTTGATCATGAAGATGGCATCTGGGAAGTAACCCAGAAAGGCACCAGCAAGGCAACCGGAATGGAATTTCTCCTGGATCGTTTTTCCATCCCGAAAGAAAACTGCTATGCATTCGGAGACAGCCCAAACGATCTCCCCATGCTGAAAGCAGCCGGTATCAGCGTCGCCATGGGAAATGCTTATGGGGGCATCGAAAAAGACTGCACCTGGCAGACAAGCGCAGTTGATAAAGATGGCATTTATCATGCATTAGAGCATCTGAATCTGATCTGATAATTACATCCCGCTCATGAACGCAAAACGGGAAGTGTACTATAAATCGTACACTTCCCGTTCTTTTATCTTGTCATATTCCGTATTTTATTTCTCTGCCTCAGGTGTAGCTGTAGTCTCCGCCTCAGTATCTGTCTCTGCAGTCTCATCCTCTGCTGCAACCGTAGTCTCACTCTCCTCAGCCGCCGGTGTCTCCGTTGCCTCTGTTTCAGCCTCAGATGCTGCCGGTGTTTCGGTTACTGCTGTGGAATCTGCTGCTGCGGAGTCCTCAGCTGCCGGTGTCTCTGTCACATTCGGATCCGGTGTAGGTGTCGGAGTCTGGATTGTAAAGCTGTGATTATCTGTGATCTTAATCTTCTTGATCAGTTTTTTCTCTTCTTTGATGTCGGCTTTTTTCTTCCATCCATCTGTAGTATCGTTATAAAAATCATCCTTCTTGGTATTTGTCAGAGACTCTTTCTTACTCTCTGTTGCTGTTTCATCATTCTTGGAATCCAGTCTTACCACATACCATACGGAATCTGTCTTGATAATCTCCTCGTTCAGTGCACCTTCATCCAGTTTTCTTAATGCGGTACGGACCTCATCCGGATAAGTAGTTCCGTTAGCCGCACTGTCATCGCCTTCCTCATAAGTCGGACAGGTACCGGTTGTTGCTGTCATATCTTTAGAAATCTCATCTCCAAGAGTATTGAAGTCTGCAGTAGGATCTTCTTTAACCTTGTCAAAGAATTTCTGGAGATTCTCTTTATTTGTCTTGATATCATCATCAGAAAGATCATCTCCGCTGACCTTCGCGCTTGCATAGCTGAAAGACATCTGCTGATATTCTTTCTCATCCAGCTTCACGTCTGCCTTGGCCTCAATGGCGTCTTTCATTTTCACATCGTAAGTCTCAAGCTCCAGGAAAGTTTTCACCATATCTTCATCAACTGCAAGCTCTGCAATTGTCTCATCAGAGTTTGCTGCAATAAAGTTCTTGGCAGCTTCCTCAAGAGCCTTCTGCTCATCCTCGGAGATCTCCACATTATACTCGGAAGCGTGCTCCTTCTCCAGGCACATTTTCTCAACAGTCTCAACGGATGTTGTTACCGCATTCTCACCGTAAGTCTCATCGGAATCATCACCCATCTTGGTACTCCAGATAGACATGTCGCTTCCGCCGCCAAGATACATCCTGTACATAGCCTCAGCCTGTGCCTGCTGCATACGTGCCGCAAGACTTACAACACCAAGCGGGATCTCCTGCTTATTCACTGTCACTGCAGTCTTTGTGCCGTCGAGTTTTTTATTTCCGCAGCCTGCCATCATTCCTGCTGCTGTAACGCAGACAAGAGCGGTAACTGCCGCTTTTTTTACTGAATTTTTCATTTCATCCTCCATCTATCCGTCCATAAAAATCACGGTCCGGCTCTTATTCCATAATGCTTAATTATAAACGTTTTCCTCTTTAAGAGCAAGGAATTTCACGAACTTACACGACATTTCACAAATTATCCACAAGTCTTTCCGGGAAAATATCCGGTATCCACAGACCGGATGTTTTTTCCCGTGGATAACCCTAAGCTTAGCTGATTCTTCCCTTTACTCCAGTGGCTCTGCCAGTTTTGCCAACTCCCCCGCAAACTTCATCAACTCTTCGATCAGCCTTCCCTGTGGTGTCAGGATAAATTTCGGCTCATGATCAGCCTTAAACTGCAAACCTCTCCGGTACTGCGCCATAATAGCCGGGATACCTGCGGGATCCAGCTTAGCCTTTTCATAGAGCGTGATCCGGACATCTTTTCCAAGCTGCTTGATCTCCGTCACATATCCCTGATGAGCAAGGGCCTTCAGTCTTGCAATGGCAAGAAGATTCAGTACTGCTTTCGTCGGCTCACCAAAACGGTCGATCAGCTCTTCCAGCATATCGTCATACTCCTGCTGACTCTCAATACCGGCAATTCGCTTGTAAATATCCAGTTTCTGAAATTCGTTGCTGATGTAGGAATCCGGAATAAATGCATCGATATTAAGATCAATGGTCGTCTCAAAATCATCCATAGTCTGGATTCCCTTAGCCTCCTTGACAGCCTCACTGAGCATCTTGCAGTAAAGGTCATAGCCCACCGCGTTCATATGGCCATGCTGCTGAGCTCCAAGAAGATTTCCTGCTCCACGGAGCTCCAGATCCTTCATGGCGATCTTAAAGCCGCTTCCAAGATCCGAATATTCCCGCATGGCGCTGAGTCGCTTTTCCGCTGTCTCCTGAAGCATCTTATTCTTCGTATACATCAGAAACGCATAGGCAGTACGGTTAGAACGTCCTACACGTCCGCGAAGCTGATACAGCTGAGAAAGACCATATCGATCGGAATCATGGATGATCATGGTATTTACATTGGAGATATCCAGTCCCGTCTCAATAATGGTAGTGGAAACCAGTACATCCACATCTCCGTTGATAAAATCATACATCACCTGCTCCAGTTCCCTCTGGCTCATCTGACCATGGGCAAAATCCACCCTGGCTTCCGGCACCAGCTTCGATATGCGAAGAGCTACCTCCGCAATATCATTAACCCGATTGTATACATAATAAACCTGGCCGCCACGTCGAAGTTCCCTGCGGATAGCCTCCCGGACAGTCTCCTCATCATATTCCATAACATACGTCTGGATCGGCACACGGTCCATAGGCGGCTCTTCCAGAACACTCATGTCACGGATACCAATGAGACTCATATGAAGAGTTCGGGGAATCGGAGTTGCAGTCAGTGTCAGCACATCCACATCTTTTTTCATCTGCTTGATCTTTTCTTTATGAGTGACACCGAAACGCTGTTCCTCATCAATGATCAGAAGTCCCAGATTCTTAAATTCCACATCTTTGGAAAGAACCCTGTGAGTACCGATCACAATGTCCACCTGGCCTTTTTTGATCCCCTCGATGGTCTTTTTCTGCTGGGCAGAAGTACGGAACCGGCAGAGAAGATCCACTTTCACCGGAAATTCCTTCATACGCTGCACAAAGGTGTTGTAATGCTGTTGGGCAAGAATGGTAGTGGGCACCAGATAAACGACCTGGCGGCTTTCCTGAACTGCCTTAAACGCAGCTCTTAAAGCAACCTCCGTCTTACCGTAACCAACGTCACCACACACAAGACGATCCATGATCTTGGTACTTTCCATGTCCTTCTTGGTATCCTCGATGGCTGCCAGCTGATCCTCTGTCTCCTCATAAGGAAACATTTCTTCAAATTCCTTCTGCCAGACCGTATCCGGGCCACAGACATAGCCCTCTTTTTCCTGGCGGACCGCATAAAGCTCCACCAACTCTTTTGCGATATTTTTAACCGCACCCCGGACACGGCTCTTGGTCTTGTTCCACTCCTGTCCGCCAAGTTTATTCAGCTTGGGTGTTTTTGCATTTTCGGAAGATCCGGAATATTTCTGCAAAGCATCCAACTGGGTTGCCAGGATGTAGAGATTGCTGCCACCACGGTACTCAATCTTGATGTAATCTTTTACAACTCGGTCCACTTCCACTTTTTCGATTCCACGATAAATTCCAAGTCCATGTTTTTCGTGGACAACAAGATCCCCGATGGAAAGCTCCGCAAAATCCTGGATACGGTTTCCACTGTACTTTTTCTTCTTTTTGCGCTTCTTCTGCTCTTTGCCGAAAATGTCTGTTTCCGTCATCACCGCAAATTTGATCAGCGGATACTGGAAACCACGGCGCGCATGGCCATAAACAACCATGATCTCGCCGGGGCTTATGATACGGTCTGTATCCTGGCTGTAAAAAGCATTCAGGCCTTCCTCTGAGAGATCCTTTGCCAGACGCTCTGCCCTTGTCCTGGAACCGGAAAGCAGGGCGATCCGGTACCCCTGGCTTTTATACTGGAGAAGATCTTTTACCAGAAGTTCAAAACTGCTGTTGTAAGAATCCACAGATTTCACCGTGAGATCAAATTCCTCATTGATCTTCCAGCCGGAACGTCTCGGAGAAAGTGCGGACACAGCCACGCAGTTCCGTCTGTTCAGTTTCTTCTGCACTTCCTGAAAACCACAGAGCCACTGTTCCGGAAGATTTGCCTCGCCTTTTTCCTCCCTGTGCATGCGGCTCTGACGGTACTCTTCCTCCACACCTTCGCCGTTTTCTGCCAGATGGTTCAGCTCCTCCAGAAACAGCAGTGTTTTTTCTTCCGGAAAATAATCCAGGAAAGATACCATATCCTCGCAGTCCATCTTTTCTGTAGCCGGATAAATGGTGATCTCATCTATATTTTCCAGAGATCTCTGGCTTTCTGCATCAAAACTCCGGATGGAATCGATCTCATCATTCCAGAGTTCAATACGCCATGGATTCTCCTCCGTCAGCGGATAGATATCAATGATCCCTCCCCGCACGGAAAACTGTCCCGGAAGCTCCACCTGGCCAACCCGCTCATATCCCAGATCCACCAGATCTGCTTTCAGCTGATCCAGATCGATCACACTGTCACTTTTAAAATGAAGAAGGCTGCTTTTGATCTTTTCCAGAGGCATCAAAAAATCCATGCATCCGTCTATGCTGGTAACCACCGTCACTTCTTCCTGCTCCAGAAGTGCCCGGATCACACGCATCCGCTGCCGGATCAGAAGATTTCCATGAATGTCTGCCTGAAAAAACAGAAGATCTTTTGCCGGATAAAAATATACATTTTTGTCATAGAAGCGGTAATCCTCATAAATTTCCTTTGCGTTACGTTCATCATCCGCAAGGATCAGATGACATGGAAAAAGCCCGGAAAGTCCATACATCAGATGGACTTTCTGGGACTCCATACATCCGGAAACATTAAGAATTCCGCGGTTTGCGCCACAGCGCTTTTTTATTTCTTCAAACTCTGCAAGGCCCTGCAGAGGCTGCAAAAATGCTTCCATACAAACCTCAATTCTTAGGCTTTTTCCTGTTATACTTATTCATCGCCGCATCCACGCCCTCGGACAGGATCATTTCTACGGCCTCTGCCGCATCATTAATTCCCTCGTCCACAAGCTTGCGGTCGCTGTCCGAAAAATGACCCAGCACAAAATCTGCCAGATCCCAGTCTTTCGGTTTCGCACCAACACCAACACGGATACGGATAAACTTCTCAGTTCCAAGACGACGGATAATATCCTTGATCCCGTTATGTCCGCCTGCACTGCCTTTTTTGCGGATACGAAGCTGTCCCGGTTCCAGATCGATATCATCGTAGATCACGATCAGCTCTGTCTCCGGATCGATCTTGAAATAGCTGGACATCTCCTGAATCGGACCGCCGCTTAAATTCATATAGGAAAGCGGTTTCATCAGAATGGCTTTTTCACCGCCGATGATGCTTTTTCCATACATGGCATTAAATTTTACGCCGCCCTGTGGGATATTATGCTTCTCCACAAGGCAGTCGATGGTGTCAAATCCCATGTTATGGCGGGTAGCCTCATACTGCTTTCCCGGATTTCCCAAACCTGCAATTAAATACATAAAAACTCCTCAATTAGTTGAAATATACCATCTCATCAGCAAGAGGCTCGCACACTTCCACATGCTCTGCATAAAGTACAATACCCTCTCCCTGATATTCCATTCTCTTTTCAAAAGCAACCTTCGCGGTAACTTCCACCCACTGTCCTTCTGCAATCTTCGGGGCAAAAGCGCTTTTGCAGATATATCCCAGGAATGTGGTATCATCTGCACAACATGTCATGGCTGTTCTTCCTGGAACAAAGAATTTGCTTCCCATTCCACGCGGTTTCAGGGCACGTGCCTTGAAATGGACAGTTTTTCCGACGTAACGGTCCGGATGATCCATGGAATCTACAAACCAGATGCCGTAATCCTCCGGAAGGATATCGATCACCGGTGCATCAATATCAAACGGCATCTCATCTTCAAAAAGATCACCAAGCTCGCCTTCTTCATCCTCAAAGATGATCTCTGCACGCTGGTTTACCACCTTGATGCTTCTTCTGTAGGAAGGAAGCGGATCCTCTTCCTGACAGCGGTTAAAGATAACCATATCTGCATTACGGACCATGTCCATAAAAAGGGACTTCATGTTGGCCATATAAACCTGGAATGTGCTGGCATCCACACAGGTAATGTGCTGTTCCACACCCCAGCCCGCCGGTTTTTCCATCTCTTCAAACTTGCTTACCAGCCACATGCCATTGTACTCAATAATCACACGTTCCGGCTGATGCAGGATATCCATTGCCGCAAGTCTCTCCGGTGTCAGTTCTTCCTCGCTGTCGATAACCTCCACAACGGTGTTGCTCTTTTTCAGGGCTTCCTCATCATACTCCTCTTCTCCTTCTTCGCAGAGGATAAGAAGTGTTTTTCCCTCAACCTGAAAATAATCCTGCTGCAGGGTAAAGCTCAGGAAAGAGGTCTTGCCACTTTCCAGAAAACCTGTGATCAGATAAATGGGAACTTTGATCTCTTCCATAAATTTATCCTGTAAGATACTATCCGTTAATCCGGACAGTATCCATTTCCTTTCTGTAATATAAAATCTGAAAAATTTCTCTTATGTTCTGTTTTTATGCGATTCCAAAAAGCTCTTCCAGAGCATGCTCGTCAAGTTTGGAACCGATCACGCACAGACGGCCTGTATATTCCGGTGCGCCCTCACGGATCTCGGTTTCTTCCGGAACCATATCAAAATAGATCCATGTTCCGTCCTCTGCCGGAAGCATTCCTTTTGCACGGAGGATGATACCATATTTGTCAGACTCGGAAAGTGCCTCAAGGATCTTCTCAAGTCCCTCACGTGTGAATTTTTTAATTGTCTCACGGCCCCAGCTTGTGAAGACCTCATCTGCATGATGGTGATGATGCTCATGTCCACAGCCGCACTCACCGTCGTGGTGATGATGGTGCTCATGCTCATGATCATGGCCGCAGCCACACTCGCCGTCATGGTCGTGATGATGATGCTCGTGCTCGTCATGGTCGTGGTCATGGCCGCAGCCGCACTCCTCGTCTTGGTGATGATGGTGCTCATGCTCTTCGTGATCATGGTCATGGCCACAGCCGCACTCCTCATCATGGTCGTGGTCATGGTGATGCTCATGCTCCTCGTGATCATGGTCATGGCCGCAGCCACACTCGTCATCATGATGATGGTGATGATGCTCATGCTCTTCCTCAAGCATTTCCTGCTCCAGAGATACCGGATGCTCCATAACCTCTACCAGTTTCTTTCCGTCAAGGTTCTCAATCGGAGTTGTGATGATGGCTGCATCTTTATTCAGGCTGCGAAGAAGCTCCAGGGACTCCTGAATTTTCTTCTCAGTTGCGATATCTGTACGGCTCATGATGATGGCGCCTGCATACTGGATCTGATTGTCAAAGAACTCACCGAAGTTCTTCATGTACATCTTGCATTTCTTGGCATCAACAACAGTTGTATAGCTGTTCAGTTTGATGTCAACCTCATCCTGAACACCCTGTACAGCTTTGATAACGTCAGAAAGTTTACCAACTCCGGATGGCTCGATGAGGATTCTGTCCGGGTTGTATTTGGTAACAACTTCTTTCAGGGAAGTACCGAAATCTCCAACCAGTGAGCAGCAGATACATCCGGAATTCATCTCACGAATCTGGATTCCGGCCTCTTTCAGGAAGCCGCCGTCAATACCGATCTCACCAAACTCGTTCTCGATCAGTACGACCTGCTCACCCTGAAATCCGTCTTTCAGAAGTTTTTTGATCAGAGTTGTTTTTCCGGCACCAAGGAAACCGGAGATAATATCAATTTTTACCATTTTGTATACACTCCTTTTAACGTAGTTTGACCAGGAAGTGTTTATACCCCCTGGTTGTATCCTGTTATGATCATGATGGAAGAGAAAAATTCTTGTTTCTCTCTCTGTTATCATTATATCCATTTTGTAAAACAGACATTCGTGTTCTGTTTTGCATCCAGATTAAGACAGGGATGTGAAAAGCTCACATCCCTGAAAATCGTTCCTCTTATCAGCCGTTGATCATAAAGCTCATAAGTTTGTCGATGTCCTCTTTCTCTGCTGCAACGATCTCAAGTTCCGGGATCTCACCGCCGGAGAAGATGTTTGCAAGAGATACATACTGAGAAAGTTTGGATTTCAGGTTCAGTCTGTCTCCCTCTCCTGTTACAAGCTCTACTCTTCCTTTACAGCTGTCAATTACCTCAAAAAATTTATCGATATCTGTAATATGTGTTACTTTCATTTTCAAAATCTCCTTTCTTAATTAAAGGGCTGTTCTTAACTCTTTCCGTTAGATTATACCCCAGTGTTTTTAAAAAAGCAATCCCCGCCGGGCAAAAACACTTCACAGATATTTCCTGTAAATAACAAATTCCTTTGTCACATTTCTTCAATCTCAACGGTACAGTCTTTTCTTCCTTTGTTCCATTTCATAAGATAAACTTTAAATCCAAGAGAATCTCTGGCAATGGTAAAAGGTTCCTCCCTGAGCACTTCCGACTCTGTTCCCTGTTTTTTCAGTTCTGCCTGTTTTCCCCGGGCTTTTTCCACCAGAACTTTCAACTGTTCATCCGCTTCTTTTCCAAAAGAACGATCTCCGTATCCGGCAGAAGCTTCCTGCAGTTTCCCGGAAAGGCACATTGTCACCTGGATGTGTTTCGTGCGGTGAAGCATTCCTGCCAGCTTCCGTGCTATCCATTTAAACGGAAATCTCCGATAGATCCCCAGCCATCTGACAAAAGTGCAGTCTCCCGCCTCACGTGCAATCTCTTTCATTACCGAAACAGCTCTTTCTGAAGGGATCCACGGCTCTTCCCTGGGCACAATATATTTCTCCGGAACAGCCGGATAACAGCAGTAGTTCAGAGGTGGGAACTCCACCAGTGCGGAAAGCTTCTCCTCCAGAGCATTGCAGCTGTCCCCGCCAATATAATCATATTTGTCACGCAGGATCGCCAGACGGTACTCCAGCTGCCGCAGATATTCATATCCTTCCACCCAGAAATGTCCGATCTGACTGTAATCGTAGAGATGTTTTTCCAGAGTCAGGGTTTCAAAAAACAGCGTCACTACCGAATCGTCCTGATGCACAACCAGAATGTATTCCCTTCCCTGACGGCTTAGATCTGCCAGGATCTCCCCCTCATAGTCCGGCTTGTATACACCAGTCATACGGGCATTTCCGAAGACGAGAAAACTTTCTACAGCGTCATTCATAAGATACACAAGACGTATCTCTCCGTTCCGTACATAAATATCCTGAGAATCTTTTTCATTTACTGCAACCAGCTCAAACTGATCTTCACCAAGCAGCTCTGCAAGCTTCTGAAAAGCATCTGGCAACTCTTCAAAAGCCTTCTCGGAAACGTATCTCTCCGGCGCTGTTTTTCCCGCAGTATTATTTC
>SKEF01001717.1_pt1 | contig 18440 bp, 10 predicted proteins | sample 4826691 | NCBI WGS metagenome assembly SKEF01 (sample SAMN11008816, study PRJNA524170) | human gut metagenome | biome: Human fecal sample; material: Feces; isolation source: fecal sample from pouch patient p23, p27 | host: Homo sapiens | place: Israel: Tel-Aviv | collected 2016-08-24
ATTTGACATATTAAATTATAACGATTAAATGTACAATTGATTTATTTGATATATCTATTATACAGCTAATTATTCTAAATGTCAACAGTTATTTATAAAAATACAGAAAAATGCTTGTTTCCCTTGATAAAACAAGCGTTTTTTGGTTTGTTAATTTAATATATTAAATTATACTTGCTAAAAAATAATAGTACAATTGCTATAAATGTTTAGCTCGGTGATATAGTACCGTTAGTTGCATTTGTCGAAATACTGTAATCAATCTTTTTGAATCATAGTTACTATAAATTCTTTAAATGTAAGCCGGTATATGAATTTGTATACGGCTTGCGGTGTGTTAAAGTATGAATAAATACTGCATAAAAATCTTGTTAGTATAAAGAAAATATTTATTAAATCGTAAATCGAGAGAGAAACAAATTGTTTGTTTTAATTGATATATTGTTTGACAAGTCACTCGAAAAGTGATATCTTAAATATAAGAAAGAAAATGAATTAAGATATATTGTTCTTGGAGGAATAACGTTAATGTCAGAAAAAAAACCATTGTACAAACAAATTATGGATAAATTAAAAGAGCGTATAAAGTCGGGAGATTTTGAATACGACGCACCGTTTGTCACAGAGGACAGAATTACTAAGGAATACGGTGTGAGTCGTATAACCGCAATCAGAGCACTTGAGGAGCTTGAACATGACGGATTGATTAACAGAAAACGAGGCAGCGGTAGTTTTGTTTCAAAAAATGCGATGAGTATTCTTGGCAAGGACAAGGAAGACAATGCCGCAGTTACGATACACAAAAAAAACAGAGATATATCTCTTGTGGCATTGGTTATGCCGTTTGATATAAAGCTTGGTAATATGTTCAAATGCTTTGACGGAATTAATAGTGTGCTCAATAAGGAAAATTGCTTTGTCAGTATATATAATGCAAACAGAAGTGTGGAAAACGAGGAGAAAATACTTCGTTCACTTTTGGAACAGGGGATAGACGGCGTTATATGTTATCCTGTACGTGGTGGCAGAAATTTTGAAGTGTATAATCAGTTTTTAGTTAAAAAAATTCCTCTTGTGCTTATTGATAATTATATAGAAAATATGCCTATGAGTTATATTGTGTCGGATAACAGCGGCGGCGGAAAAGCACTTTGCGAATATGCATTAGAGCATGGACATAAAAAGATTGGATTTTTTTGCAGAGGTCGTGTGAATGAAACTATATCAATAAGGGATAGATATATGGGATATGCGGCGGCACTTGAAGAAAAAGGTTTAGGAGTTAATCTTGATTATGTATATGCGAACATTGACGACAAGTACGAAATGCTGACTGAAGAAGAAAGACAACAATACGGCAACGTTGAAAATTATTTGAAAACGATTGTAAATCGTATGCATGAACAAGGAATTTCTTGTGTTTTGTGCCAAAACGATTGGGTGGCAATTCAAGTATATAATTGTTGTAAGGCACTTGATATATCGGTTCCAAATGAAATGTGCATAATGGGTTTTGATAATATAAGCGAGCTTGACGAAATGGATGGCGGAAACAAGATAATAACCGTGGAGCAAAACTTCTTTGAACTGGGTGTGAAAGCAGGTGAAACCGTTCTTAGAGAAATAAACGGCGAAATGCCCGGAATTAAATACATTGTGCCTGTTAAAATTGCTGTTCGCAATTGAATTTTAAAAATAGACCGTTTGAAACAATCTAACGGTTTATTTTTTTTGTTAAAATTAAATTTTAGATTATGTAAAAACAGAAAAATACTGAACTTTGATATATTGTGTAATATAATTATACATAACAAATAAAAAATTGATATATAATTGGAATGGACGGAGATAATTTGAAGTTAAAATATATCATGAAGAAGTCTATTCGTATACAAATGAGACAGTGCAGAGTAGTTCTATACTCGTGGTACAAATCTTTGTAAAACGCAATGGTGTTTATATTGGAGGGAAGCACTAACGGTATTCAAATAAAACTTATTCGTGATAATCAATCTATTGCAACATCAAAGGTTGAACTTTATGACGGTAATAATAGTGCAACAGGTGCAACGAAATTTTACTTGAGTATTGATTTTGATATATAATAGCGATATAATATATAACAAATATATCAAACCCAAATTTATTATATGGTATAAGAAGGAATTTCAAATGAGCAAAAATGTACATATAATATCACACTCTCATTGGGACAGAGAGTGGTATCTTCCGTTTGAACAACACAGAATGCGACTTGTTGAATTGATAGATAAATGTATGGAGGTTTTTGAAAAGGACGATTCATTCAAAAGCTTTTTCCTTGACGGTCAGACTATTGTGCTTGACGATTATCTTGAAATAAGACCGGAAAATAAAGAAAAACTTATTAAGTATATCAAGGAGGGTAAATTTATAATCGGTCCTTGGTATATCTTGCAAGACGAATTTTATACGAGCGGTGAGGCAAATATCAGAAATTTGCTTGTCGGTATGAAAGAGGCTGAAAAGTACGGAGCTATGTGTAAAATGGGATATTTCCCGGACGCATTCGGTAATGCGGGGCAAATGCCCCAACTTTTAAAACAAGCGGGAATGGATACAGTGACTTTCGGACGAGGTGTACGTCCTGTCGGGTTTGATAACGAAGTTCAAGAAAATGGAAACTATGAATCTCCGTATTCAGAAATGATGTGGGAATCTCCGGACGGTACGAAGATTTTCGGTATTCTGTTTGCGAATTGGTATAATAACGGCAACGAAGTTCCGACAGACAAGAAAATTGCAAAAGAATATTGGGACGACAGATTGAAAAAAGTTGCGACTTTTGCGTCAACTGATGAATATTTGTTGATGAACGGTTGTGACCATCAGCCTGTACAGGCTGATTTAGGCAAGGCAATAGAAGTTGCGTCGGAACTTTATCCCGACATTAATTTTAAACATTCAAATTTCCCGGAATATATTAAGGCAATTAAAGAGAAAGTACCAAATGATTTGGCAGTTGTAAAAGGCGAACTTACAAGCCAGGATACAGACGGTTGGTCAACGCTTATGAATTGTGCGTCATCGCATATTTACTTAAAGCAGATGAACAGAAAATGTGAATTGGCACTTGAAAACGGTGCAGAGCCTGTCAGAGTTTTATCATCTGTTTTGGGACAAAATTATCCGTCGGACGAACTTGAATATTCATGGAAGAAACTTATGCAAAATCACCCTCACGACAGTATCTGCTGTTGCAGTGTTGATGAGGTACAAGACGAAATGGCAACACGTTTTAATAAGAGTAAGCAAGTTGCCGACTATCTTGTATCAGAGGGAAAAAGATATATTGCGGATAAGATTAATACAAAGGAATACGAAAAGTACAAAAATGTACTTCCGTTTGTTGTGTTTAACACGACAGGCAGAGAGCGCACATCGGTCGTGTCGGTGGAAATTGACGTAACTCGTAAATCGGGCTGGCTTAAAAAATGTGCATATGATTTAGACGAAATAAATGTGCCGAACTATAAGCTTATAGATTCAGACGGAAATTCAATACCGTTTAAAATCGAAGATTTGGGAGTTAAATTCGGCTACGATTTGCCTAAGGATAAGTTCAGACAACCGTACATGGCAAGACGTGTTCGTGTAACATTTGAGGCTGAAAATATATCCGCTGTCGGATATAAAACATATGCCCTTGTTGAGGGTGACACGGAAAAAGTAACAGATACACTTGTCAGCAGTGAGAATTGTATGGAAAACGATGCAATTCGTGTAGAAATAAACAAGAACGGCTCGCTTAATGTAACAGACAAAGCAAGCGGCAGAACATATAAAGGCGTCGCTTATTACGAAGAAACAGGTGACTTGGGCAATGAATATATGTATAAAATGCCTGAGGGAAGTAAGGCGATAACAACGCAAGATACAGTTGCGAAGATTGAACTTGCGGAAGATGAGCCGTACAGAGCAATGTATAAAATCACAAACACAATTACAGTTCCGAAGTCGGGCGATGATAATTTCGAGGACGAAAAGAGTCATATGGTATTCTTTAAAGAAAGAGTCGGCGGAAGAAGTAACGATACCGTTGAAATGAAAATAGAAACATTTGTTTCACTTGACAAAAACGGTAAGGGTGTAAAAATCAAAACGAGATTTGATAATGAAGTAAAAGACCATAGAGTTAGAATTATGGTGCCGACAGGTATAAATTCCGATGTACATAAGGCTGATTCCGTGTTTGAGGTTGTTACAAGAAATAATCGTCATAATGCAGGTTGGAATAATCCGAGTGCGTGTGAACACGAGCAGGGATTTGTGAGTATTGATGACGGTGAAAAGGGTATAGCGGTCGCAAATATAGGCTTGTACGAATATGAAATGTTACCGGATTTAGATAATACAATCGCAGTTACAATTCTTCGTGCAGTCGGTGAAATGGGCGATTGGGGCGTGTTCCCGACTCCTAAGGCTCAATGCTTGGGTATAAGCGAAACGGAAATTGAAATTGTACCGTTTAAGGGTGATTTGATTTCAAGTGGAGCTTATGAGGAGTGCTATCAGTTCAGAACAGATATTATAACAGCCGATACAGATTGTCATGACGGAGTTATGCCGCTTGATTATTCTATGATTAATTGGCAAGGCAACGGCTTGACTCTTACGGGTATCAAGCAAAAAGGCAACGGCGAAGATATAATTATTCGTTGGGTAAATGTAAGCGATAAAACTACAACGTTGACAATTCAAAAGAGTGATGTTATCGATAATCTTTACATCAGTAATATCATAGAAAAGAAGATTAAGGAAATTGACAGTAATAACAATTATTTCAATATTGAGGTAAAACCGTATGAGATAATGACCGTAGGAATTGCAAAATAATGTATTATAACCTTATCTGCCCACGATAAGATTTGTATATACATATTCATTGCTTTGGTGGGCAGAAAGGCTATGTGGAAAAATGTATTATATAGGAATAGACCTTGGCGGAACAAATATTGCGGCAGGTATTGTGACAGAGGAGGGAAAGATTGTTGTAAAAGATTCTGTACCTACTTTGTCAGAACGTCCGACAGATGAAATAGTTACCGATATGGCGAATTTGTCAAAAAAACTTGTCCAAAGTATTGGTATTGAAATGAACGAGATTAAGGGTATTGGCATAGGCTGTCCCGGTACAATTGATTTTGAAACAGGAGAGATAGTGTATTCAAATAATATAAAAATAAATCATTATCCTCTTGCCGATAAGTTCAAAGAACATATACCTTTGCCTGTTAAAGTGGATAATGACGCAAATTGTGCGGCATTGGGTGAATATAAGATAAACAGACACTGTGCAAGTGTGTTTGCTTTGGTTACTTTAGGTACCGGAGTGGGTGGCGGTGTAATAATCAACGGTAAAGTTTTCAGAGGTTTTAACGGTGCTGCCGGTGAACTCGGTCATATGACTATTGTCAGCGGAGGTAAAATGTGTACCTGCGGTAAAGAGGGGTGCTTGGAATCATATGCGTCTGCGACTGCTCTTATATCGCAGACTAAAGATGCACTTGAAACTCATAAAGATACTATTATGCATGGTATAGTGAAAAAAGAGGGCAAAATTTCGGGCAGAACGGCATTCGAGGCGGCTAAGCAAGGTGACGAGGTCGCAAAAAAAGTTGTAAGCAATTATGAGAGATATTTGGCAGACGGAATTGTCAGTATAGAAAATATTTTTCAACCCGAAATTATCGCAATCGGCGGAGGAATAAGCAAAGAGGGCGATTATCTTATTGAGCCGATTCGTGAATATGTGTATAATACGGGCTTTAATAAGCATATGACAAAAACAAAGATTGTTGCGGCTCAGCTTTTCAATGATGCGGGAATTATAGGTGCGGCAATGCTTGCGATATAAATTAAATATGTCCGACTTGAAAAATCTTTTTATAGCATATATAATATACTTAATTGGAGTGATTTTTATGATAGTATTTTTTGATTTGGACGGCACACTTATATCCGATGACGAGGCATATATAATACCGGACAGTGCGGTGAATGCAATACATAAGGCACAGGAAAACGGACATTTGATGTACGTTGATACAGGCAGAACCGTTATGAATGTTGAGCAAAGAATAAGAGATATAGGCTTTGACGGATATGTCTGCGGTTGCGGAATGTATATAGAATGTGGCGGTAAAGTGATATATCAGCATACATTGCCGACAGAGCTTTGCAGGAATGTCGCTGATCTTGTGTATGAATGTAATATGACGCCGATGTATGAACATTCTAAGTCGTTTTATTGTGATAAACGCAGCAGAAATTTAGACGGCTTTGTAAAGCTGAAAAGACGTTTTGAAATGCAAGGTAAGGATTTGTCACCTGATGTCAGTGACGATGATTTTGCTTTTGATAAATTCTTGGCTTGGTATGATGAAAAAAACGATATAGAACAATTTAAAAGAGAAATCGAAAAAGATTTCGATTTTATTGTGCGTGGTGACGGCTTTTGCGAAATGACCGTAAAAGGATTTTCAAAGGGTACGGGAATTGAAAAAGTTCTTGAATATCATAATATTCCGATTGATAATGCGTATGCAATAGGCGACAGTATGAATGATTTGCCTATGCTTACGGCAGTGCCTAACAGTATCGTTATGGGTAATGGCAGTGAAGAACTTAAAAAGTCGGCATCTTTTGTGACAAAAGATTTGCTCGATAATGGCATAGAATACGCACTCAAACATTTTGGAATGATATAGCGATTAAATTTTAGAAGAAATTATTTATACTTTATAATAAAACAGTGTCGTTAGGTTGGTTTGAAAATCAACTCTAATGGCACTGTTTTTTTGCGTCAATAGGGTTATGGATAATGTTATGGCAAGTCAAGCTTTTAACAGCATATTTTACGATTTATATGACTTTTGTACCGAAAAACATGGTTGGTTTTAATAAATTTAACCGCACAGCTTAAAGTTTACCGCATTTTAATAAAAAAATTCCCGTGGTAAGATTAATAACAAGATATAGTTATTATGAGTAAAAGTATATAAAAACGGAAAGAGGGGAAAAAAATGAAAAAAATTATTTCATTGATGTTAGCTGTGACGATGATATGTGCATCTATCGGTTTGACGGCATTTGCGGCTACTACAACTACAGTAGAAGCGGAAGCGGACGGAGTATCAGCGTATACACTGCCAAGTTCAGACAAAAGTAATAGTAAAATATTAAAAAATACTGTAAGCAGTAAAGAAAGTGTCACTTATTATATACAAGCAAACAATACACCAAGAGCGACAATGTTTAAGTTGGCACAAGTAAATACCGGCGACAAGATTAATGTCGATATTAATTTTACATATCTTGATACTGCAACAATGGAATTGGAATATTGTCTTTTTGTTTCTGATAGCGAAATAACACTTACATCACACTCGCAGGATTTGGTAAAAGAGGAACTTGAAAAGCATACAGATGAAAGTAATATAAAAAACTGGTCAACAAACAAATCAAATATGAAGTATTCCCTGCCTAACGGAATTACGGCATCAAAGGATGGATTCGTATATTTATATATAGGCTGTGGAGATTTAAGTGAGGATAAAACTCAAGTCACTAAGAAAATACAGTGGTCTATTGACTCATTTGATGTGAATATAGACAGTGATGGAGGTGGCGAAACAGAGCCGGATACAACACCAACGCCAACCACAACAATCAATCCGGATGTGACACCAACGCCAACCCCAACGGCAAGTCCAACCCCAACGCCTACTCTTGAACCGGAGTTAACTTTGGATGCGGTGTACTCCTCAAACATGGTACTCCAGAGAAAAGAACCTATTACTATTACAGGTACAGGAAAATCGGGGAATACGGTTTCAGTAAATTTTAATGGGGCTGATGAGCAAACAACAATAGAACATGGTTTATGGGAGATAACCCTTCCTGCTATGGAAGCTGTAAAATCAGCAACTATGACAGTATCAAGCGGTGATAACATGATTACTCTCGATAATGTGGCTGTCGGTGATGTTATATTCTGTACGGGACAATCAAATATGTTTAATCGCCTTGAGACTTTTCCAACGTTGATGAACGAAGAATTAAGTGAAGCTTACGAAGACGTGAGATATATGAATTCATTTGACGAGATTTCAGAGTGGAAGGTTGCTACTATGGAAAATTCAAAGCAATTTTCTGCACTTGGATTCTTGATAGGTAAGAGGATGATAAAAAAAGATTCTGATGTTCCTATAGGTCTTATAAGTTCAAGTTTGGGTGGGTCGTCAATAATGCAGTGGATTCCGACATATTCAGTAAATTGGGATTCACAAGCAAAGAGAATGATGGCGGGAGCAAGCTCAAAAGGCGGACTATATACACAAAGACTTCTGCCGCTAAAGAATTTGAAAGCATCTGCTGTTGTATGGTATCAAGGAGAGGCAAATACTACCTTTGAAAGCGGCACAGTGTATGAGCAAGCATTGACTTCGCTTATTAACAACTGGAGAAAAACATTTAATGATGAGGACTTACCATTTGTAGTCATTCAACTTCCTACTGCGAATTTTGCAAAAATTTATTCGACAATACGCATTGGCACCGGAGTAAGAGCGGGACAATGGAATGTATCACAAAGAATGGATAACGTAAAAACAGTTGTGAGCAATGATACAGGAACTACAAATAATGTTCACCCAAATGATAAAGGACCTATTGCTGACAGAGCAGTTGCTTATATAGAAGATTTTATTAACAATACACAATCAAATGTTGAAAGCCCATCTTTTGATTATATGGAACGCAGTGGCGATAAACTTATTCTTCATTTCAAGAATACATACGGCTCTCTTTCAACCGATGATGGAGGTGTGCCGTTGGGCTTTGAACTTAAAGATGATGACGGAATATACAAAGATATTACACCGACAATTAACGGCGATACTATAGAAATAGATGTAACAGATATAACAAATCCACAGGTTAAGTATGCATGGTCAGATACTCCGGGTATTGCAAAGGATTTAGTTGAAGCACAAACTGACACCCCAGCCGTGATTAATACATTTAATGCTGCAGGCAGACCTATAGCACCGTTTATGACTGATTTGACAGAGAAATATGCTTCTAAAGCTGTAAATAAAGAGTTGTCAACGACAGAGTTCTATAATTATGCACCGTATATATCAAAAGTAGAGCAGTCAGGCGACGACATTGTAATAAGTGCTTATGACACAGATGGTGTTGTCAGTAAAGTTGAGGTATATATTGACGAGGGAGAAATCAAGGCGGGTGATGCTAAACAACGTGACGACGGTAAATGGGTATTTACACCTGATGTTACATCGGGTGTGCACAGTGTTTATGCAATTGCAACAGACAATGATAACATTAACAGTCTTACCTGTGTTGACTATACAACTTATAATATTATAAGACCTACAAGATATGATTATGTGAAGGGATATACAGAAAGTCCATCATCTGTTGAGTATAACAACGGCGATGATATGCTGGCAAAGGCAACGAATGACGTTAATGGGACAACAACGACGGTAACGTCGGCAATACCTACAGGAGAAACAACAAAGTCGTTGAAGTTGTCTGCCACCGGCAATAAGGCAACGGCTAATGCAACTATTCCTATAAGTAAGGCAGATAATCCGCAGAAAACATTAACAATAGAATACGACACGATGTTTGAAAGTGCTGATGATGCGATTGGTGCATCAAGAGGTATGTATGCTAAAACAAAGGAAGGAAATGAACTATGGCTTACATATTTCACCGCATCGTCACTCAGAACAGCTATTACTAATACGGGAGGAAACTGGTGCTATGAACAAGCAATGTCTATAAAGAATAACCAATGGCACCATATAAAACTTGAACTTCATCCAAACACAGGAATATTTTCAATATGGCTAGATGGAACAATGCTTCAAGATAATGTGAGTTTTGTAAAAGAAGGAAGCTCATTTGATACATGTAAAGGAGCCTTTGACACTTTAAAGGAAGGAATAACAGACTTGCGATTCTATCATACAGCTTCAAATAATATTGAAAATGCGACGTATATAGATAACGTTAAAGTAACAGAAGTATCATATTCGGAGGAGGAAATTATACCACCGGCAAAAATACAGGAAGCAACTCCACAGATAAGCATTGATTATATAAATGAAACACTTACCGGCTTTGAGTCACAGGAACCGTATACGATAAAGGTGGGTGAAGGTAATGCTAAAGATATAACGCTTGGCGAGGGCGTGACGACAATATCGCTTGATGATGAAAAAATTGGTTATGCCGGCAAATTATTGTCTATTGAAATTGTAAAAAAAGCACGCAATACCGAAACATATACCGACAGTGACGTGCAACAGTTGACAGTTAAAGCACGTCCTAAGGCACCTACAACCGTTCAAGGTGTAAATGCTACGGAAATAGGCGGCAAAGGTAAACTCACAGGTATGAATGGCATGCAGTACAAACTCAAGAGAACAGATGAATGGAGTAGTACGCAGTTGGTTGATACAGTTGAGGTTGATGCAGGCGAATACAATGTCCGCAAAGCTGCAACAGATACAGACTTTGCAAGTGAGAAGACAACAATTACAGTTGAAACGTTTATAGCTGAAAAGGAAATGACGCCTGAAATTGCAATTGATTATACAACAGAGGAACTTATAAACTTTGTTGAGGATGGAACATATACAATTAATGGTTTAGATGTTACATTAACAGATAACAAGTTATCATTAGCTAATTATATAACAAATGAACAGATAACGCTTTCGATAGTAAAGAAGGGTAATAATGTGACAACGGTTGCGAGTGAAGCACAGACTCTAATAGTTAAGGCACGTCCTGCAGCACCGACAAAATCGGAAATCATAGTAACACAACCGAGTGTGATTGGCGGCAAAGGTACTATTGCAGGTATCGCAGACACTATGGAATATAGTACGAATAATGGTATTAATTGGACTACGGGCGATGGAGATGATATAGGTGATATTGAGCCTGGAACCACATATAAAATCCGTTATAAAGCTGTAAGTGCAGACGAGGAAGCCGAAAGGCAGTTTAAGAGTGCAGAATATTCGGTTACAATTATTGCGTATGATGCAATGCCGGAAACGCAGCCTACAATCTCGATTAACTATGTAAACGAAAAGCTAACAGGCTTTACGGAAGGCTGTGACTATATAATAAAAATAGATGATGGCGTAGCGACGGATAAAGATAATGTAACAGAGGATATCGACATTGACAACACATATTTCGGTCATACCCTAAAAATCGTAAAAAAAGGTGATGGCATAAAAACAAGCAACAGTGAAGCGTTTGAACTTTCTATTCCTAAACGTTCATCCGCACCAAATGTAGCAGCGGTTGAAGAACAGACTTATCAAGGCAATGACGGCAAAATCACAGGTGTTGACACTACAATGGAATATAAATCATTGTCAGAACCTACATTCACATGGACGCAGTGTGCAGGCACGGAAATCACAAATCTTGCACCGGGGTCTTACATTGTTCGTGTGGCGGCAGTTGCAGATGAATCCTTTGCCAGTGAAGTTATGAGTGTGACAATTAATGCGGCAGCAAAGGATGAGCCTACAGAACCGACAGTGAATATAACGTATGATGATAAAAATGGAAATGTTAATGCTATATTTACCAATATAACAGAAGAAGGCATGGTTTATGTTGCAGAATATAATGAGAATGGTACATTGCTTTCGATAAAATTAGATGAAATTTCAGACAGTGTAATTATTCCATTTACTTGCGTAAATAAGAGTAAGGTGAAGGTCTTTATATGGAAAAATGATATGAAACCATTATTTAATAAAGTATTTACATTGAATTAAGATGAGCATATCGGGCATATTCTGTGATAGGATATGCCCGTTTAACTGACAAAAATTAAGACGGAGTGAATGTTATGTTTAATAAGAAATTTAACTTCTTGAAAGAAGCGACAGAATATGGATTTATGCCGTATATGGAAACGTATATTCTGGACGGTAAGAAACGTCCAATAGTTGTGATATTTCCCGGAGGTGGATATGGAATGGTATCTGAGCGTGAGGCAGAGCGTATTGCTATGGCATATAACGCAGCAGGATTCCATGCGGCAGTAGTGTATTATTGTGTTGAACCGCACACACATCCGCTTCCTATACAAAATGCAGCTAATGCAGTTGCCATGCTTAGAGAAAATGCAGAAAAATGGAATATAGATACGGATAAGGTAATTGTATGCGGATTTTCTGCCGGTGGACATCTTGCAGCATCACTAAGTGCCTTGTGGAATGATTCTGAAATATTCAGCGAGCGCGAGATTGAGTTAGCAATGCATAAGCCAAATGCTCAAATTTTAAGTTATCCGGTAATAACATCGGGTGAATTTGCTCATAAAGATTCATTTAAAAATCTTACAGGTACAGATGACGAGTCAAATCATCTATGGAGCAGTCTGTCGCTTGAGAGGCGTATTACGGATATAATTCCACCAACGTTTTTATGGCATACATATGAGGATATATGTGTTCCTGTTGAAAATACACTGATGTATGCAGCTGGCTTGAGGAGGGTTGGAGTACCGTTTGAATTACATATATTTGAGAAAGGCGAGCATGGTTTGTCAAGGGTGAGTGATGAGTTAATATGGTCCAAACGAAAGTTTGAAAGAGAGTATCCGTGGTTGAGTCTGTCAGTTGATTGGCTAAATCAGTTGTTTTAAAACGTGTATATTGATTAGGCAAGAGATGAGCCTATAAAAAGAGAATGAATAAAAGAATGGGAACTGTTATAAAATTTAAAGGGACGCTCTATTTTAAAGCGTCCTTTTAAATTGAAATATAAAAAATTTAACGCATTAATTAAAGATTCTCCCATTTAATATGCATAGACATATATGATATTATTGATACATATAAAAATGGGAGGAATGATTATGACGGATTTTAACATACTAAGAAAGCGATATTCTGATGTTTTATGCGGTAGAGGATACAACGGCAAAAAAACGGCTGATTGCATACTACAATCAGATGAACGCACAGAACAAAGGCTTGTACAGCTTGGTGGGCGTATAGAAAAGGCAATTACATCAAATGAGCCGGGAGTTATAAATGCAACACTGAAAGGAATACTGGACATTTCTATATCGTTTTCTCAAAATAACTCACAATTCTATCATAATAAAAATATAAAAAATGAAATATTTAATGCACTAAATACTTTAGAAAAAGTATATAATGACACTACTGTGCCTAAAGGTAACTGGTGGTACTGGGAAATAGGTATCCCTCTTAGTATCAACAGTATTTTTACCTTGATGTATGATTATACTGACAAATCACAACTCAAACGATATATGGCGGCGGAAAAACATTTTAATGATAGGATAAAGCTTACCGGTGCTAACAGACTTTGGGAGTCAGTTATTTTTGCTGTTCGTGGAATATTACTTTCAGACAACGATAGTATAAAGAATGCTATATCCGGTATACAGGATGTAATGGTTATAACAGACAGCGGTGACGGTTTTTATAAGGATGGTTCATTTATTCAACATGATAATATACCATATAATTGTGGTTACGGACGCTCGCTTATACAAGAACTTGCACCGATGTTATATATTTTTAAAGATACAGAATTTGAAAATAAAAATACAGATATAATTAATACATGGATTGAAAAATCCTATCTTCCTTTCATATATAATGGCAGAACTATGGATATGGTACGTGGCAGAGAAATTTCACGTTATTATGAGCAGAGTGACCTTGCTTGTACGCACATACTTTCGGCAATGCTTATATTAAGTGAAATGCCTGAGTTTAATGAATTGAAGGGTACGATCAAGACACAGATTACAGATAATTTTTTTGAATATGCTTCAGTATTTACGGCAGAACTTGCGGAACATTTACAAGAAGATAATAATATTAAACCGAAAGAAATCAAGCCATATTTTATGGCATTTAACAGTATGGATAGAGTTGTTAAACACGGAAATGGTTATACGATAGGTCTTGCCATGCATTCAGAACGGACTGCAGCATATGAATCAATTAACGATGAAAATCAAAATGCTCATCATACCTCGGACGGTATGATGTACATTTATAAAAAAAATGAGCCAAAGTCGGACTTTTTTTGGCCAACAATAGATTTACAACGCCTACCAGGGACAACTGTTTTACGAGGCTCGACAGTAAAACCTAATATTAATGCCGCAGGTGATTTTACAGGAGGATGCGGCATAGGGGAAAACGGTGTATGCACAATGAAGTTGATTTCAAATGAAAATAGTCTGAAAGCGAATAAATCGTGGTTTTTCTTCGATAAAGAAGTGGTTTGTCTTGGAAGTTGTATAAACAGTGAAGAAGAAAGTGAAGTAGAAACGATAATTGAAAATCGACTTGTAACAGATAATTCGAGATTTACAGTACATGGTAATGAAGAAAGTGAAGGTTATATTATAAAAGGAGCTTATCTTGATGGTAGTCATGATGTGGGCTACTGTTTCCCGGAGGAACAGGAGGTAAATATTTTTCGAGAGATACGAAGCGGAGATTGGAATAATATGAGCATAAAATCAGATGGTAAGAGTTACAAGGGAAGGTATCTTACAATGTGGATTAAACACGGAAGAAAGGTAAAAGACGTTTCTTACGAATATATAGTTATTCCAAAATGCCATGAAGAAGAAATAAATGATTATTACAGAAAAAGTGGAATAAGGATAATTGAGAATTCTGATTCAATACAGTGTGTAAAAAAGAATGGAACAACCGGAGTGGTGTTTTTGAAAGATAAGACGCACAGTGCAGGGGGGATAAGTTGTGATAGGCGTTGTATTGTGATGACCACGCAGACTTGTGGAACGCTTGAACTTTCTATATCTGATATTACACAGAAACAAGATAAAATTTATATAGAGCTTGACTACAGTGCACAAGAAATAATAAGTAAGAGCGAACGAATTAATATAATACAACTTGTACCGTATGTATGTATGGAGATTGATACTTGTGCTGCAAGGGGCGAGGAACAACATATAAAATTTGGAGGTGTAAAAAATGTATGATGTAGCGGTAATCGGAGGTGGAATATCCGGTTGTATGGCAGCAATAGCAGCTGCAAGATGTGGAGCAAGTGTTATATTGATTGAGAAATATGGCTTTTTAGGCGGTACACTTACAGCATGTGGTACGGGACCTATGATGACGTTTCATGCCGGTGATGTTCAAGTTGTTCGGGGTGTAACGAATGAACTTATAGAAAGATTAATGAATAAAGGGTTCTCTCCGGGGCATATTTTTGATACTACGGGCTATACATATACAGTTACTCCGTTTTCGGCTGAAGGAATGAAACTTGAACTTGAGGATATGATGGCAGAAGCCGGTGTTGAACTTCTCTATCATAGTGTGGTCTGTGATGTTGAATACGAAAATGCCGTAATAAACTCTGTTGAGGTATATGGGAAAAACGGTAAACGATGTATAGAGTCTAGAATGTTTGTTGATGCAAGCGGAGATTGTGACCTTGCTTTTCTTGCAGGGCTTGAAACAAACAAAGGTCGTGAGGCAGATGGAAAATGCCAGCCTATGACAATGAATTTTAAGGTTATTAATGTTGATACGGATAGAGTCAAGGAATATATAATGAATAATAATGATGAATTTCCTCGGCTTAAGAGTGATTTAAGCAAAGTTACCCGTGCTCCAAAGCTATCTATAGGCGGGTATGTAAATACATTGAAAAAAGCACAAAAGACAGGCAAGATTTCATTTCAGAGGGAGGATATTCTGTTTTTTGAAACAGACAGGGTAGGAGAGTTTATTGTAAATACCACACGCATAATTAATGTAGACCCCACCGAACCGAAGGATTTAACTCGTGCTGAAATTCTCGGAAGAAAGCAGGCTTGGGAAGTGCTTGAATTGCTTAAAACAGAGGTACAGGGCTTTGAAAATGCAGAGCTTGAGTTTACGGGTCCATTTATAGGCATACGAGGTTCACGTCAGCTGAAAGGTAGCTATGTGCTTACAGCTGAGGATATTATATCCTGTGTAGATTTTGATGATACCATTGCTTGCGGCGGTTATCCAATAGATATTCACGCTCCGGAGGGAAATGATACCCAAATGTATGAAAAAACAAAACTTTCGTTAGAATATGGGGATATATATCATATTCCGTACCGTTCGCTTATTTCTGACAATGTGAAAAATTTGATTACAGTCGGACGCTGCATCAGTGCAAATTTCGAGGCACAAGCGGCAATACGTGTATCACCTATTGCAGGAGCTATAGGTCATGGCGGAGGTGTTGCCGCCGGAATATGTGCTGTAAATAATATAAACGTGCAAGACATTGACATTGAAGAATTAAGAAAAGAACTTAAAAAGCAAGGTGCTTTTATATAAATATAATGAACGGTCAATTATTTTTGACATTCGTTACATTCTGTTGAATATAATCTCGGTATTGCCGGAACATGGCAAAGATAGCACTGTTATGAAAGATTCTTCATAACAGTGTGCAAAGCTGAATAAGCATTAAGTTTGCGGCAGTATTGAGTTATATTATTTTCGGTATTTGAATTGCAGTCAATCCTCATATACAAAATTATAAATCAATAGTTTTATATTCCGGTTCTTTTCGCTTTATTTTTATTGTGGCTGTTACACCGCCGGTTTCATTGGTTTTAAATGATAAGCCGCAGGTTTTATCAAAATATAACTGAATTCTCAGATTTACATTTGTAAGTCCATATTTTTCGATTGGTTCGTTGTAGTCCAATTCATGAGTAATAGCTTTATTTAACTCATTAGTGTCTGTGCCGCTACCATTATCAATAACATCAATAAATATATAATCATCTTCGGGATAGATACGAATTGTTATCATACCGCCTTCTTCAATTTCATCAAAACCATGGATGATAGAATTTTCAACAAGAGGCTGAATTGTTAATTTTACGATTGTACAGTGCAGAAGATTTTCGTCAATGTCATATACAACGTCAAATTTATCCTCAAAGCGTATCTTTTGTATAGATACATAGCTTGATATTTGATTTAATTCGTTTTCTATTGTAGTATATTCGTTGCCTTTATTAAGAGAATGGCGGAAAAAAGTTCCCAATGCGGACACCATTTTACTTATATCCGGTGCATGATGAGCACGTGCCATCCAATGAATTGAGTCAAGGGTATTGTATAAAAAGTGAGGGTTAATTTGAGCTTGCAAAGCCTTAAGTTCAAATATCTTTTGTTTTTTATATAAATCTTCAACATCGGTTATGAGAGAATCTATGGTGTTGAGCATAGAGTTGTAGGACTCACCCAGTTTGCCCATCTCGTCATGAGAGGTTATTTCTATCGGTATACGCTCATAGTTATTTTCAAAGCGTTCCATATGCTTTATAAGCTTTGTTATAGGAGCTGTAAGCCAACATGTAAAAATAAAAATGAATATTAGAGCGACAAGTAATGCTATAATTCCTGTAGTTATCATTGATTTTTCGATTATATGTATATCACTGTTAAAATCATCAAGTTTTGAAGCACGTACAAGGATAAGAGAGCTGTCCTTGAGCCGGCTATGGTTTATAATATGTTTTTCTTTGTTTATCTGAACAAGCTGAGGCTTATCGGAATCAGCACTTATTGCTTTAAAAAATTCATTTTCGTTTACAAAGTTGTTTATGTAGCTATCATTCCACGTGTTTATTATGTGATTTTCATATACCAAAAAAAGCTTACCTGTATTGTTCATACTTATATGTGCAATATCATTTGTAAATTGCGAAAGATTAACATCTGCACGGATTATTCCGAGTATTTTATGGGTTCTCGTATCTATAAACGCACGAGCAACGCACAACAAGCCATTGGCATCAGAGGAATCCATAACGCACCAGTATGTGCTTCCGTTCAGTTCCTTTGTGTTTTTATACCATACCTCATTTTTGGAATAAACGGAAGCGGTCACATTCGAATCAAACGGAGATGGGTATGATGTACGGTTTTCAATATATAGACTAAGACGTGATACTGTTGCTTTTAAGGGGTCTATTTTTGAAAGTTCTTGTTCTATGGCGGCAATTTCTTCATAAGGAGACGGAGGATTGGACGCAGTCAGCATTTTTTTAATTGTCGAATTGGCTTGAACACTATACAGAATTTGCTCAATATTATTCATGGTATTTGTCATATTATTGACAGCGAGGCCTGTTATCTGTGCGTTATTGTCAGTTATTTCATTTTCAAATCTTCTTGAAATGCTCGAAAATACGGTTAAACCAAAAATAATGATACATAATATAATAACCGCAATATATGAAAGCAACAATTTTGTACGAAATGACATATTATTGAACTTTTCAGACATGACAAACACCTCCT